>Ga0265301_10006374_pt1 | contig 11300 bp, 21 predicted proteins | sample AusTroGonzalo_MG_2_FD_193488 | JGI IMG/M metagenome (GOLD analysis project Ga0265301, IMG submission 193488) | Bovine rumen microbial communities from tropical cattle in Woodstock, Queensland, Australia - Gonzalo_04 | ecosystem: Host-associated > Mammals > Digestive system > Stomach > Rumen ...
TTATTGAAGTGCTTATGTAAATAATCCACTTAATTTCGGAACGGTGAGGGCCTTTATATATAGCACGCTTGTTCTGCAGGTCGTTCTTTATTTTTCATTGTTTTTCTTTTTTTGTTTTCCATTCATTCATCTCGCCTTGCCCTGCAGTCGACCGCTTCTGGTTCGCGTCTTCGGAGTGAACTCGGCTTCGCCTCCTTCACTCTCATCCGCTCACCCTAGGGCCGAAGGCCCCTGACTGCCGACTAGCGAGCGGCGCCCGGAGGTTCCGAAGGAGGCGGAGCCGAGTTCGGGTTCTCAGCCGCGAGCAGCGGCGATTCAGAGTGAGCGCAACGCGCCAGCTCGTCGCTTTAGCTCATTACCGTGCTTTCGTCTGAATGCTGTACTTTGCTTGGGGCTGTCAATTGCATTAGTGTGGAGAGCGCTTGTCCGACTGTCTTTTTGCAGTGTTTTACATGATTTAAAGGGATTTTTATGGTGTTTTCGATTTTTTAAACTATATCAAGACAATATTTTCGATTTTTCATATTATTATTTGTACTGTTCCTGGGGTTGTATTCCAGTTTCAATCTTGCCAGCTTTTATTTCCAGACATTCGACGTTTATCCAAATCAAACAACCCATTTTTTCACATTGTCATCGCAGGTGCTCCAGGTGCTTCGCGCAGCTGATTTACTCGCCGTCCTCCGACTCGCTTGTCAAATTCATCGCCGACGCAGGTGCTTTCAACGACGGGGCGACCGCTATTCTACCAATTTCTGGAATTGCAGCTGTTAAAAAATGGTAAAAATGGGAATTTTTGGTTCAATTTCTTCCAGAATTTACCAATTTGCTGTCATTCCAGCTGCAAAATCGCAGGTGCAGGTGCCTTATTGGGTAAAAATTTGCTCATTTTGCCTGTCAAACGGCCGCAATTCAACCTGATTACCCTATTTTGTGACCATATTGCATAAAAATTCAAAATTTGACACGGAAATCATTGAAATTTTAATGAGTCTATTGTATTTTTATTCATAAATTTGTATAAGAGCCGCGCCGCCGAGCCGCCCCGCGCGATTGACAGTTCTGGTTGAAATTTCAACGTTTCCAGGCGCTTTAGCACAGGTGTGCAGGTCGCAGGTGCGCAGGTGGTTTACAGCTGGCTGGTAATTTTTACCAGGTAAATTCTGGAAAAAGCGCTGCCAGAAATTGGAAATTGGATTTTGTTATTAAACACTGTTTTAAGGAATAGTTGTGAGCTGAACGTGCATTTTTCAACGTTTATGATGCCTCGCATCATTGCCTTAAACGCTGGTTTAAGGAATAGTTGTAAGAATAAAATTTGAAATATTCTGAAAATTTGACCGGGCGAATTGTCAGAATATTCAGATAATTAGAGACAAAAAATCGGGCGAGCGCATTGCTCGCCCCTTGCGCTATTTCAGCGCCGCTTCGGCTTTCGCCTTTATCTCGCGCGCCTTGCGGTCACGCTCGATTTTGCGCGCCTTTTCCTCGGCTTTCGCCTTGGCTTTCTCGGCTTTCTCTGCCTTGCGGAACGCCCAGTCCTCGGCTTCCGCGAAGCCGTCAAACGGCTCGTCCTTGGCGCCCTTGGGGATAGACACGACAACCTTGATAAAGGCTTCGTCGCCGTCCTCGATTACGCAAGGAAAGCAGATAGCGTTGGAAGCAATTTCCATAACCTGCTCGTCCCGCCCTGCGAGCGCCTGCGAGATAACGGAGAGATAGAAGTTACGAGTTTTGTCACCTTTTGCCATGGGGTGCTCCTGTTCTGAGGGTTGACCTGGGGCTTTGCCCTCTTGCCCCTTGCTACGTCATTATTATACACCCATTTTCGGGCGCTGTCAAGCCCCAAAGGTGGTACATTAAATAGTCAGAATATTCTGAATTCGCGGCCGGCGCAATTGTCAGAATTATCTGACAATTTGCGGAGGGAAGCAGAGTTTTTCAACGTCTGCATTTTTATTCATACAGTATGCAAAGATTTCTTTTTCAATAAGTACATCTTCTAATCCTGTGTGCGCTTCTTGAAAATCAGCCATTCCCGTTATATATTTATAGATAACTTCGGCAGTATAGCGAGGGCAGTTTTTATTATACACATATCCATTATTTATGCAAAACTGTTTATAATTTTTGTCTTTGCCGAGTATCTGTCTTGACATTTTCAACGTATCCCAAAGGGGTATGCCATAGGGGAGAAAATAGCGATATTTGGAACAAGTCAAAAAGCGTTGCGTTGTGTTCAATGCGTTACAATCAAAGCGCATATTGTGTGCAATTATTGCTTCGATATTGTAAAGTTTACAAAGTCGCTCAATATACATCTTCGCTTCGACGAAACGAACAACTGTTCTTTTTCCGTTCTTTATCTCTTCAAAGTATTGCGGTATCTTGTGAGCAAAATAGGCTTCTTTCATTAATTCAGGCATAGCAAGGAAAACGTCAGCAATTACGAAAGAAAAAGTTTTAACTATTGCGCCCTGTTCATCGTGGACAGCGCCACCCAAATCGTATACAATAGGGTCGTCGAGATTGTTCGTTGTTTCTGTGTCGATTGTCAGATAATACATTCTTTTTTCTCCTTTCAACAATATTAATATATCATAGTTGTGCTATTTTGTCAACCCCTTTTTAAAAAATTTTTTCGCTTCAATGTTTTAATGCGCTAAAGCGTGCCGGCGCAATTGTCAGACAATTCTGACAATTACACTAGGTAAATCACTCCTCTTCAGCGCCGTCATATTCAAAATAAGGCGTTTGTGTGACAGTTCCAGACCAATCAACGAGACTTTTATCTTCCAAATCTCCAACCCAATTCCAAAAAATATCTTGTGCTTCTTCGCAGTTTTTTGCTTTTACTCGAACACATCCCGAAAAATCAACGGCAAAGACTCTTTTTTCTCTTAATTTTTTTACAAGGTTTATACACGCTTTTTCTTCTTCTTCTGTCAAAAGATACCCTTTAATTTCTGCCATTATTCTTGCCTCTCTTTCTTTATTGTATTTTAAGTATATCACATTATAACTTATTTGTCAATTAAAATCTTCTATTGTTCCGTTATAGCGTACCTTGTCATTTTTAAAACCTCATTAAATTATTTGCGTCTTTTGTTTCAAATACTACATAACTTATTGTTGAGATATCTTCTATGGGCTTTATATATCTATCGCAAGTGCTTATTGTTTGAACGTGATAAATATATTTTGTTTCGTGTTTATGTGTATTAACTTTTTCCGACCACCACGTTTTTGTAATTTCGCAGTCTACATCATCGGGGACAAAACGGCATTCAAGATATTTTTTATATTGTTCACAAAAATCACGAATAATATCTTCCTGTTCTATGGTGTAAATCATATCCCAAAATCTGATTAATTGCATTTTTATTCTCCTTTCCTATCTCTGTATCTAATATAGCACATTTGCGCGCCGTTGTCAAGACCCAATTTTGGTACATTAAATAGTCAGACTATTCTGAAAGTGGCGCCGGGCGAATTTTCAGAATATTCTGACAATTCACTTTAAAAACAAAGGGCGCATTTCGCGCCCTCTGCTTTACCGATTAGGCAAGGAAATAAGTTCTTGCAACCTTATTGCCCTTTATCTCCTCGTTGCAAGCGACAGTACCCATCGCTCTCATTCCTTTGAGTAGAGAAGCCGCCTTTGCCGTAGTTACGCCGATTTCAGCGCCGATTTCAGCGGCAGTGACAGGGTTGTCTACACCGCCAAGGACTTCGAGAATAGCCGCTTCATACGCTTCATTCTCTGACTTCTTGACCGCACTCTTGGCGTCCTGCTTATCGAGCCACGCCTGAGCCATAGCCTTTACTTCGTCATTGTCGATATGGGAAGCAACGTACTGATAAAAAGATTTCTGTGTCATAGTGTTTTTCTCCTTTTCTTATTAACTACTCTTGACTACATTATTATAATAGCATATTTGGTTTAGTTTGTCAAGGGGTTTTCTGAACTTTTTTTATTTTTTATTTCAGACCCCACTCGTCAGTGGTTTGGGCAAGGACAACGCGTCTGCGCTCGCTCTCCGTTCCTCTTGACATATATTAATATATCATAAATCTGAATGAAAGTCAATATCTAATTTGAAAAAAATTAAAATTGTAATATTCTGAAAATTCTGAAAACGGCGCCGGCCAAATTTTCAGAATATTCTGATAATTTGCGCTATGACAAAGGGGACATTTCTGTCCCCTTTCACTACTTAATAACCGCTTCTGCTTTGGCTTTTATTGCCCTTGCCTTTTCATCTCTTGCAATTTTGCGCTTCTTTTCGGCTTCCTTCGCTTTTGCCTTTTCTGCTTTTTCTGCTTTTCTGAAAGTCCAATCTTCTGCTTCTGCGAACCCGTCAAAAGGCTCATCTTTTGAACCTTTTGGAATGGATATTACCACCTTTATAAAGGCTTCATCTCCGTCTTCAATAACGCAAGGGAAACAAATCGCATTAGAGGCAATGTCCATTACTTGTTCACCCATATTGTCTGCAAGAAATTTGGAAACAGCATTTAAATAATATTCTCTTGTCTTGTCACCTTTTGCCATAGATTTTTCTCCTTTCTCAATTTCTATATTTATTATAACACAAAATTTGAAATTTGTCAAGAGAAATTTTAGCGAATTAGGGTTAAAAAATACACATTTAATACTATATTTGCAAAGTGCATTATCATTCCATTGATACGTCTGTCAAGTGCGATGTCCTTAATAAGTCCAATACCCGCCACAATTAAGCCGAACCAAGCAATTGACAAACCAAAGCGCATTATCAGCAATACATTGACAACAGTTATTAGCGCGCGGATATCATTATATTCAATACGATATTTGTTATTAATTCCAAAAAATTCCTTCATTTCTTTTCTCCCTTCATCTGATAATTCATTATAGCACGTTCCGTTTTATTTGTCAAGCACTTTTTTAAATATCGTATATCGTAAATAGGCGATGCAACGCCGGCGGAATTGTCAGAAAATTCGCCCGGCGAAATTGTCAGAATATTCAGACAATTAACGACAAAATAAAAACGGCGCATTTGCGCCGTTCCTAGTGGGTTAGACCCTACGCAAGTCTATACATCCTTGCGACCTTGCCACCCTTGATTTCCTCAATGGCGACCACTGAACCGCTCTCCCTCATCTTCTTCAGAAGAGAAGCCGCTTTCGCCGTGGTGACGTCGATTTCAGCACCGATTTCCGCCGCCGTGACAGGGTTGTCAACGTGGGCGAGAACCTCTTCGATAGCGGCGATGAACTCTGCATCAGCAGAAGCCTTGACCGCTTTCTTCGCATCCTGCTTGTCTATCCAAGCCTGTGCGATTGCCTTGACCTCTTCGTCCTCAGCGTGGGCTACAACGTATTCATAGAAACTTCTCTGCGTCATCTTGACGACTCCTTTCTTTGGGGTTACTGGGCTTTGCCCCTTGCCCTTAACTCTATACAGAGTATAACATACTTTGGGGAAGTTGTCAAGGGGTTTTTCAAAATAATTTTGAAAAAGTTTTTTCGTTACCGAGTATCCAAAACCGAGAGAACCCCTGGGCAATCTCTCGCCCCTTGACGATTATATTGTATCACCTTTTGGTGATTTTGTCAAGGGGTTTTGAAAAATTTTTTTCAAAAGCCAATCTCAAGGCACCCGACCATTTGGTTCTTAGAGGAGGGTTTCACTCACTGTCCCCTTGACATATATAAATATATCACAAATCTACCTATAAGTCAATATCTATTTTGAAAAAAATTAAAGTTGTAATATTCTGAAAATTCTGAAAATTCGGCCGGGCGAATTGCCAGACAAGTCTGACAATTCATTTAATCGCAAACATTATACTCTTATGGGAACATCAATTTTTACGTGATAAATCTTATATCCTTCGTGATTAAAGATTTTTTCATCATCGAATTCGTCATAATCATTATCCGCATATTCCTGCGCCTTTTCTCTCGTGGAGAAAACGCCAAGAAACGTTTCAAACGTGTACCAATCTTCATCAAAACCTATTAAAACGTAAACCATTATTTGCTCCTTTCTCACATAAACTCGTGAATGTTATTCCTATTAACTTTCTTTCTCGGCTTGCGCTTTTCGTGTGCTCCCGTTCTGAACGGAATACCCTGTATTCCTCTCGTTGCTTTAAGCAACTCTTCGGCAGTAATAACGCCGATTTTTTCTACTTTCTTTTTCTTTCCCATTGTCTTTTCCTCCTGCCATTATATTAGCACAATTAAGTAGAAAAGTCAACCCCTTTTTACAAAGATTTTGCACAAATTTTCGGCGCGCCGGCGCAATTTTCAGAAAATTCTAAAAAAATAGCGCGATTGCGCCATTTTTAATAAGTATCATAGCCATACCATTCGGCTTCTTCATCTGTATATTTTCCAAGAAAATGCACATTTTCTTCGGGAAAATTTTCTTTTGCAATTTCTCTTGCTTCGGCTTTTGTATCGCACTGTACAAAGAACATTTCTCCGCAATGTTCGTCATACTCACCGTTAATTTCAAACAAATAATTCCACATATTTACTTGCCCCTTTCGTTCATTTCCGCTTCGATAACTATTGCCAAAATTCCAAGAAAACCTACAATCATTCCGATATTCTGTAAAATAATAGGGATAGTATTGTCCAACATTTTTATTCTCCTTTCTTATCTCTGTAATTATATTAGCACATTTTCTGTAAAAAGTCAAGCATTATTTTGCAGAAAATCTGCGGTTTTACAATTTTCCAAATATTCTGAAAATTTGGCCGGCGAAATTGCCAGAAAATTCTGGCAATTCCGTGAAAGGAAAGAGGGAAAGAAGGACTAACAATCGTAGTCATAACAACCCATATAGGGGTTATAACCACATTCGTCGTAATCGTCAATATATTCGTCTTCGTCCTCGAAGTCTTCCTCTTCAAGGCTCTCGAAGTATTCATCTTCAACAGTGGCAACGTATTCCATTATATCAAGTTCACATTTCAGCATTTCGTTTACCTCACTTTCTATACAGAGTATAGCATATAATTTTACAAAAGTCAAGCACTTTTTACAAAATTTTTTAAGAAAAATCTAGAAATTTCCGAAAAAGATCCGAATTTTCTGAAAACGGCGCCGGGCAAATTGTCAGACATTTCTGACAATTCCATTAACCCTCTTAATTAAATTATCCACATTGTGCGCTTCGCCGTTCCATTCCTTGCGGTTGCGCTCTTCATCATCAAAGAGAACGCCTGTTCTTGAAACCGCTTCCGCTTTCGGCGTGCCGTATTCCGTTATCACGATTTCATCAAAGCGCACCGAGGGCAAATGCTTATTAAGCCAACGCATTTTAGCGTTCTTTACTGCTTCATTGTATTGCGGCGTTCCGTTCTTCGCCGTCCACGATACAATGCCGATTTTGTGTCCGTTTCTCTGTGCGTTATTCAGCGCCCTTGCGAAGTGGCTCATATTACAGAGCGGTCGAGCCTGCTCATACGGCTCAGCCGAGCTGGCTTGTAGGTGGCTCAGCCAGTTTGGTACACCATACAGGTCAACAAATGTTCCGTCCATATCGAAGTATATATTCATCGTTCTTCTCCTCTCTGTCTATACTATAACACAGCTTGCCGAGGTTGTCAAGCATTTTTTTCGATGCGCCGGCGGTCCGCCTAGAGCGCCATCAGCTGGCGCTCATTGGCGAACGTTGCGTTCTTGTATTTGATTTGATAAGCGATACCGTCAACCTCTATATCGCCTGCCTTGGTAAACGGAACGCTGTCCTTTTTCCAGGTCTGCCCAAAGTATTCAGTGACGAGCTTTTCAAATGCGGCGCCCCTGTTGACCTGCTTGCCGAGCGTGTGGGCTACGGCTTCGAGATAGTCAGTGGAGCAAAGGAAGCGGATTTCGAGGGCGTTGCGCTTCAGCGTTCTAACGTCAGCGGAGGTGGCTTTGTAACGGATTGACTTGCCAGCCCCACGGCTTGCGGTGTCGAGCGTCAGCACGTCGGCAACAACGGCGGAGGTGGTCAGCGCCATGTAAACCTTGCCATGTTCGGTATAGCCCATAATGTAGTTGTGCGTGTAGGCGTGGCGCTCATAGATTGAAAACAGATTCTTCAGCATTGGGTTTATTCTCCTTTCCCTTTCGGCTCTGCCTAATTATACCACGAACAAACCGGAATTGTCAAGCGTTTTGACGAAAGTTTTTTCGAAGAATTTTTATACATTTTATTGCATAATTATGCATTGAATATTTATGCATACAGCTTGCATAATTATGCATCGCAGGTTGCAGGTCGCAGGTCGCTTTAGCACTTTAACGCGTTAAAGCGGTGCGGAGCAGAAGCTGGAACATTCTGACAATTCACGCAAGTCAGAATATTCTGATACTTTCACGCTTTAACGTACTAAAGCGGGTACTTTTACACTTTAACACTTTAACGTGTGAAAGCGCGCGGATAAATTGTCGGAATATTCTGAAAATTTGCCGGGCTCCTTATCTGAATATTCTGACAATTTATCCGCGCACTTTAGTACTTTAATGCGCTAAAGCATTAATCGCACCCTCGGTGTTTGCGTCCTAAGGTGTCCACTCCACTTCCCTTTCTCTGATTATATAATAGCATATTAAAAGGGGTTTGTCAACCCCTTTTCAAAAGTTTTTTTAATTTTTTTTTACATCTTTTCGAGTCCTCTTTCAAGAATTCTCTTGCAAGCTCCAAAGTGGCAGTCAAGCATATTTTCGATTTCTTCGGCTACGATTGCCGAACCTTCAGTTTCTTCGATTTCTTCATCGTTCCAGTATTCACGAGAAAACTGCTCTGCTATTTTTTCAGCTTCGTTCATTGCTTCTATAAACTTCTGAACTATTTCTTTGTACTTTTCCATTGTCTTTTTCCTTTCTTTCTTTCGTTTTGAAATCTCTTCCTGTCATTATATTACCATATAGCCGGAGGCTTGTCAAGCGTTTTGACGAAAATTTTTTCATTTTTTTAGAGCCGGGGATTCGTGAAAAAAGTTAAAAAAGTTTTGAAAAAGGCTTGACAAAGCCGGAGGACTGTGCTATTATAATATCGAAGGGAGAAAGAGTCAAAGGTTAGCTCACTCCAAAGTGGCAAGCAGTGAAAGCAAGCACCACCGAAAGCCTAAAAAAGAAAGGAGAAAAATGCTTGACTTATTTCCGGACCTGTGGTAATATAATGACAGGAAGAAAAGTATAAAGGAGGACAAAACAATGTTGGTAGGACTTGTAATCTGCGGAATGATGATAGTGGCGTGTGGTGCTTGCCTGTGGTTGATTGCAAATTTGTAGAAAATTTGCGAAAAACCCTTGACAAAGCCGGAGGAATGTGCTATTATATAATCAGAAAGAGGAAAAAGAAAAGGAGAACAAAACAATGATGGTATATTTTGAAAATTGGGATTGCGTTAAGGAAATGAACGAAGAAAACTTCAACAAGTATGCAGATGATGGTTTTGACTATTACGGAGAATATTTGATAATAGGGTCGCGCTGGGATAAAGAAAAAAATATGATGGTATTGTACTGGTATGAATGTGGATATTGATGAAAGGGCGGACCCTCCGCCTTTTTTATTTAGGATGGAAAGTCAGAATATTCTGAAAATTTCGCCGGAGGGACTTTCAGAATATTCTGACAATTCAAGGCGAAAACAAAGGGCGGGATTTTGTCCCGCCTTTTCTTTAGAAATCCATTATTTCGGCTTTTGCAACCGCTAAAGCGGCTTCAAGTTCCGCAATTTTCAGTTTAAGCTCGGCAAGTTCTTTTTCGGCTTCTGCGATTCCGTCTATGAATTCAATTTCAATCCCATACCATTTGGGATATTTCTTGACCTCTTTATTATAGAATGCTATTGCATCTTCATAGTTATCGAAATGATAATAATCCGTATCTTTACCGCAACCGCCAAAATCGCCTGTTTCTACTACTGTGTACTTATAAACCTTTTTCATGGCTTTCCCCTTTCTTTCCTGAGAACTATTTCTCTCTATAAGTATAATAGCATAATTCTAAGGATAAATCAAGATTTTTTCAGAAAAATTTTAAGAAAATTATTCTGTATATTTGAAACCATAATAGGCCTCAAAGGCTTGCTCGTACTCTGCTCTGTTGACCTGCTTCCAGTAGGCACGGGCCTGCGGTGCTATGTAGTCTGCGCACAGTGCGCCTGTTATGACGTTGATATAGTACTTCATTGTCTTGTCTTCCTCTCTTCTCTTCTCTTCTCTGTCGGCCGGAGGGCCGGAGGGCCGGAGGGCTTACGCCCTCGGCTCTATGCGATTTGGCTCAGTTTGCAAACTGTTGCTTTGTTGGCTTTGGCTTGGATTTCTTTGCCGTTTGCTCTGAAATCTCCGCATTCGTAAAAGGCTGAATTCTTCGGAGCAAGAACGCCCTTGAAGACTTCGCAAGCTTTGATTTCGAAATCGTTTCCTCTGTTCGGTGCTTCTTCATCGAGCACCACCTTGAGGAGGGCGAGGGCTTCATGTCTAAGGCTCGCGCTGTCGGCTGTTGTAACCTTGTAACGGAGACACGGTTCTTTCTCTGCATTATTGCTGATGTAAAATGCTTCGAAATTCTTGAGCACTGTCTCGGGCGTTACGAGTGCAACGAATGTGCCACGGTTGCCGTATCCCTTGACCTCAAGCGCGTAGAGGTCTGCTTTGCTCTTCTCGATATAGGCCTTGAGTGCTGTCTTGACTGTCATCGTTTCGGTTCTCCTCTCTGAGGGCTTCGCCCTCTCCCTGTCATTATAATAGCACAGTCCGGCGCACAAGTCAATAAGCAAATCGCATTTTCTTTCACTTTTTTTATTCCCTTTTCCCCTCGGCTTCGCTCGTCTGTTTCGGCTTCGTCTGTTTGCCCTTCGGCTTCGCCTGTCTTCTCCTTCCCTTATCTGGAGGGACGTCCTCGCTTCGCTCTTGCTCTTGTCTGCTCTTGCCTTTGTCCGCTCTGCGTCTGCTCTGCGCCCGCTCTGCACTTGCGCCCTGTGGGCCTCCTGGAGGGAGGCCCGGAGGGCTTGCCCATGTGGTCTTTGCGCTTGCCTTCGATTCGCTTCGCTTTCGCGCGGAGTGCCGGAGGCTTGCGCTTCATCGCTTTAACACTTTAATGCGCTAAAGTGGGAACGCGTGTTCTTTTTTTTCTTGATCTTTCTCGATGAATTGCGAAAATTATACGGGGCGGGCGCGTGAAAATTTTAACGGGGCCCGGCCGGAGGCTTGCGTCGAGCTTCAGCTTCAGCTTTCGTAAAAAAATATGGGGGTGGTTTTTACAATTCCAGCTGAATTGTCTGAAAATTCTGAACGGCGCC
>Ga0265301_10006379_pt1 | contig 11289 bp, 7 predicted proteins | sample AusTroGonzalo_MG_2_FD_193488 | JGI IMG/M metagenome (GOLD analysis project Ga0265301, IMG submission 193488) | Bovine rumen microbial communities from tropical cattle in Woodstock, Queensland, Australia - Gonzalo_04 | ecosystem: Host-associated > Mammals > Digestive system > Stomach > Rumen ...
CAGAAGGCCGTTCTCGACTTCGTAATCGAAGACTGCAAGGCCGCCCTCCCCGACCTTGAGGAGCGCGCATCCAAGTCCGACAAGAACGGCGCCGTGAAGATTACCAAGGGCTTCGCCAACGCCATCATGGGTAAGGCTTACATGTTCGAGAACGACTACGCCAACGCCAAGACCGCCCTCAAGGCCGTCATCACCTCCGGCAAATACGACCTCGTGCCGTCCGACAAGATGACCTCCCTGTATCACTTCAGCGGCCGCGGCAACGAGGAGTCCGTCTTCGAGCTCAACCTCAAGTACGATTCCAACATCGGTGATTACTACCAGCGCGCCCAACCGAACTTCAAGATGCTCTGGGGCTGGCGTTCTTCCCGCATCACCCTCCCGAACGGAACCGGCACCGAACTTCCTCCCGAGGGACCTTGGGGCTGGTGCAACCCGTCCGCCAAGTTCGTGGAGACCATCCTTGCCAACGACGGCTATGACTCCGCCCGCCGCAAGGCCTGGATCAAGAGCTACGACGAGATTCTCTATGAGATGCCGTACCTGACCGACGACTACGAGTACGACTTTGCCGCCGGCGACTTCAAGAAGGACGCCGCTGGCAACCGCATCCCGCGCGTGACGCCGCTGACGAAAGCCGAGAAGGAAGGTGACAAGACCCGTGGCATCTTCGACGCCGCCGGCGTCTACGGCAACGTGGGTTACTTCATGTGGAAGCGCCTCTACCGTGCCGAGGACCGCACTCCGACCGCCGAGATCCAGTGGAACCTGGTAATCATGCGCTACGCCGAGGTGCTGCTGCTGTACGCCGAGGCCTGCGCCCAGACCAGCGACTCCGACGGTCTCCAGTACCTGAAGAAGATCCAGGAGCGCGCTCAGTCCAACCACGTCTCCACCGAGCTGACCCTCGCTGAGGTCCAGAAGGAGAAGTACATCGAGTGCTGGCTGGAAGGCAGCCGCTTCCCGGATCTCGTCCGCTGGGGCATCGCCGACAAGGAGCTTGCCGACAACAGCAAGTACATCCCGAACTACTGCGACGCCATGTTCTCCAAGGGCGAGGCCAAGCACCGCGGCTACATCGAAGACAGCGACGCCGCCTGGTGTACGACCGCTCACCCGGAGATGGGCTTCAAGAAGGGCAAGCACGACTACTTCCCGATTCCGTTCGACGAGAAGAAGGTCAACCCGAACATCCACGACTGGTTTGAAATGGTCAACTAAACGTTGATTCCCCCGAGAAGGCGGGTTGCGCGAGCTGCGCAACCCGCCTTTTTGTTCCGGGAAAACTGTTAATCAAATATGAAAAATCGCGCTAACCCATATATTTGTCTGCAATTTTGCAATATGTGCGATTTATTTATAAATCAGCGAGATAGTGGCCAAAAAGTTCATCTTCAAAACCGGAAAAACACATGTCGCAGTTATTAAAAAACTGACCTAAAATTAATCGCCATTGACCCAAAATTAAAAGAAGCAGGAATCGACTTTAACTATTTTTGTTCTGCGCCATAACAAGGCCACACAATACGACACCAACCCACTAACCAATTTTATTACGTATGTTAAAGCAATTAATTGCGAGAGCAGCGACGATCGTATCGATCTTCGCTGTTGTTCTGTTGGGCTCAGGCAACGCCTTTGCTCAGAACCAGGCCATCTCCGGTAAAGTGCTTGATGCTGGCGGACAGCCGGTCATCGGTGCAGCCGTGATGGTTCCCGGCACCACCAACGGTGCCACGACCGATCTGAATGGCAATTTCAGCCTTCGCGTCGCTCCCAGAACGATCCTCGAGGTCTCCTGCATCGGCTACACGACGATCCGCGTTTCCGCGGCGAACGGCATGGTCGTTACGCTGGAGGATGACACGGAAATGCTCGAAGAGACCGTGGTCATCGGTTATGGCGTCCAGAAGAAGAGTGACCTGACCGGTTCCGTCGCTTCCGTCCGTTCGGACGACCTGCAGAACCGTTCTACGTCCGACGCCGCCGCCGCCCTTCAGGGTAAAGCAGCCGGTGTGCAGATCCTGAACTACTCCGGTGCTCCGGGTCAGGGTGCTGCCATTCGCGTGCGCGGTTACTCCTCTAACTCCGGCAACATCGGACCGCTCCTCATCGTCGATGGTCTGAAAGTGGATAACATCCAGTATCTCGATCCTTCCATGATTGAGTCCATGGAGATCCTGAAGGATGCCGCGTCTGCCGCTATTTACGGTGCTGAGGCAGGTAATGGTGTCGTCCTCATCACCACCAAGACCGGCGCGTCCAACAACGGTCGTTCCTCCATCACCTATGATGGTAAAGTCACGATCCAGAGCCTGGCTCACCTGCCTGGTGTCATGAACGCAGAGCAGTTCATCGACTTCAAGCGCATGCAGGACTATCCGATCGACGACATGCTGGCGAATAACGGCTACAGCACGAACCCCATTGACACGGACTGGTCGAAAGCCCTCTTCGAGAATGGCATCGCCCAGCAGCACGCGCTCACCTTCCAGGGCGGCAACAACAACGGCCACTTCTTCGTCTCCCTCAACTATCTGAACAACAATGGTATCGTTGTGGGCGACAAGGATGTGTACACCCGTCTGTCCACCCAGATCAATGCCGACTACAACATCAAGAAGTGGCTGCAGGTCGGTACCAACAACTCCATCGAGAAGTGGAGCACCAAGAGCGTCTCCCACATGTCCGAGACCAACTCCGTGATGATGGCCGTCATCCAGAACGACCCGCTCACGCCGGTGTATTATGACAAGGTCGAGCAGATGCCGACCCACATGCAGTTGGTTTACAACAACACCCCGGGAGAGTCCGCCTTTGAGAAATACAATGGTCCGGACCTCATCACCCAGGCTCCCGACGGACGCTGGTATGCTGTCTCCCGTTATTCCGATAACGACCATGGTTCCCCGCTCATCCAGCTGGCCCGTAACAACCAGACCAACGAGGGCATGACCCTGCGCGGCTCCCTGTACGCCAACCTCATGCCTGTCAAGGGCCTGACCATCACCTCTCGTTTTGGTTATCGCCTCAGCTACAGCAACGGACACAACTACAGCACCCCGTATTGGGCCAACACCATGGCCAAGGCCACGGAGTACAGCATTTCCGCCAACGCCAACACGGGTCTCTACTATCAGTGGGAGAACTTCGCCAACTACAACTTCAACCTTGGCAAGAACGCTTTCACGGTGATGGCCGGTATGTCCTTCACCCACAACAAGTCTGACAACGTGAACGGCAGCGCCACCGGTCCGGATATCCTCTCCGGTTATGAGCCAAACTTCCGCTATCTGGACTACGTCAACTCCAACTCTGATACCAAGAAAACGATCCGCAACCTTCCGGGTGAGTCCGCACAGCTGTCCTACTTCGGCCGTATCACCTGGAGCTATGACAACCGCTATAGCCTGCAGGCCAACTTCCGTGCCGACGCTTTCGACTCCTCGAAGCTGTCCGCGCAGAACCGTTGGGGTTACTTCCCTTCCTTCTCCGCCGGTTGGACCATCAGCAACGAGCCGTTCTTCAAGAACAATGTCGGCCGCAGCGCGGTCTCCTTCCTGAAGATCCGTGCTTCCTGGGGTCAGAACGGTAATATCAACGTGCTCAACAACTACCCGTACGCAACGACCGTTTCTTACAACAGCGCCAACTACGAGTACGGCCCGACCGCCGAGAAGTCCTATGGCTCCCAGCCGAACGGCCTCCCCAACCCGAACCTGAAGTGGGAAACCTCCCAGCAGATTGACGTCGGTCTCGACGCCCGTTTCTTCAACAACCGTCTCACCCTCGGTGTCGACTGGTACAACAAGGACACCAAGGACCTCCTCGTCAGCATCAACCCGGTGCCGGAGATCGGTGTGAGCTCCACGACCGTCAACGGCGGTAACGTGAACAACCAGGGTCTTGAGGTCGAACTCGGCTGGAAAGACACCGTCGGCGACTTCAAGTACAGCATCAACGCCAACTTCTCCACGCTGACGAACAAGGTCACCTACCTCGACCCGAACATCTCCCGTATCCTCTACGGTTCCTACTATGTGAACCAGCTGCGTACCGCTTTCGAGGCCAACTACCCGATCTGGTACATGTACGGTTATCAGTTCGACGGCATCGCTCAGGAGGAAATCCGTGACGCGGCTGGCAATGTGACGCACAAGCCCGGCGATCCTATCCTCCACGACTTCACGGGAGACAACGTCATCGGTGAAGCAGATAAGACCTACATCGGTAAGGGTATTCCTGACTACACCTATGGTGTGACCATCAACCTCGAGTGGAAGGGCCTTGACTTCACCCTGTTCGGCACCGGTGTCGGCGGCAACGACATCTTCCCTGTCCTGTACCGTACCGACCGTCCGTACGTCAACACCCTCGAGTACTATCACGCGAACTCCTGGTCTCCGAAGAACACGAACGCTCGCTTCCCGAACCCGGCTGCCATCAAGAACGACACCCAGTTCTGGGCTTCCAGCGCCAACATCTTCGACGGTTCTTACTTCAAGATCAAGCAGATCCAGCTCGGCTACACCCTGCCGTCCAACATCACGAAGAAGATCCTGATCAACACCCTGCGTGTTTACGTGTCGCTCGACGACTTCTTCACCTTCACCTCCTACCCGGGCCTCGATCCGGAGACGGCCACCACGACTAATGCCCAGCAGCTGGGTGTTGACCTCGGTACCTATCCGACGACCCGCAAGGTTGTGTTCGGTCTCAATGTCAACTTCTAATAGAAAAGAGTCATGAAAAAATATTTCATTCCCTTAGTACTCGCAGTCGCTGGGCTTTTCACCGTCTCCTGCCAGGGTTATCTTGAGATCCCCCAGAAGGGTGTCACCGCCTATGAGGATTTCTACAACGGCTCTGATGAAAGCGCCGAAGGTGCCCTGGTCGCGATGTACGCCCGCTTCGCAAGCAATATCGCCCGCCCGAACGGCGAGGCCATCATCTGCCCCTACATCGCCCTGTTCAACCTTCCCGGTGACGACGTCTATGCCGCCGGTGAGTTCTATGGCGATAACGACTTCAACGGACAGATCAACGAGTTCCGTTTCGACGCCAACGCCCAGCTGGTCACCAGCATGTACAAAGGCTTCTATCAGATGATCTATGGCGCCAACCTAGTCATCGACAACTTCTCCGAGGTCAACTCCACCGTCGCGCAGCGCTGCGTGGCCGAGGCCCGCGTCCTGCGCGCCTGGGTCCACATGATGCTGGCCATCGGTTGGGGCACCCCGCCGCTTGTCACCCACGTCCTCGACGGTGCTGCCAAGCCGTACAACTGCGATCTGGATCCCGACAACCCGATGTCGCACAACGAGCTCCTCGAGTGGTGCGCCAAGGAGTGCCTCGAGGCCCGCGGTTCCCTGCGCGAGCGTACCAGCAAGAACGACAAGGACGGCGTCTGCTATATCACCAAGGGTTTCGCCGACTTCGTGGCAGGTAAGGCTTATGTCTTCGCCGGCAAGATGAACGAAGCCAAGGCGGCCCTCAAGCCCCTCGTGTCCAGCGACAAGTACGACCTCGCTCCGGCCGAGCGCATGCGTGACACCTATCACATCGTCGGCGAGCACAACGAGGAAGTCATCTTCACGTCCAACCTCAACAACAGTTCCAGCACCGACCTCGGTAAATCCGTCTGGATGCACCAGGACATCTGGGGCTGGCGTATGGACCACTGCGCCGGCCAGCCGGCCTCCATCAAGGGCGGTTGGGGCGGCCTCGGCGTCCGCGAGGACTTCGCCAAGGCTTTAGTCGCCAACGATGGTTGGGACTCCCCGCGCCGCAAGGCATGGATCCGCCAGTTCGATCCGGAGATCCTCTATGATATGCCTTACAACACCGACGGAAGCAAGACCCTTGCTGACAAGAAGAAGGCTGACGACCGTGGTATTCAGACCTACCTCTATGGCCAGAGCGAGTACCTGCAGTATAAGCGCGTCTGCGACAACGCCGACATGGACAACTGGTTCTCCACCATTGGTGTGCTCGTCGCCCGTATCGCTGAGGCTTACCTCCTGTATGCCGAGGCTTGCGCCGTGACCGGCGACAGCGACGGCCTGCAGTACCTCAACAAGATCCAGGATCGCGCCGGTTCTCTCCACAGGAGCACCGCCTGCACCCTGGAAGAGGTCAAGAACGAGAAGCGTTTCGAGATGTTCATGGAGGGTTGCCGCTGGGCCGACCAGGTCCGTTGGGGCGACACCGCTTCCCTTGTCGACAACGGCAAGAGAGTCCCGCAGCTCTACGATGCCTACTGGGTGGACAAAGAGCCCGAGCACCGCATCTACGTTGTGGATCAGCACCCCAATGCCGGTAAGACGGTAGGCTTCCAGACTGGCAAGCACGAGCTCTTCCCGTTCCCGGGTGCGGCCGTGATCGCTATCAACGAGAACATCCGTCAGAATCCTGGCTATTAACAGTCCAATATCTCGCTTTTTTCAAGAGGGAGGCCCATCGGGCCTCCCTTCTTTCGTCCCTGCAAAACCTGGCCCCCCAAAAAATGTTGCACTTATTCAAAAGTAGCTGAGAATCAATGTCATTTTTATGCAAAAAACTTGACACCGAGGCGCTCGTGCAAAACTATTTCGGCATATATTTGCGTTTGAATCCCAATTATTAACTATTTTCATACACCGACAAATGGAGGAGAGAATCAGAGTAGACAAAGCGATCTTTGTCAAGACCGGAACGGCCATCAAGCGCATCCTGAGCACGGACATCCTGTATGTCCACTGCGAAGGAAACGTCTCCATTCTCCACCTGCAGGGCGGCAAACAGCTGAGCTGTGTCCGCCTGCTCAAACTGGTCGAGCAGGACCTCGCCGGGACCCCGTTCCTCCGGATCAACCACAACTGCCTCGCGAACCTGGCCGAGGTGGAGGAAATCCACTACATCGACGCCCGCAAGCGCCAGCTCGTCCTCACGGACGGGACGGTGCTGGACGTCTCCTACCGGAAATGGAAGCAGGTCAAGGCCGCCCTGCTTAAAGACGGTCAGCTGTAATGGGGACCGCCTGGATCATCGTTGCGGCCGTACTGGCCGGCGCGCTGGTCGCCACCGCCCTCTGGCAGTGGCGGACCATCCGGCTGCTCCGCCGCCACCAGCAGCGCATGGCGGAGCTCCTCCACACGATAGAGGAGCGGCCCGCCCTGATGAAGATGGCCCAGACGCCCGCAGACGACGAGGCACGGCAGCTGATCAGGCACCGATACGACATGATCAGCGAATTGCTGGCCGCCGTCGTTTCGGACAATCACGAGCGCTGCAACGCCGTCCTGGACGGCCTGGAGGAACTGGTCGCCGATCCGGCGGTGTTCACGCGCCAGCTGCGGCTGATCTACTCCCGCCTGCAGCCCATCATGATGTCGCGCCTGCTCGAATGCGGCCTGTCCGAGCGCGAGGTGGACATCTGCTGCCTGTATGCCCTCGGCCTGAACGGCAAGACCATCCAGCAGTACACCCACAACGGACGCCACTTCCAGCACGTCGGGCAGATCCGCAAGAAACTCGGCCTGGGTGAGCACGACAAGAACATTGACGGGTACATTCGCGATTTGCTGAGATAGATTCGCCAAATATTTCGTATATTTGGCATTATGGCATTCATTCACGAAGATTTTATGCTCACCGGGCCCACGGCGCGGGAGCTCTACCACGCGCACGCGGAGCGGCAACCCATCATCGACTACCACTGCCACCTCTCCCCGCAGGAGGTGGCGGAGAACATCCAGTTCCGGGACATCACCCAGCTCTGGCTGGGCGGCGACCATTATAAATGGCGCGCCATGCGCGCGAACGGCGTGGTCGAGGAGTTCATCACGCTCGGGCGGCACAACGCCTGGGAGGTCTTCCAGAAATGGGCGGAGACCGTGCCCTACACGATGCGCAACCCGCTCTACCACTGGACGCACCTGGAGCTCAAGCGGGTGTTCGGCATCGACAAGTTGCTCTCCCCCGCCACCGCACGCGAGATCTTCGAGGAATGCAACGCCAAGCTGGCCACGCCCGAATTCCGGGGGCAGGCCCTGATCCGCCGCTTCAACGTGGAAGTCGTCTGCACGACGGACGATCCGGCCGACGACCTGCGCTGGCACAGGCAGATCGCGGCACACCCCTTCGGCACCAAGGTCCTGCCGACCTGGCGTCCGGACAAGGCCGTCGCCATCGAGGACCCCGCCGCCTACAAGGCCTACGTGGAGCGGCTCGGCGAGGCGGCCGGCATCGAAATCGACTCCTACGCCGACCTGGTCGACGCCCTGCAGAAGCGCCACGACTTCTTCGCCGAGGCAGGCTGCAAGCTCTCCGACCACGGTCTGGACACCTTCCACGCCGCGGACTACACGGAGGCCGGCATCGAGGCCATCTTCCAGCACGTGCTGGCGGGCCGGAAGCCGGACGCCGCGCAGCGCGACCAGTTCTACAGCGCGCTGCTCCACGACCTCGCGGTCATGGACGCCGAGAGCGGCTGGGTGCAGCAGTTCCACGTCGGCCCCATCCGCAACAACAGCAGCCGCCTGATGCGCCTGGCGGGCCCCGACACGGGCTTCGACTCCATCCACGACCTGGAGATCTCCGCCGCCGGCAACCGCTTCTTCGACCGGCTCGACTTCGAGGAGAAGCTCGCGAAGACCATCCTCTACTGCCTCAACCCCAAGGACTTCGAAGTCATGGCCACGATGGCCGGCAACTTCAACGACGGGTCCGTGCCCGGCAAGATGCAGCTCGGCGCGGGCTGGTGGTTCCTGGACCAGGAGAGCGGCATGCGCCGCCAGATGGATGCCCTCTCCAACCTCGGCCTGCTGAGCCGCTTCGTCGGTATGCTCACGGATTCGCGCAGCTTCATCAGCTACACACGCCACGAATACTTCCGCCGCATCCTCTGCGACCTGGTGGGCGCGGACGTGGACAGCGGCCGTCTGCCCGCCTCCGAAATGGAGCGCATCGGAAATATGATCGAAGATATCTCCTACCGCAATGCCCGCAGCTATTTCGCTTTCTAAACAGAACTTGAAAGAATCCCTGCTCGTGCACCTGCGCGCCATCCGGATCTGGCAGACGCTGGGATACTTCCCCTGGCGGAAGGAGAAGGAGAAGAAAGCCCGCAAGAAGCAGGGAACCGACTTCTACAAGGGCGCCTTCGACGACATCCCCTTCCTGAACAACGACGCGAAGCGCACCTTCGCGCATCTGCTCCTGCGTCCGGGCTACATGATCCGGGACTACGTGTCGGGGCAGCACGAGCGCTACCTGGCTCCCTTCGCCTCGCTCATCATCTTCTACGCCTTCTTCGCCCTCATCTCCGCCGTCCTGCAGCCCCTGCAGCAGGACAAGAAAGATCCTTTCAGGCGATTCGACGACTCCATCGAGAACACGCAGGCAGAAATGACGGAAGAGCAGCTGTCGGACAGCGCGCAGACCCTGGTCCTGAAGACCTACCAGCTCCTCCGGACCGGCTATATCTACCTGCACCTGGACCAGTATCCCGACGAAGTCGACACGCGGCACGAAGCGTCGATCGCCGCGTTCGAAGGGAAGCTGCGCAGCCAGGGCATTCCCCTCTTCCTCGGCAAATTCTTCGTCCTGTGGTTCGCCATGTGGCTGGCCCTGCGGCGCTATAAGCCACGCCTGTCGGCCTGTTCGGCCGCATCGGCCTACACGCTGTGCCAGTTCAGCTTCTTCATGCTCTTCGCGGTCCTGATGAGCTTCGGCAAGCAGACGACCATCAGCGCCACCCTCATGCTGGTCCTGCTGACGGTCGATTATCACCAGTGGCTAGGCCTCCGGTGGAAGAAGAGCTTCGGCCGGGCCATCGCCACCGGCATCTGGTACGGCATCCTCTACGGCGCAGCCATTCTCTTCATCAGCATCCTCCTGGTCCTCGTCGCCTACTGGACGACGTAGCCATCCATAATAACACGTAATTTCGACCTGTGAATCACTTTTGCATCCTCTCCCCCGCTGCAGGCGGCACCTATTCCGAGGCGCTGGCCTCGCTGTTCGAGCAACTCCGGAACCACTTCGCGGCTGAGGCCACCCAGGGCCGGCGTCCCGTCTTCGTGCGCTTCTTCCTGAGCGACGCGCAGAATCAGGCCGACGCGCTGCAGGCAGCGCTCGCCGACGCCCCCTGGTCCGCCGGCACCGCCATCTCCATCGTGGAGCAGCCGCCGCTCGACCACAGCCACATCGTGGCGCTCGTACAGACCGCGCCGGAAGCCCCGGCCTGCCTGTTCCACAGCCTGCGGCTCACCGAGGAGGAGGCCGCCGGACGGGATTCCTACGCGCAGAGCCGCCTGCTCTTCGAGAAATACCTGGACATCATCCGCCCGCTCGGGCTGGATCTCAAGACGCACTGCGTGCGCACCTGGATCTATGTGCGCGACATCGACGCCAATTACGCCGGCCTGGTGAAGGCCCGCAACGACGTCTTCGACGCAGAAGGGCTCACCCACGACACGCACTACATCGCTTCCACGGGCATCGGCGGCGCCACCGAAGGCCGCTCCGCCGTGGTGGCCATCGATTTTCTGACCTACCCCGGCATCCGCGAGGAGGACAAGACCTACCTCAAGGCGCTCTCGCACCTCAGCCCGACCCACGACTACGGCGTGGCTTTCGAGCGCGCCGTGCGCCTCTCCGACGGGCACATCTTCATCAGCGGCACCGCCAGCATCGACCACCGCGGCCACGTCCTCCACGAGGGCGACGTCCTGGCCCAGACGGACCGCCTGCTGGAGAACATCGACTGCCTGCTCGCCGAGGGAGGATCGTCCCTCGACCAGGTGCCGTATTTCATTATTTACCTGCGGAATATCTCCGACTACCCGCTCATCGACGCCTACATGCAGCGCCGCTTCCCGAGCGTCCCCCGCGTCCTGCTGGAGGCCCGGGTCTGCCGCCCCGCCTGGCTCATCGAAATGGAGTGCGAGGTAGCAGACTGTTGTTCTCGATAAGGATGTCGATGAAGGCCTGGGTGGATTTCTTCCGATACACCCCTTTCATGCAGTGATAGCACCCCTGCATCCGGCTTTCCGGATGGTCGATGGGGATGGCTGACAGTTCCCGGATGTCCTGGACGGCTTCGCCGGAAAGGATGGTCAGGAGCGGACTGGACCGCACCAGGTCGAGGATGGCGAAGATATTGTTGTTCTCCAGCCGGATGTCCAGGTCCACGTCATGCGCGAACAGGACGGACTCCAGCATGTCCCGGGCCTGCAAGCCCTTGTGCGGCAGCGCGAGCGGATAGCGGCTCAGCGCCTCGACCGGGACGGGGCTGGCGCAGTCGCT
>Ga0265301_10006383_pt1 | contig 11282 bp, 30 predicted proteins | sample AusTroGonzalo_MG_2_FD_193488 | JGI IMG/M metagenome (GOLD analysis project Ga0265301, IMG submission 193488) | Bovine rumen microbial communities from tropical cattle in Woodstock, Queensland, Australia - Gonzalo_04 | ecosystem: Host-associated > Mammals > Digestive system > Stomach > Rumen ...
TATGACATTTTGAACACAAGCCAATGATTAATTTTCTTGCCTCAAAATTCTTAATGTCTTTCAAAAACCATACATCGACCTTGTTGATGACAGTTTTACAATTACAAATCAATTCCATTTGTCTCTCTTCTCCAGGAGTGTAAAGACATACCTAACCTCTTTACACCGATAGGGAGTGATGGAGTACCAATCCTATATCACCTATCTACATCTCTAAAAATTTTTTAGAGTTTGCATTTTTTAATTTAAATTTTTTTTCATTAAAAATCTATAATGTTTAACTGTTTAGTTTTTTGATTTAAAATAAAATTCTTTATTCATCCTGATTTTAAATACTTTACATTTGTTTACAATTTTAGATGCTCTTTTGATGCTATTTGCTAATTGAATGCAACAAAAAAGCAGATGCCGTCTGACATCTGCCTAAAAAAAGAGTTTTTAAAAAAAAATATTTTTTGTCTCCTGTTATAAATTTAATTTATTAAATTTATTATTTTATTTTCTTTTATTTAATTTAATTTTATTTTATGGCACTGCGAGAAAAATTTTTCTGCACTGCTGATGTACATGCATGAGCAGTGCATGAGCATAATTTATTTTCTGCGGTCGCAGTGCATGAGCAGTGCATGAGCAGAATTATTTTTCTGCATGAGCATCTTTTATCTGCTCTTTTACAAAATTGATAAGATTTCCTATTTCTCTAAATATTTCTTTATATCCTATAAACATAAACCACCAGGGAAAGATTATTAATACAAAAATAATTGTCGATAATTTAATATTGAAATAAGCAAGAGCTGCTACTATTGCTATTTGTATGCACTGTGGTATTATATCTCTAACTTTACAAACTTTAAAAAATCCTGATAAACCAACAACTATAAATGCTAAAACTAAAATATAAATCATATTGTACTCCTTGATATGTGATTAATTTTTTTAACAACTCCATGACTTACTATAAAGAAAGGAGTTAGCCGATGAATAAATTAGAACTTGTAAAAATCCTGTATGCTTTAATTGTCGTATATGGTGAAAATGATGCAAATTATTTATTTGAAAAACTAACAAAATACATCAATCTATAAGACCATTTTTTCTCAAAATGTTTTCTACTTTCTGAGTTAGGTCATCTTCGACCTGCTCAAATTGTGGCGGATTAAACATAGAGCCTATCCCACCGAGCAGATAATTTATGTTTACATTATAGTCAAGTAATAGCTTGACTAATTTTTCATTGTTTAAAAATGTTTTATCTTTTTCAAGCAGCGATACAAATTGCTTAGAAATCTCAAAGATAGCTCCGAAATCGTCTTGTGATAGGTTGAGAGCTTGTCTTATTTTTTTTAATCTTTCGCCTTGAGATTCTGATTTACTGTATTTATTATAGTTTGAAAGATAATTACAATTAATTTGTGCACCGGATTTATTATCAGTTAATTTTACCTCAAAGTAATTCTCAATTTTTTTTATTTCATTATATTTTAATTCGCTGCCGTTTTTCACTCTTGTTGATACTGTTGATAATTTTATTCCGAGAGCATCACCTATTTGTGTTAATGAAATTTTGCTATTTGTTAATTTTTGTAAAGTGCTTTGTAATTCCTTAAAATCCATAATACACCTCTTTTTCATCTACATCAAATAGATGAATATTCGATAAATGTTTGACAAATATTCTATTTTTGTTCTATAATCCTACTATGTTAGTTTAATTGTTTAACTAACTTAATTATAGCACAAAACACGAAAACGACAACTGAATGCCGTTTATTTCGTGCAGTTTAATTTGCTGAAAATAGGAGATTTTGAGATGCAAGACAAAATTTTAAAGTCAATAGGTTTTCCGATTAATATGCTGAGGATTATTGATGCCTATGCTTATCAACAAGGTTTGTCTCGTTCAGCTTTAGTTGTTCAAGTTATGGCAGATTTTATCAAAAAACATAAATTAGAAAATCTAACAAAAAGTAATGGTTAGTAAAAGAAGAGAGGTCATTATGCAGAAAAATCATCTGAGACTTGTTGTCTCTAACAAAGAGAAAAATTTTATTCAAAAGTTTTGGCAGTGGTTGAATGAGCCAAGGTTATTAAAGATACCTGGGCAGCTTACTTATGCAGAAAAAAAAGAGGCTATCAAAAAGTGTGCAACTTTGATTTATGCAGATTATCAAGCGACAACCGGAGAGATAGGTTTATTTCCGCTAACTGAGGCAGAAAACTTTGTAAAAGGTTTAGAGCAGCAGGGTTTAATAGAGTCATTCTATCAAAAACACAAAAGAAGAATTGCAGGTTAAAAAGGATTAAGAGATGGCAAAAGTTTCTGAAATAATTGAGCCATATTTTTCTCATGATATTTCATCAAGGCAGGATAGAAATATTATTCTGCTGCTTGATGAGATGGGTTACGAGGGTTACGGTCTTTGGTGGGCGGTCGTTGAATTTATGCATCGTAATCAGTTAAAGGTCGGAGAAGAGAGACTAATAGCAGGCAAAGATAATGCTGAAAAAGTTAAAAAGATATTGAATGATTTTGACTTATTCAGAATAGAAGATGATGAGTATGTCTCAGATAGAATATTGAGAAACATAAATAAGCAAAAAGAAAAATCAAAACAAGCATCTAATGCAGCAAAAGCAAAGCATAATTTAGCAGCATTAAAATCTGCACATATTGAGGTCTTTGGTAATGAGCCTGTCCTGAATGATGACGAGGTTAAGACATATCTGAACTATTGCAATAAAATACCTGATTTAAAGGATAAGCTCTGCGATTTATTATATACGACTCAAAAATTAAAATTTGAAAACAACTCTGATTTTATCGGCTCAGTAAATTGGCTGCTGCAAAAAAATAATCTATCAAAGATGCTGACAGGCGGATTAGGTAATTTGAGGAGTTGGCAAAAACACAAAGATTATATTGCTAAACAAAATCAGCCGAAAGGTTTGACTGATGATGAGCCTCAGTTTGATATTGATGCGGTTGGTACTCAGGGTGAGGCAATAGAGCTTATTATGCAGCACTCAACTTATTCTGCAAAAAACGACATAATGACAGTGCATCCGCCTTATAAAGATTTGATAGATAAATTTGATTTGTCCAGGAATGAGCTAAAAAAAATGAAAGCTGAAAGAGAGGCAAATAATGCTTAGAAAAGATATGGCAAAAGAGATTAAAAAATATCAAGGTCGCATCTTTTATTATGAGTCATCGACTCATGAGATATTGCCTGCTGAATGGATAAAATCGCTTAATGATTATAACCATTGTGAGTGTGAGCTACATCATGTAGTACCTTTTACGGATTGGGAAAAGAACACAAAAAATGTGCGTAATATTGTAAAAGAGAATTGTTTAATATTATTGCCTAAAGTTATGCATCAGCATCTTGAAAATCCGCTAAGCAAATTCTCAAAAGATTTATTTGAGGAGATTTATGGCATTCACCCTGATTTAATTCTATATGACATTAATTCAAGAATTGAGAGACACTATCCCTCGATTTTTCTGAATGACTCATCGGTGGGCAATAGCACACGTTTGTCCACTGATTTTCTTTTAAGTGATGAGGACTTATCCTGTTTTGATGATTGCGAGCCGATAAATAGCAGAAAGGCAGCAATATATGGCTAAAGATGTTTTTACAATACCTACAAAAGTTTTATCGGTTGAGCCTCTTCAAAAGTTTAATGACGATAGATATAAAATTGTTTTCTATTGTCAAAGCAGCTCTGATAATCCGAGAATGTGTATTCTTTGGGGTGCAGGTGTACCTCAGGATATTAGAGAAGGTGATGAGGTTGTTTTAACCGGCAGAATAAAAAACAATGTTTTTCTTTGTTATTCTGCAAAAGTTTATGTATATAGACGAGAGGAGACTCAACAAAATGAATTGCAAGGATGAAAAAGAGTTAAGGAATTTTGTGGAAAATCTGAGCACTGATAAACTCTATTCTCTGCATGAGATTCTGATAGACGAGATGAATACAAGAAAAGATTTATATGGAGATGGATTTATTCAAAAATGAACGAGATTTTTTCAGAAAATATCCAAGCAAGTTTTATATTTGCTCAAACTGCGGATATATGCAGCCAAGTAAATTTACTTGTCAAAAGTGCGGTTGGAGAGCAGACGGACTACTAAAGACATGGGGTAAGGGTTATAAATTTAAAATCCTGGATACGATGAGAGAGTACGAGATATTTAAACCATTAGAAAAGGAGATTACTGATGACAAAAGAACAACTGACAAAGGAACAACTTGAGCAGAAAAAACAATCCCTGGAAAGAGAGATAGTTGCTCTTGAGAGTGCGGTTACTGCAAGCGACTCTCATGCATTTGATTTATTAATTGCAGATATAAAGCGAGATATGGAAGATGACATCGCTGAGGAAAATTGGAAATCTTTAAAGATTAATCAGAAAAAAATTGAGAGTTACCGAGAGGTTGAAAATATTATTGCAAGTCAGGCTGATTTACTTGAGGATAAGAGAGAAGAGCTTGCTGATACCAATTATCAATTAGAGCATTTTCAGTTATCTTTTGACTTAGAAGGTATGGACTCAGGTGATGGCAACAAGAAAACAGGAGTAGTTGTTGAGCCGATAGGAGAGCTTGAGGTCGGTGATGTCTTAACTAAAGAGCAGGACTCTTATCTTGTTAAGCAGTCGGCAGAGATGGAAGGTAAATTCGCATTAATCGGTACCGGATTTGATGATGAGAAATTGCTGCAATATCCTGCGACATTAAAGCTGCTTGAGGGTGCTGAGTATGTCGGCAATATCTTTATTGCAGACGATAATCAGCAGCTTGCTTTAGACTGTCTTGCAAAAATTTCTGAGAGCAGAAAATCAGAAGAGGAATAACACTAAAAAGGAGAATTGTTATGGATAACAAAACTGATGTAAATATTAAAACTGCATCTGAGGATGAGTGCAAAAGATTTAGTGACGGACTTAATAATCCTGATTTATTTCCTATTACTCATTCTATCAGCATTGATGTTGTTGAATTTATTGACATGAAAGAATTTAACAATATGCAGATTAAAGGTGCTGAATATAACCAAAAGAAAGTAGAATACTTAGACAGTAAATCTCATGTTGAGGATTTAAAAAAGATTTCAAAAGATGCGGCAGCGAGATTTTCTGAGTTAGGATTATTTCCTAAAAAAATTGCAATTAGTGCAAGAGGTTTTGGATTAAAAGATTTGACAGGAGATTTACAGGCTTTATTAAAGTTTTGCGAAAATAAATCTCCGCAATAAGTATCCTGCTATGAGGACATCTGCACGAAAGAATAGCCATTGTGAATTGTGCAGGGCAGGTCACGTTTTGCAGGTAAGCGAAAAGACCTATCCTACTAAGATAAAAAGAAAAAACTGCATGGCAGCCGGAAAGACGGCATTTATTAAGAAAGGAGAAAAAATGAGAAAAGTTGAAATTGGTACATCAAGATTTACTGAGGTATTTGCACTTGATGATGCAGGGCAAGGCGGAGCTAATCATGTGTATGAGGTTAGAGCAACTGCACCGGAAGGTGCGACAATTTCAGAAAATGAAATTTTTACAAGAATTAAATTTCAAGATGGAGCAATAAAAGAATTTGGTGTTAATGGTTGTCATAATGAAGATTTAATCGCTATCGTTATTGATAGATTACAAGGTTTTCAGTCAGGTAAATTTGGATGTAGAGAAAATGCTCTTGCTATTACCAAATTAGAAGAGGCTCTCATGTGGTTGAATAAACGCACATCAGACCGAATAAGAAGAGGTGTAGAAGGTACGAGCAATTTATAAAAGAGTGAGGGTTTATCCCTCTCTCTTTAGAAAGGAAAGTATGTCTAAAAAAGAATATAAAGAAATAAAATTAGCAATCGAGGGTAAAGGTATTGAACTTAAAAAAGTTATTGTACCGGAGTTTTATCTTAATTTTCTGACATCTCAAATTGCAGACCTTATAAAACAAAATAGAGAGTTGCAGCGAATTTGTTACGGCAAAAGTACAAGACCTGATGATATATATGACTCATTAGGCTATGCGGTTTTAGATTATTATTGCGGAGACAGGAAATGTCAGAAAAGTATATAGACATAGATAATACTTTGATATTAGAATCAGCGAGAGCTTATGATTATGTGCATAACTCAAAAGGTAAAAATGATGAATGTTATACTGAGAGATATGCAGTTGAGCCTCTGCTTGATTATCTTGAGCCATTCAGAGATAAAATAATTTGGTGTCCGTTTGATAAAGAAGAGTCAGAGTTTGTAAAAGTTTTCAAGGAATACGGCTATAATGTAACATTTTCTCATATTGACAATCAACAAGACTTTTTTAAATATGAGCCTGATGTGTGGGATGTCATGATAAGTAATCCGCCATTTACAAATAAGACTGAGATATTTAAAAGAGCTTTGAGTTTTGGTAAACCATTTGCCCTGTTAATGAATATTTTATGGTTGAATGATGCAACTCCGGTAAAAGTTTTCAAATCTTCAGGAAGAAAATTGCAGCTCTTAATGTTCGATAAAAGAATGGAGTTTAAGAATCAACAAAAAGGAAAAGGTATAAATTTCATGAGTGATTATTTTTGTTGTGATTTTTTGCCTGAGCAGATAGTATTTTCGGATTTTTATAATAGAGGTCAGCAGAATATTTTTGGGGGTGCATTATGAACGGATTATCGAATATAAATCCAAGAGTCGTATATGCAGAAACGATGCAGAATGAGATACTGAAAAACTCTGCTGCTGCAATAAATCTTATATGTGCAATAGCTGATGAGTGTAGTATGACGGATTTGCAAAGAATATATATCAAATTTATGAACTCGCTAAAAGCGACAAAAGAGAGTAAGAGTATAGACAACTGAAAGGAGAAAAGATGAATTTTTGGCTCGGTATGATGTTAGGTATTGCAATCACTTATTTATTAATGAGTTGGCTTGATGACACAACTTTATTGTAGGAGATGACATGAATATAAATGAATTATATGACGGACTTGCAGAGTTTTATGGTGTAAATGCTCAGATAATTGTAGCAGTTGAAGAGTTGTCTGAGCTGCAAAAAGAACTTTGCAAAGCTCTGAGAGGCAAGAAAAAACTTGTAGCAATCTGAGAAGAGATGGCTGATGTAGAAATTATGTTAGAGCAGTTAAAACGCATTTTTCAAAATGAGGATATTGTAAAACAAATTAGGGTATCAAAATTAAATAGAACTGTTGCGAGATTAACTGCTGCAAGGAAAGGAGCAGATTGTCAAAATGTGCCAGGGTAAATATTGTGATATTCAAGATAATTGCAAAATTGTGGTAGCTCTTCAGGAAGAGTTAAAAGCAAAATGTAATGAAAATTTGCTTATCAATTCAAAGTTTTTAAACTTAAAAGCATCTGTTATAGCAGTGTTAGATGCATTTTTAGAACAGTTAGAGAAAGGAGACGAGGATGACACTGAGATTAGACATATTAGTAAGGCGATTGAAAAATTTGAGCAACAAGTCAGGCAGCTTTAAATCAAAATTGACTGAGATGGATGAGGCTGATATTTTAAAACACTTGAAAGACTACGAGCATTTTATTGAGCAGAGAGTAGATATATCAGGTGTGCAGAAATATTACGGCATCGGAAACGGCAATAAAAAATCTGATGCGACTACTGATTTATTTAAACTTTTGAAAAAATATACTGCTCCACAAGGTAACTATGCTCTTATGGTAAACGACCATAAATCAGTATATGAGACAGTTAATGGTTATGATGGTTATGACAAAGAAAAATTAAAAGAAATTGATACATCAAAAGATATTTATAAACTGTATTGGTATCAGCTCACTCCTGTTGGTTACTATGATATTTACGGCAATAGCATTGAAGAGATTACTCGGCAGGTTAAAGAAATAATAAAAGACGAGAGAATGACGGAGTATGGTGATGCAGACTGATGCTATTGAAAAACTGATAGATAACAAAATTGCAGCAGCAAAAAAAGAATTTGGTGCAGGTGTAGAACTTGTAATCCTTGAGGTATTAGGTTTGCAAAAATTATTAATACCTGGAGAGAAAAAAGAGTCAAGAGAGATACCGCTTACAAGGTGGAATGACTATCATCCTGACCCCTCAGTACCTGCATTAAGAATGTTGGTTTTTCGTAAAGATGAGAACGGCTTTGATATGGCTATGACGAGGAGAGGCAAGAGAATCCTGATAATTGAGGATAAATATTTTGAGTGGAAAAAACTCAGAGAGGAAGGAAAATTATGAGCTATTTAATATTCTTTGTAGTTTTGGTTTTTGCCTTGAGATACCACGCATACAAGAGCAGAGGCGGAGTGTAAATGGTTTGTGAGTTTGCGATGAAAAAGGATAATGTCATTTTGTGCAGATGCTTAAACCTTGCACATGGACTTATAGACGGCAAACCTGTCAATGTGGCAAGTCCGGAGTGTTTAAAAAATCCTGACTGCTATTACAAACTTTGGAAACGAGCATTAAAAGAAAAGGAGAATAAAAGTCATGAGTGATTTTTTTAGTCATCATTTAATAAAAAAGACACGTAAAGAGCATACTTGCGATTGCTGCGGCTCAATTATAGAAAAGGGTGAGGAGCTTGTGAAATATGCAGGAGTCTATGAAGGTGATTTTTTCTCATCGAAAGTTTGTCCTCAGTGCGATAAGATAGTCGATTTTTATTGTGATGAACTTGGTACAAATGAATGGTGTATAAGTGAGGTTATCGGTGAGGTTTGGACTTATAAAGAGGTTTACGAGCTTTTAAAACAAATCAAGCATCCGAGTAGTTATGTAAAGGACTGTATCTCTGATTATGAAGAGATGCAAAAAGAGAACGCAGAAAGGAAAATGAAAGATGAGTAGAATGATTGTTTTAATGATTGTTATAGGTGTAATTGCATACATTTGTTATTTTTTAGATTACACAAAAGAATATCCTCAGTGCAGATTTTCAAGCGACTTTGTTACTTGTGTGGCAATAGGAAGAGTGGCAGATGGTAAATAAAGGATGAATAGATGCAGAATAGATTTAGGTTTAGAGTTTGGAATAAAAAAGTAAAAAAAATGTATGATGTAAAATCAATGTCATATATTGACGGAGTTATCAAAAGAATAGAGGTACAAGGTGATATAGGTATTGCTATTTTTGATGAGTATGGAAAACATATAGATAACTGTGTTTTAATGCAGTGCACCGGATTAAAAGACCATACCGGCAAATTAATTTATGACGGTGATATCGTCAAAATAAATGCAGATTTATATGAGGATTTAAGCGAGGAATTTTTTAACGAGTGTGCTGTGGTAAGTTATGACGAGACTAGAGCATGTTGGGTTTTTGCATATAAACCTCGCGATAACTCTGGTGATAACGTATTTAGTTTGATATGCGATTATTACTATTTTTTAAAGTGGTCACCCTGTGGTGATTTACCATACAATACGCTTGCGTATGCAGAGATAATAGGCAATATGTATGAAAATGAGGATTTGTATATTTCTTATATTAAAAAATACGGATTAAGTGAGGAAATAAAATGACAGAAGAAATAATAATTGACGGTGTGGATGTAGCAGGATGCAGGGATTATAGAGAAGTTGAATATAAAGAAATGGCTATATGTATGAATTATTACAATCATCTTCCTAAACCACCAAAAGAGACAGAGTGGCAATATTGTGCAGGTAATAAAAATTGCTACTACAAACAACGCAAACGCTTAGAGCAAGAAAACAAAGAGCTGAAAGAGGAAAATTTCAACTGGGAACAAATAAATAAATTACAAGAGAAATATAAATCTGCATTGGAAGAAATAAGAGAAATTGCAGAGCCAATTTATGAACAACTACCAGATGACAAAGTTTTAAGACAAATTTTGTTAAAAATTAGCGAGGTGCTAAATGACAAATAGATTACCAACAGCAAGAGAATTAAGACAACAATTAGATGATATACATGATTCTTTGGCAAAAAGGATAGTTCCGATTCATACTGAAAATTTAATAATTATCAACATGTGGGATAGACCTTGTATGCATTTAGTGTGCAGAATTTTGCCAAGCGAAAGAATTATTTATATAAATAAGCAACTAAGAAAAGAGTATCCTGTCTTAAAAAAGGGAGAAGGTTGGGCAAGTCTAAAAGATTATGGCTTTATATATGATGCTAACAAAAACAAATATATAAAAAAACATAAGAGCAAGGTTAAATATTCTGATGGCAAAATTAGAGAGTGGCAAGGTTTAACGGAGTTTAGTTATGACGAGATTTTAAACTCTTCAAAATATGGAGATTAGTAAAATGGTTTGGAAAGTAAATAAAATCGGTAAAGAGCAGATATGGTATTCAAAAGAAGAATACGAAACAATTAAGCAGCAGCTTTTAAACTGTCTTAAATTTATCAACGATGTACGCATTAATGTTTGCTTAGATGATATAGAGCTGCACAACTTAGACTGCAAAAATTGTGAAAATAAAATCAAAAGATTTTATAAATTATACGAAGAGTATTTCAAAAAAGATTTTGATATTTATAGTGAGATAAAAAAGCTGAAAGAAGGTGAAAACAAATGAAAATATATACAAAAATAAGACCACTGATAAATAATAAAAAAATTCTTGCGTTTGATACAATAGAATCTTTTGAGCTTGAAAAACATGAGAAAGGTTTAGAGCCATTATTGAAAGAACGTGATGAGGCAATTCAAGAATATATTATTAAAAAAAACGATTTGCTTGATAGTTTTTTAGTTAATAGTCTTGAGACTGAGATATTAGAAAAGATGCAAAAGCTGATTAATGAAGAGCTCTTCAGGAGAAAATATGAGTTTGCAAAACAAAGATACAACGAAAACGGATTATTGAGAGGAGACAAGTGATGTTTATATTAGATATTTTAGGATTAATAGTTTGTCTGCCTGTTCTTTTATTTTTGGCGGTTGTCCTGATTTTAGTCCAGGTTGTTTACTTTATCAGTTTGATAGTAGATATGTTCAGAAAGTAGGTAAAAGATGAAACTTGCAGTAATATTTTTCTTGTTATTTATCATCGCAATTTTATCAATAGTGATTATATTATCTGATATTGCAGAGGGTTATAACAAGTGGATGGATAAAAAAATGATGACATTAGGCATACTGCTTTGCCTTTTTGAGTTTACTGTTGGTCTGAGTTGTTTGCTCACATCATACAAATTTGCAATAGGAGTCCTGCCATGAATGATGATGAAATAACACTAAATGATACTCTGCTTGCTCTTAGCA
>Ga0265301_10006390_pt1 | contig 11274 bp, 3 predicted proteins | sample AusTroGonzalo_MG_2_FD_193488 | JGI IMG/M metagenome (GOLD analysis project Ga0265301, IMG submission 193488) | Bovine rumen microbial communities from tropical cattle in Woodstock, Queensland, Australia - Gonzalo_04 | ecosystem: Host-associated > Mammals > Digestive system > Stomach > Rumen ...
TCGTAGTGGTATAACTTCCCGTCTACAGGCAGCGTATAGAACTCCTTCACCTGGCTCGCCGCTTGGCCTACGCACCAGCTCATCAGCATGGTGAACTTCATTCCGCTCTTTTTGCTGACCTTTACCAAGCGGCTAACATCCAGCGTCTTCACCAATGTTACCATCGGCATGGGCGATGACATCCACATACGGTATGCTTCAGCACGACTACTCTCTTGAAGGTTTATTTCTCTCTTCATGATATTTGCTCTATCGGCATCATTACACCACACTGGTAGTCGGGAGATTCGATGTCAGTACCCTGATACCACTCCATGCTGCAGGAATTCGGAGCCCATTTGTACTCTGGATGAGCAGGCAACCACTCCTTATGGAACTTTGTGTACTGCTCCTGGAAGGCTTTCATACCTCCCTCGAAATGTATTTTCAGCCACTTCCCGTTTTGAATGGGGAAGAGCTGCATACCCTCAGGAATGTCACCACCTTTATATATGCCGCCAATGACATAAGTAAAGGTCTTCTTGCTGCAAACACCGAAATTCATTTCCGCACAGGTAGCGCAATTGTGATTAGGAATATCGCATGTGCAGAGACCGAACTCACCCACGCCATTGGCGAAAGCTGCTTTTTGAAAATCGTTTGGCGCATTCTTTTCAAACACCACCGGCTTAATAATCTTTTCCACATACTCACCCCAGAACTTAGGGCATTCTTCTTTTGCCTCGTTAAAGGCAATCTTCTTGGCCATGCCAATAATCTGCACATCGTGCAGTTCAATAATCTCGTGTTTCATATTACATAACATTTACAATACTCGTTTAACTCCAGGAATCATTCTAACCACCCATGTCAATAAGAATGAAAGGATGGTGGTGACGACTCCGATAAAGAGGAATTTGCCAAAGGCCCCCATCCAGATGCCGTCTACTGCATTCTGCAAAATGATCATCAGTATCAGATGGAACACGTAGGCACCATACGACTGGGCGGCGCTCCACTGCCACAAACGTGAAGTGGCACAGATAAACTCACGGAACAGCCACATCAATCCAAAACTGATGAAGACGCACATCAGCGACTCGTAAATGCCAAACCATTGCCATACAAAGGCATTCCACGCTCCACCATCCCGCAGGTAGTTGCCTATAGCTAATCCCACACCTATGAGCAAAGCCACAAAGCCCGTGCCGTTACTTATATTGTCGAGCCATTGGAAGCGATAGGCCAAGATGCCAAGAACGAACATCGTGATATATTGTAGATAATGTGCCGGCTCCATTGGCAGGGGGATGATGCCAAAGGGCCATATCCAATGGTCTTGCGGACTGACCTGACGGATGAAGTAGCTGCCAATACCCATTACCAGAGCAACGATAAGCAGTCCAATGATGGTGGGCTTGGAGTTACAGGCACTGTCAGCAGGCGTCCCCCATTGACGTATCAAGGCATAGATGAGACAAAATACCAACAGACTCTCGACAAACCACATGTGGGCTATCTCAATCTTCCCCGTCATGATGCTAATGATTGCCCCAATGATTAACAACGGAACGCCTAATCGCAGCAGTTTCTTCTGCACAAACAACTTTGCACCCTGCTTATCGAAACTTCTTGGTACGAAATAGCCCGATATGAAGAAATACAATCCCATGAAAAAGGCGGCATTGGTAGAGAAGAAATGCCAGATCCAAGGCATAAATTCTGCAGGATTGGATGGCGTATAGGGCCATTCGCCACCATTACCGTAAGCCTGTCCGGCATGGTGCATGATCACCAAGACGGTCAGACAAACCTTCAGATTATCGAGATAATATAGACGTTGCATACGTCACCTAAATGTTGATTTATTTTTACCAGCGGTCATAAACATTACTTTACTACCTTATTAATTTCATTTTGTAACCGTTGGAGGAACTTGGCTGCCTGGCCACCATCCATCTGAACATGATGGAATTGGAACGATACAGGCAAGGTGGTCTTGAACCACCCTTTACGATATCTGGCCCAAGCTAAGAACGGATTATTGAACTTGGCGCTATATTGGTTTACTATGCAGTCAATCTCTGTCTGCACAAGGGTGGATGTGCCAATAATCATGTGGTCTTCAAGGAAAGTGCTCTTACATTCGCAGGCAGCCTGAGCAGTCAGTTTCTGATAATCACTATTGAACTGCTGCAAGTCATCCGAATAAGGGATATCACATGAGTTGATATCCCCTTTGTAATTCTCCACGATAACATTGATGGCAAGTCTGTCGAACTGGAACAATTTTCCATGCTCAGGCAGTAGATAGAACTCCTTAATATCCTTAGCCGCTCTGCCTATGCACCAGCACATCAACACGTTAAACTTTACGCCACTCTTCTTGCTGACCTTTACCAAGCGAGTAACATCAAATGTTTTCACCAACGTCACCATTGGCACAGGTGATGACATCCACATACTAAATGCCTCAGCCCTATTACTCTCTTGAGGGTTTATTTCTCTCTTCATCGTCTCATCAAATTAGACTGCTCATCAACAGGCAGACTCCAACTACAATGAAGCAGATTCCCAATGCCCGTGTGATGACAACATAACTCTTTGAAGGACGTTCCCCTCCAACAGTCTTCCACTTCTCTGCAACAGTCCATATCTTGTCTGCTGGAACGAACAATAGGCAGAATCCCATAACACACATAACGATTCCTGGAATAACTTCTTGCGTCCCTATGGTAGCAAGCAGCGAGCTGATGACTTGTATCATATCTTCATTTTTTTAAGTTTGATGCTGCAAAATTACTAATATTTGCGAATACCACCAAATATCTGGGATATTCTGCACGATTCTGTGACCAGTGGCACAAAAAATCAGGGAAGAAAACTCCTTTCCTCCCTGACTCCTTAGAAATATTAGTCGCTTCGCGAGAAATCTTTCCGCTCGGCATCCCGTCAGGGTGACGCTTTGCTTGCAAAGAAATCTTACCAAATCTTACAATTTCTTTGATTAACATATAATTTCCATGTAATTTCTCATATAATTGCTACGCGCAGCCATTAATGGATAATTCTTCGCTCGTTTGCTTTCTTTCTTAGGTTCTCATCCAGAGAGAGTAGCAGTTCACTTATAACATTCCTTTACACTTGGACTACTCTTGTTCCATGGGTGCAAAGGTAAAAGAAAGGGTCTTCGCTCAATAGCCGAGGGTACACAGTACCCCCGGATAGTCAGGTGCGCAGGGCATCGACCCTGAAGGGGTCGCCCTATCCGCAGGTCGTACCGACCAACGGTTATTGAGGGGCGACCCTTCCTGGGTCGATGGGCCTCCTGTCGCCCTATCCGTAGGTCGTTTCGACCTACGGCTATGGAAAGGGCGACGCTTTCAGCGTCACTTGAGGATATTTGTTTTTTCTGTTTTTATTTGTTTTTGTAAGCGCGTAGCGTTCAAAGTAACATTATAAAAACATCCTGTACCTGCATTTTCTTATTATTTTATTCCCAATTTTCTTAAAATTTTGAGCGTAGCGACCCCAAAAGAATAGTTCCAAAGGAGAGGTGCTGAGTAGTTACCGTTCAAAATGTATGAGTTAATCTTTAAAAAACTCGTCGGCTGTTTAATATTTCAAGGAAAATGTGTACCTTTGCACTTCAAAACGAGAAAACAAGATACTAATATCATTAGCAAGATGAAAACATACCCTTTGCTGCAGTCACAGCTAGGGGTGCTGTTGGAGAGCATGCAGCACCCAGAGTCCACCCAGTATAACCTGCCTAACTATATCTTCATGCCGCTGGAGCTGACGATGGAGCGCATCGTGAAGGCGACGCAGACCATCGTCGATTCGTTTCCCGAGCTGCACACACGCTTCGTTGTGGACGACCGGGGTGAGGTGCGCCAGTGGCCCGACATGCAGATGCCCATCCCCGTTGTCAGCCGCAGGTGCACGGAGGCAGAGCTGCAGGCGTATATCAGCGAGGGGTTTGTCCGTCCGTTCAGCCTGTTCGGCGCTGAGCCGCTCTTTCGTGTGGAGGTGGTAGAGACCGAGCAGCACCTCTGCCTGCTCTCCGATGGCCACCATGCCATCATCGACGGCATGTCGTTTGCCCCCATCCTGACCACGGCCTTCGCCACGGTTCTCAGCGGGGGTAGCCTGGTGAGCAGCGAGAAACAGATCACCATATACCAAGCAGCCGAGGAAGAGACGGCGCAGTTTGGCACGGAGCGCTACCAGCAGGCCAAGGCCTACTATGCCCAGAGGTTCGCCGGGCAGGAGCTGGCCACGCTGAGTCGTAGCAAGCCCGGCACGACGGGGCGCATGTGCCGCTGCACCACTACCGTTGGCCGCAGTGAGGTCGATGACTGGTGCCGCGAGCACGGCACGCAGGCGAACCTGCTGTTCCAGTCCGCCTTCAGCCATGTCCTCTCGGTGTTCACCCGCCAGGAACGGGTGGCCTACGCCGCCGTCAACCACGGTCGCATGGACAAGCGGCTGCGTGGCAGCCTGGGCATGTTTGTGAAGTCGGTGCCCATCCTGGTCGATGCCGCCCCCTCGCAGCGGGTGGTCGATTTCGTCAAGAGCCTGCGCGGCGAGCTGATGAGCACCATCCGCTATAGCATCTATCCCTTCACCCACTTCTGCTCCGACCTCGGCATGAAGCCCGGCATCATGTTCAACTTCATGGCGTTGGCCGACATGGAGGAGCAGGTGATGCTCGACGGTGTGATGGCGCGGGCCGTGCAGCCGGTGCGTGAAGAGATCGACTCCGACCTGAGCGTTGATATCTACCTGCGAGGCGAGAGCTACGAGATACGGGTGCAGTCGAGCCTGGCCATGAACGACGAGGCCACGCTTCGGATGGTGGGCGAGGCCGTCAGGGTGGCCGTCGTCAACATGATGGCTCACCCCGAGCTGACGCTCGGGGAACTGGAGCTTGTCAGCGACGAGGAGCGTGAAGCACTCGTGCGGCTTGGCACGGGTGAACATCTTGACGTTGAGCCGACGATGACCTTCGTCAAGGCCTTTGAACTGTGTGCCCGCCGCACGCCCGATGCCGTGTCCGTGGCCGATGCCACTGACAGCCTTACCTACGGGGAGCTGTCGCGCCGTTCCGATGTGCTGGCCCACCGGCTGATAGCCAGCGGCGTGAAGCCCGGCGACTTCGTGGCCGTCATGCTCGACCGCACCATAGCGTTTCCCCTCGCCGTCATCGCCATCCACAAGGCCGGTGCCGCCTACGTGCCCATCGACCTGGAGTACCCCGAGGAGCGGCAGCGGTTCATGCTGGAGGACTGCGGGGCCAAGGTGGTCATCGACAGCCGGTTCCTGGAAGAGACCGACCTCGCTGTCAGCGGCGAAACCGCTGACCACATCGACCTCTCCACGCCCGACGGCCCAGCCTACATGATCTACACCTCCGGCTCTACGGGAAAACCCAAGGGAGCCGTACTCCATCAGGCAGGCCTGTGGAACTTCATCCAGGTCATCGTCGGCATGGAGGGCCTGACGGCTGCCGACCGCATAGCCATCCACCGTTCATTCTCGTTCGATGCACACGTGGAGGATCTGTTCCCGGTACTCACCGTTGGTGGCTCGCTCCACATCATGCCGTCGGCCATACGCCTCGACCTGAATGCCATTCGCCGTTTCCTCCTGGAGCACCAGATTACCGGCGGCGGCTATGCCACTGCCATGGGCAAAATGCTCCTGGAAACCTTCGACGACCTGCCCATGCGCATCACCACCCTGGGCGGCGAGAAACTCACCTCGGCCTACAGCGACCGCATTGCCATTTTCAACGTCTATGGGCCTACCGAGTGTACGGTTGACACATCTTATTATAAAATAGAGCCGGGCCGTCACGTTGACGCCGTGCCCATCGGGCGGCCTGTGGCCAACGGCTATTACTTCCTTGTTGACCCTCAGGGGCGCCTTGTGCCCCGTGGTGCCATCGGCGAGCTGTGCTTTGCCGGCATACAGGTGGGACTGGGCTACTGGCAACAGCCGGAGCTGACGGCTTCGGTGTTCACCGACTGTCCGTTCCTCCCGCCACTCACCCCTCACCCCTCACCCGTCCGCATGTACCACACAGGCGACCTGGGCCGATGGAATGACGAGGGACAGATGGAGTACATTGGCCGCAAGGATGCCCAGGTGAAGCTGCGCGGCTACCGCATAGAGCTGGGCGAGATAGAGGCTTGCGCCACCCGCTTCGACGGGATAGCGCAGGCCGTGGCCGTCATCAGGCCGCTGGCGGGCAGCGACGCCCTCTGCCTCTACTACACCACGGGCGGCGAGGGCACGACCATCGACACCGACGAGCTGCGACAATTCCTGGGCCGCACGCTGGCCGACTACATGGTGCCCGTGGCCTACATGCAGCTGGATGCGCTGCCGCTGACGCCTAACGGCAAGGTGGATCGCCGCAGGCTGCCCGAACCCCAGCAACGGCAGGAAGCCATCGTCGCCCCTGCCACTGAACTGGAGCGACAGCTCTGTGCCATCGTGGCAGAGCAGCTGGGAACCGATGCCTTTGGCGTCACCACCAACCTTGTCAGCCTCGGCATGACCTCGCTCGATGCCATGCGCCTCAGCCTGGCCATCGGCAAGCAGACGGGACTGATGGTCACCGTGAGCGACCTGCTGGCGAATCCCACCGTGCGACATATTGCGGAGGAAAGTGGAAAGTGGAAAGAGGAAAGTGGAGAGAGGAAAGAGGAAAGAACCAGTTATCCGCTGACGGAGAACCAGCGGGGTATCTATATAGACTGGGAGTTGCACCGCAACACGACACAATACAACGTGCCCGTGGCCATCGGCCTCGGTCAGCTGGATGCGCAGTTGCTGGCCGACGCCCTCCGCCAGGTCGTCGATGCCCACCGCTACATCAAGACCCGCCTGGCAGAGCAGGACGGCAGCGTGGTGCAGCTGCGCCGCGACGACGCCCCCGTGCAGGTGACGGTCACGGAGCTTGACCGCGAACCGGACAGCGACTTCTTCCAGCAGCGGGTGCGGCCCTTCAACCTCTTCACCGACGACCTGTACCGCCTGGAGATATACACCTACGGCGGGCGCACCTGGCTCTTCAAGGACTTCCACCATATCGTGAGCGACGGTCTCTCGGATGCCATCTTCTTCCGCGACATGCTGGCTGCCTGCCAGGGCACGCGGCCTGAGGCAGAGACGGTGACGGCCTTCGACTATGCCCTGTATGAACAAGGGCTGAAAGACACCGACCGCTATGCTGAGGCACGCCACTATTTCGACGCCTTGGTTTCAGGAGTTGAAACAGCTTCCTATCCCCATTCGGCCAATGGCACAGTACACCAGTCCAAGCAAGTCAAGGCCACTGTCGCCGACAGTGAGGCCATTCGCAAGGCTTGCCACCGCATGGGCATCACACCCAACTCCTATTTCCAGACCGTGGTGGCCCAAGTGCTCCACCGTCTTATCCGTCAGGACAGCCTGATGCTGGCCACGGTCAGCAACGGTCGCTCGCTGACGCAGACCGAGAACCTCATGGGTATGTTTGTCAAGACACTGCCCATGGTCTCAGTACTATCCCCAGATGACCTCACCTTCTCCGCTGCCGCACAGACCATGCACCGCCAGAGCATTGAGACCATCGGCTATGATTTCTATCCATTCACTGAGATGGTAGAGCGACACGGCCTGCGCCCCGAGATACTCTATGCCTTTGAAGAAGGTATCTATGACCATGTGGAGGACGCTATTGATTCCCACACAGACGTCATCATGCTCAACCTCGACACCCAGAAAATGCCTATCGAACTGGCAGTCCATACCGACCGCCAAGGAGCCTACGTCCTTCTTCTGGGTTTCGACTCAGCCATTTACACACAAACCTCAATGGAGGCACTGGCCAAAGCCATTTCTTCCTATGCCACCCATGCTACACAAGAAGGAATCCGGCTAAGTGAAATAGCACTGACCACCGCCGACGAGCGTACTGCACTCGTGGAACTTGGAACTGGCGAGCATCTTGACATCGACCCAACGATGACTTTTGTGAAGGCTTTCGAACAACGCGCAAGTCTTACACCAGACAAGCTGGCCGTGGCCGATGCCGCCGACAGCCTGACTTACGGCGAGTTGTCGCTCCGTTCCAATATTCTGGCGCACAGGTTGATAGAAAGCGGTGTGAATCCCGGTGACTTTGTGGCTGTCATGCTTCCCCGCACCATTGCGTTCCCCCTCGCCGTCATTGCCATCCACAAGGCTGGTGCCGCCTACGTGCCCATCGACCTGGATTATCCCGAGGAGCGCAAGCAGTACATGCTCGACCACAGTCAGGCGAAGCTAGTCATCGACAGCCAGTTCATGAAAGAGACCGACTTCGCTGTCAGCGGCGAAACCGCTGACAACATCGACCTTTCCTGTCCCGACGGGCTGGCCTACATGATCTACACCTCAGGCTCCACCGGCCGTCCTAAGGGCGTGATGATACGTCAAGCCAATCTGTGGAATTTCGTACAGAATTTCATCCACGTAACAAGAATGACCGCCGAGGATCGAGTGTCCGCTCATCGTTCATTCTCGTTCGATGCCCACCTGAAAGACTTATATGCTGTTTTGGTGCAGGGTGGCTCACTCCACATCATGCCTGAACATATACGACGCGACCTCCATGCCATCCGTCAGTTCATCATCGACAACCGGATTACCGTAGCAGGATTCACCACCACGCTGGGCATGCTCGTGCTTGACACATTCGACGACCTGCCCATACGACTCCTGAACGTAGGTGGCGAACGACTGCACGACGTGTATAGTGACCACATCGTCATTGTCAACTGCTACGGACCTACCGAGTGTACGGACGACATCTTCTTCTATAGGATAGAGCCTGGCCAACGGTTCCAGCATATTCCGGTAGGACGGCCGGTTTCCAACGGCCACTGCTTTCTCATCGACACTCAGGGGCACCTTGTACCCCGTGGTGCCGTTGGCGAGCTGTGCTTTGCCGGTGTCCAGGTGGCCAGCGGCTATTGGCGGCAACCCGAGCTGACGGCAGAGAAGTTTACTGACTGTCCGTTCCTCCCACCACTCACCACTCACCACTCACCACTCACCCTTCACCACTCACCATTCCGCATGTACCACACGGGCGACCTGTGCCGTTGGAATGTTGATGGACTGCTGGAGTATGTGGGACGTAAAGACGACCAAGTGAAGCTGCGCGGCTTCCGCATAGAGTTTGGTGAGGTGGAAAGCCGTGCTGCCCACTTCGAGGAAATCAAGCAGGCCGTGGCTGTCGTCAGGAAGCTGGCTGGCAGCGATACCCTCTGCCTTTACTACACGGCCAATCATCCAGACACGACTATCGATGCCAATGAACTGCGCCGTTTCATGGCCCAGACATTGGCAGAATATATGGTACCGGCAGCATACATGCAGTTAGACACACTGCCCCTGACACCGAGCGGCAAGGTTGACCGCCGCCAGCTGCCAGAACCGCACTTCACGCCCCATACTAACTACGTAGCTCCCCAGACCAAGGAAGAGGATACACTTGCACGACTGATGGCCAACGTCCTATCCTTGAGCGAACCTGTCAGCATGACCGACAGCTTCTTTGCACTTGGCGGCGACTCCATCAAGCTGATTCGCCTGGTGACCCTCCTTCGCAACGAGGGCTTCACGGCACAGGTCAGCGAACTGATGCAGTGCAGTACTGTGGCCGACATGGCTCGCATACTTGTCAGCAGCAGCGACGGCCCTGCCATTTCGCAGGAGTCCGTCGAGGGAGCCATCACGCCGGGAGCCATCCAGCAGCGGTTCCTCAGCTGGCAGCTGTCGCAGCCCGGGCGCTACACCCAGTCGGTGGTGCTCCGTGCCTTGCAGCCCATCGACGCAACGCTTCTGCGGCAGGCACTGCAGGCCTTGGCCGTACATCACGACATGTTACGGGCTATTGTTAATGCTAGCGACAACGGAAACGGTTCCATTGTGATACGTCCCGCAACCGACGACCATCTGTTCGCGTTTGATGAGATAACGCTAAAAAGTCAGGATGATGTTGAAAGGGCAGTTGCAGATGCCACACTCCACGAAGGCGAACGGCTAGACCTGGAGCATGGCCCTATCCTGCGTGTTGTGCTGTTGCATGCTGCTGACGGCGACCGCCTGTTGATGGTTTGCCATCATATAGCCTGCGATGGCGTGTCGTGGCGTATCATAACCGAAGATCTTACGACTGCATTGACGCAACTTGCCAACGGCCAGACTGTAGTATTACCGGCGAAAAGCCACGCTTTCGGCTATTGGACCAACACCATAGCCCGTTATCGCGACAGCTATCTCCTTTCTCAGGAAAAGCCCTATTGGCAGAGCGTCCAACAACAGATGGAAAGCACGCAACTCACATCGGCAACTGCAGGAAAGCGGTCAACACGTAAACTGTCGGTAACTTTGGAAGGCAAACCTGTAAGACAGCTACTTACCATATCGGCCAAGGCATACAACACTGAGATCAACGACCTGCTGGTCACCGCGCTCTGTCAGTCGTACCACCGTCTGACAGGCTCCACCGACCTGACCCTGCAGATGGAGGGTCATGGCCGCGAGCCGCTCCACGAACCCGTCGTCACCGACCGTACCGTGGGATGGTTCACTGCTGTCTATCCCGTTGTCATACAAACCATCAGCGGCGACATCCGCAGTGACGTGCGCTATGTGAAGGAGCAACTTCATGCCGTTCCCAACAAGGGCATCGGCTACGGCATCCTGCAATACATCGCCTCGCAAGAGGGCGACGCTGCCCTCAAAACCGACCTGACTCCGCTCATGGGCTTCAACTACCTGGGCGAGGCTGACAGCGGCAAAGGCGACGCCCTGTTTACAGCCGATAGCGGTCTCTTCCTGAGCGAGGCCCTGACGGCTGGAGAGCTGGGAGTGCCTATTCCATCCATCGTCATCAATTGTGGCATAGTAGAAGGACGGTTCGTGGCACGCTTTGAATACGACACCGACCGTTGGACTGGCGATGAGGCAAAGCAGCTGGCCGACGGCTTTGTCAGCTGCCTGGCCCAAGTGGCAGAGCACACGGCACAGGTCAACATGACGGAGCCGACGGCTTCCGACTTCGGGGCAACAGGATGGACGGAGAAGCAGTTCCAGGACATCGTCAGTCACTTCGCCGCCCGTGGCGAGACACTGCAGCGCGTCTATTCGCTCACACCCTTACAGGAGGGCATCCTGATAGCTTATCTCTCCGACCGCAACTCGACGGCCTATCGACTGTTTTTCCGTCTGTCTATGTCGATGTTGCCCACC
>Ga0265301_10006395_pt1 | contig 11268 bp, 2 predicted proteins | sample AusTroGonzalo_MG_2_FD_193488 | JGI IMG/M metagenome (GOLD analysis project Ga0265301, IMG submission 193488) | Bovine rumen microbial communities from tropical cattle in Woodstock, Queensland, Australia - Gonzalo_04 | ecosystem: Host-associated > Mammals > Digestive system > Stomach > Rumen ...
TCGGACGGCGTGGCCGAAGACGTCAAAATCGGCAGCGGCGGTTATCTGGACGTCTTTTCCGCCGGCATGGCGAGCCGCGTTGTGGTCAGCAAGGGCGGCCTTCTGCTGGTCTCTTCCGGCGGCAGAGCCGTTGACGTACTCTGGACCCCCTGCGAAGGTCTGGTCTATATCGAGGACATGGGAGAAGTGTCGTTTGACACCTATTATTCTGGCGTGTATTACGGCTCGGGGGACAAACTGCTGTCCAGCGGCGCCACGATGGATTCCAAGAAGGTCGGCAGCGGCGGTGAAATGCATGTCTTCCTCGACGGAATCGCGAACAGCGCCACGGTCAGCGATTCTTCCGGCAGGATGTTTGTGCACTCCGGCGGTGTGGCGAACCAGGCCAAACTCAACGGCGAAATGCGTATCTTTTCCAGCGGCGTGGCGAACAGCGCCACGGTCAATTCCGGCGGCATGATCGGCATCAGCTCCGGCGGCGTGGTGAACGGCGTCACGGTCAACGCCGACGGCGATCTCTTTGTCGAATCCGGCGGCACGGCATTCAGCGTGGTCGTGAACGGCGGCGGGGAAGAGTCCGAATCCGGAACCGTCCATGTGCGTTCCGGCGGCACCGCGGCAGGCGTCACGGTCAATGCGGGCGGCGCGCTCGTTCTCTCCGGCGGCGTGGCCACGGATATTGTCTGGACCCCCTGCGAAGGTCACATTTATCTGCTGGACGGAGGAAGCGCGACGTTTGCGGAAAACTATTCTGGCGTGTATTACGGCTCGGCCAACCATCTGATCTCCAGCGGAGCCGCGATAGATGCCATGGAGGTCGGCAGCGCCGCCGAAATGTACGTGATGTCGGACGGAGCCGCGAACGGCATCACGGTGACGGACGAAGGCTCCCTGTATCTTTACTCCGGCGGCGTCGCGAACAACGCCGTACTCGCATCCCACGGGCTGGTCTATGTCTCCGGCGGCGTGGCGAACATCGCCATGGTCAGCTCCGGCGGCGTGCTGAATATCTGCTCCGACGGCAGCGCGTCCAACGCCACGATCAAAAACGGCGGCCACGTCGCGGTCTCCTCCGGCGGCTTCATCACCGGCAATATGACGTTTGAATCCGGCGCGACGGTTTCCGTGGAGACGGGTGCGTTCCTCGACTTCGACATCTCCGGTCTGGCGCCCTCCAAATCCGTGCTTGCGAACGATATTTCGATCGTCACCGGCGCTCCGTCATACTCGCTCACGGTCTCCGGTTCCCAGGTGACCGGCACGTATTCGCTCGCGAAAGGCGCGACCGGGTTCACCGGCGCCATCACAGTCCGGAGCGAGTTCGGCCTGACCTACGGCACGGTCCATGTCGGAGAAACCGTCTACGCCGGCAAAAACTCCTACACGCTGAACCTGACGAAAGACGAGCTGACCGTCACGGTCAATCCTCCCACCACCACGGACAAAAAGGGCAACGTCACGCTGACGAACACCCTGCCGCAGGCGAGATACATGTACGGATGCGGCCCCACGGCAGTCGCCATGCTGCTCGGGTATTACGACCTGTACGGCTACCGCGGCAAGGAGTTTTCCGACCTGATCGAGGGCGATGTGGACCTTTACTCGCGCGGAACGGGCAATATCAAATACGAAATGAACGATTTCGATTCCGCGCTCGGCCGGGCCACGGCGACCAGGGATCATGTGGAGAGGTTCTATTCCAGGGATCCCCTTGATGTCATCCTTTCCACGGACGGCACGGAGACCACACCCGAAGAAGAGCTGGAGTATTCGTTCGTGAATGACGGCGAAGGCCCGGATCTGCGGACCGACGTCTGGAATTGCATTGCGGACTATCTCGGCACCAGCCAGTTCTGGCGGAAGAACACCAATTTATACTCCCAATACCGATACTCCATGCTGGAACAGGTCCTGTATCGGAACACAACCGAAACGATCACGGACGATGCGACCCAGATCCAGCGGACGGTCGATACAAAATACTTGAACTTCCTTTACGGCCTGTATCTTTATGTCCAGGACAAAGGCTATGAGCTGGATATGAAGGTCACCGGAACGCATAAGGTGGATGTCCACGGCGGCGACTTCACGTTCGAAGACTACATGAAGGAAATTGATGCGGGGCGTCCGGTCCTGGTCATCATCGACGAACACATCATGACCGGTTACGGATACAATGCCGAAACGAAGGAAATCCTGTTCGACGACTGCTACAAGACCGGCCGGATGGTCTGGGATGGCGTCTACCGTTATGCCGATGAAGACCGCCATCTGTGTGCGATCACGACGGTCGGGCTCATTTCGATGACGGCCGATATCGACCTGGCCGTGACGTCCGCGCTATCCCCGTCGGGAAGCGAGGAAGAGGAAGAAGGGGGAAAGGAACAAACGTTTGAGAAACTGATCCTCGCCACGACGGAGGACAAACTTGCATCCGACGACTACTGTTTCGCGGGCAGCCCGCTTTATCTGAGTTTCGGTGTGACGAATCAGGGCTCTTCCGCCAGCGGCGGTTTCGAAGTCCGGGTCTATGCCGACACGGAGCCGGTGGAATCGCTCAAGATGAAGTCGATCGATCCCGGTGACGATACGAAACTGCGCGATCTTTCGCTGCAGGTGGAGCTCGGCATCGGTCTGCATAAGATCAGCGTCGATATCGATCCCGACAACGAGATCCAGGAGCTGTACGCCCTGAACAACGTCGAAGAACGGGCCATCATGGTGCTGCGGGAAGGGACGAACGTCGTCCAGGGGACCAAAACGGTCGGTTCGGGAAGCGTTTCCGTCGACGACTATGTCATGAACGGCGCGAAACTCCAGGTGCAGAACGGCGGGACCGCCGAGGGGACTTTGATCCAGGGGAAGGTCAAGGAGAAGTCCTCCACCGGCACGGTCACGGCTGTTGCCGGCGTTGCGGAGGTTGTCAAGGGCGGACTGGTGCGGAACGCCAACGTTTATGAATACGGACAGTTCCGGGTTTCGGGCACGGCGGAAAATCCCTGTGTGCTCGAAAACGGAACCGTGGAGGTCTACTCCGGGGGAACCGTTTCCGGTGTTTCCGTGGAATCGCGCGGAAAGCTGAACGTGCAGTCCGGCGGCGTGCTGACCGGACAGATCGATCTTGAGGAGTACGCGGATGTCACATTCGCGAACGGCGCGACACTGAAATTCGACCTGACGCAGACGGAGCCCGGAGGCGAACCGTTCCTGGACGATATTTCCCTTGTCGGCGGGACGCCGCGTTACACGATCACTGTCGCCGGCGACCAGACGGAAGGCACGTACGAGCTCGCCGCCGGCGCGGCGGATTTCAGAGACACCATCACCGTGACGAACACCGCTGGAGCTGCGCTCGGCACGGTCGAAGTCGGCGGGCTGACTGTCATCGGCGACAAGAACTACCTTCTGAAGGTGAAAAAGGACACCCTCACCATCACGATCGGCGCGTTCGATCCGGATAACGAGCCGGACAACGGCTGGAACGACTACCTGTTCAACAAGAAGATGAACCCGGCGTGGAACGAGAACATCGACAGGTTCCCCGTGAATACGATCACCGGCAACTGCGAGCTGGTCGTGGACGAGATCGGGACCGTTGTGAAGAACGGCAAACACAACATGTTCGGCAACGACGGGACCAACATGGACACCGGCGACTTCGCGAAACTGAACCTGCCTGATGCCGCGAGGCTGACGTTCACCATCGACTCGACCGCGGCGGGCACGTTCTACGTCTATGAGGACGGCTTCGACAAGAACGGCAACCGCGCGCAGATCCAGGTCGCGAAAGTGGCGGTGAAGGCCGGAAAGCCCGTCGAACTTAAGAATGTCGGCCTGACCAGCTACGGCAAATACTACGTCGCGATGACCGCGAAGAGCGTCAAAAAGGCCGGCACGGAAGGACTGTACAACGTGAGCGTCACCGACGCCGTGCTCTTCGTGGACGCCGACGATGCGGACAACAATGTGTCGGGCGACGGCAAAGTCATTTCCGTCGGACGCAGCACGGGCGCCATCGTTCTGGACAAGACTTCAATGACTTCCGGCACGTCGTTCAGCAACTACGTCGGCTTCGGCGACAGCATCGATTATGCGAAGATCGACCTCGCTTCCAGCGCGTACCTCAGCTTCAGCTTTACAGGCGAAGGCGACGGCACCGCGAAGTTCACGGTCTGGAAATACGATGCGGAAAAGGACAAGCTGTCGAAGGTCGGAGCCGTGACGACACTGACCGCCAAAAAAGCCTACACCGCGACGACCAAGGCGCAGTTTCTGGAAGTGAAGGAGAATTGCGAATACTACATCTCCATGGAGTGTTCGAACGCCTCGAAGGGCATGTACGTCTATTACAATGTCGAAGTTGCCGACAGCACGATCTTCTTCGACAGCGCGGACGACGGCCGGAACAATGCGCTGTACGACAAGAAGGCCAAGGCGATCTATTCCGAGGACGAGGATCACCACTTCGTGACCACGAACGTCTCCGCCGGGACCAAGGCGGTCAAGCTGGACTACAATACGGTCCGAGAATCCGGCTACAGCAATTTCGTCGGATACGGGGATGCCGTGGATTATGCGAAGATCAAGCTGACGACTTCCGGAAATCTGTCCTTCACGCTCACGGCCACCGGCGACGCCACATTTGTGGTCTACCGGAAAACGCAGGACAAGAAAGGCAACGACAAGCTGGAAACGCTCCAGACGACCAAGCTCAAACTCGCCAAGGGCGAGACGACCGTCGAGACGACCACGAGTGCGATCGCCGGACTGGAAGCCGGGGAGTATTACGTCTCCATGACCGCGAAGAACACGAAGGCCAACGAGAAGGGCTATGTGTGCTACAACGTCACGGCCAAGCTGGATCACTCCGTCGCCGACGCGCTTGCCATGCCGGAGTCGGACGACCTCGCCATGACGGACGCTCTGAGCTTCGGCCGGTTCGACGCCGATGCCCTCGCGGACGCCTCCGCGTCAGCGCTCGCCGAACGGAATGACAAGCTCGCCTGGCAGAGCATCGGGCTGCTGGCATAAGGAAAACGACGGAGAGAAGTCCTCCGACTGGAGTGGCGTGTGCCGTGCTGCCGATGCGGCGGCGGAAGGAACGACGGGAAGAGATTCCGACCGGACCGGCCTCAGGCAGACCGTTTCTTCAGACGGCGTTTGATCTTCGAGACCACGTTCACAGGATGCAGCAGCAGACGGCATACGGTCTTGTGTGCCGGATCCAGGCTGTACGGGAGCGGACCGGGGAGCTTGTACCCCTGTTTGACCGCCCAGTCGGCAACGGCCGTGAACCTGTCGAAATGTCGGAACGAGTATTTCGTCCAGCCATTCCACGGCTTGGGATTTCCCCAGAAATGGCAGAAAAGCTCGTTGACGTCCTTGTCGAGGCGGTACTCGTCCGACACGCGCGGGGCGCCGGGATAGAAGCAGAGGACGCTGTTCAGAACGGATTCGTCCAGCATGTGGTAGTATTTCAGTGTATGGTCCACCACGCCGACGTTGCCCGCCGGCAGGACCTTCATCATCTGCTCGTGCCATTTTTCCAGGAACGGCAGGGCGCTTCGGTGAATGGAAAATGAGCTTGCCACGCAGTTCCGGAGTATCCGCGGTTCCTCAATGCCCGCGACATCTTCCCTCCAAGCATCCAGGACGGCCTTCGGGATGCTCCGGCCATCTTCCCCATACTCGTAGCCATGGAATGCCTGCGCGTTTTCCTCCGGCTGCCTCATGCGGATGTGAATCTCGTCATCCTTCAGCGGGGGCAGGCGTTTCGAGCAGTTGCCGAAGAAGAAGCCGTCACCGTCGATCCAGGTGATATAGTCCGTCTTGACCTGTCGCATGACAGTCGGCTTGTAGCATGTGAGCGAGTGGTCGACGTTTTCCAGACGGTGGACCGTTACGCCGCCGAACTGCGTCAGAATGTCTTCCATGTCGGGCGGGAAATTGTGTACGCCGACCAGGACCGGTTCATCCATGCCGGATTTTCGCATGGACGCGATAAGCAGGAAAAGTCCCCAGAGGAAGTTGATGTCGCCGATTGTCACGACCGTGTTGTTTTTCATGCCGCAGTCTCCGCAGTTGTCCGGGTTCCGGTTGGGTTGTTCCGATTCGGTTATACAATACATGTTTCCGCGGAAAAAGCAAGATTGATTTCGTCTTTTTTCTCAAAAACGGTGCGGATGTCCTCAAGGACGCCTCCATCTCCGTGCCCGCGGGACAAAGAAAAGACCATGCCAGACGCGGCGGCCCGGCATGGTCATTCGGGTTCAGAGAAGAATCTGTTTTTACGGCGTCGATCTCACTCTCACTTCGTCTTTACCGGGGTGTTGAACTTCGGGCCGAAGTAGGTCTTCGGCAGATTGCCGGAGGAGATCACGATCTTCTCGACGACGATGGCGGGATCGACCATGTAGATATTGAATGTGTGCGAACCGGCCGGGATGTCGAGCTGCGTCTTCATCAGGCGGCAGTTTTCCTTCACGACCTGGTCCCAGCTGGTGGAGCCGGATTCGAACGCCTGCTTGTAGGACGTCTTTACAAAGCCCTCGTAAGCGTCCACGACGACGGGTTTGGCATCATCAATTCCGACCGCAAGTCGAAGTCCGCGATCCGGGACGAAGTTCAGGGTCGGGGACGTGTAGAGCATGACGTCGTATTTGCCCGCCTCGGAGACGCAGATCGGATACTCCATATTCGGGGCCTTGGTGTAGTCGGTCACGCTGTCGGCGGTCACGGGGTAGATGCTCATGCCGCCGTCCGCACGGCCGTAGTCCGGGATGAGCTTCCAGGTCACATTGCCGACCGCGTTGATCTTCGCGGGCTTGTCGGCAGGAATGGAGATCGGACCGGAAAGGGCGGCCCAGACGGTCTTGGAACCGTTGACCGAGGCAGGAGCATCGGCCTTGACGGCGGACACGCGGATCTTCGCGGTGCCGTTCGGGCCTGTGACCTCAATGATACCGTTGTTCGTACCGTTCTTCAGCGCGGCCCAGTCAATCTCGACGGACACCAGGGTATCAACGCCGGCCGCCGTGCCATCGGTCACATCGGTCTTAATCCATTTTTCCACGGGCTTGATCGTGAACTTGGCTTCCTTCGTGCCACGGGCGAAGACCTCGAACGTGTGCTTGACGGGATTCCAGGCGTCGAACACGGGGAGGCTGAGCTCCTGCACGGCAGGCCAGACCTGTTCGGAGTTCTCGACCGCCACGCCGATCTCGGAGATGTCCGGCGTGTTGAACGCGGTCAGGTTCGGCATCTGGTTGCGGTTCGGGGTGTCCCAGCCGTTGAAGGATGTGCCGATGTGGGGCTGGTCCATCATGTGGATCCACTTGCCGCCCGCGATTTCCTTGTTGTAAACGTCGGCGAGCTTCTGATCCTCCTGGAAGAGGTCGCGGGCTTTCTGTGCGAACGAATTGGCGGAAGCGCGTCCCTGCTGCGCATAGAGGCGGTTCTTCGCAACGGAGACCTGGAGCTCGGCGACCTGCGCGGAGGCCTTCACCGGATGGTAGACAAGCTGGAAATAGGCGTCCTGATATTCCTTCGGCATCACGTTCTTCAGCGCTTCGGCGCGGGCGACCAGCTTGTGCCAGGCTTCCACGACGCCGTCGGCCTCGCGGTCGTTGACCACGCTGAACGTGTTCGCCTCCAGGAGTTCGGGCTTGCGTGCGCCGTTGTACTTCGCATACTTGGACACGATGTCGGCGATCTCTGCGGCGTGTTCGTCGCCGAACTGAATCTTCGCCCAGTTGAGGATGTATTCGGGGAGTTTTTCACGCGGAATGGCGTCCGGATCGTACGCGAACCTCAGGACAAAGTCGATCGGGATCTCCATCGGCTTCAGGTCGCCGGTGTTCAGAATCCACACACGGTCCGCGCCCCAGCGGTAGGTCAGGTTCAGCTGTTCCCAGAGTTTCGGGACCGGGCTCACGTTCAGCCAGCGGTAGCTGTGCGGTCCGCCGACGTAGTCGACATGGTAGTAGATGCCCGCGCCGCCGGAACGCTTGCGTTCCTCGGGGGTGGGCAGACGCCGCACGTTGCCCCAGTTGTCGTCGCACCACAGGATGGTGATGTCGTCCGGCACGCGCATGCCGCTGTCGTAGTAATCCTGCACTTCCTTGTAGATGGCCCACATCTGCGGAACCTCGGAGGCGGGCTTGCCGTAAGCTTCGGAAATAAGGGAACGCTGGTCGTCGATGATGCGGTTCAGGAGCTTGATGTTGTCTTCCATCTTCGAGTCGCGGCCGGCCATCGCCTCGTCGCCGTCGCCGCGCATGCCGACGGTCACCAGGTTGTCATATTTGGCGTTGCGGGTGATGCCCTCTTTCCAGAACGAATACAGCTTGTCCTTGTTCGTAAGGTAATTCCACACGCCATGGTTCGGGTAGTTGTGCCATTCCTGCTGGGCGCGCATCATGGGCTCGTGGTGGCTGGTGCCCATCACGATTCCGTATTCGTCGGCCAGACGCGGATTGTTCGGGTCGTCGGTGTTGAACGCCTTGCCCCACATTGCGGGCCACAGATAGTTGCCCTTCAGGCGCAGGATGAGCTCGAACATGTGCACGTACATCTTCGAATTGATGCCTCCGAACTTCGCGCGGGCCCACGGGCCGAACGCCGGTTCCTCGTCGTTGATGAAGATGCCGCGGTATTTCACCTTCGGCGGGCCCTGCAGATAGGTCCCGGCCGCGATGTACAGGGCGTCGTGCTTCTTCGCGGGGACGTCGGCCCACCAGTACCACGGGGAGACGCCGATCTTCTCGGAGATGTCGTAGATGCCGAAGATGGTGCCGCGCTTATCGCTGCCGGCCACCACGAGATTGCCGTCCACTGTCTGGATCAGGAACGATTCCCACTGGCCCTTGATCTTCGACACGTCGATCTTCCCGCCGGCGATCAGGCTGTCGATGAGCTTGCTCTTGCCGATGGTCCCGACGACCACGGAACCTTTTTCGATCGAGGCGGCGTCCGTGACGACTTCAGACGCCTTGCCGGTGACCTTCCCGACGTCGTCGCCGAGGTCTTTCGCGGCACGGATCACGCCCGCCCAGTCATTGGCGTCGACCAGAATCTTCGCGGACGCACCGTCCTTCGCGAGCTGGAAGGCCCCGGGCGCGGCGGCGAATTTCACGTACGGCGCGGCAGCGGCGTTCAACTGCTTTTGCGCGGGATCGTCCTGTGTGCTTCCGGACGTGGAGCACGCGGCGGCCGCGAGCGCGAAGACGCAGGCGGCAGAGAACAAGAGCTTTTTCGACATGTTTGGATTCCTTGTGTTTGTTGTGAAATTTTAACTTGTTTGGTGTTTGATTATAACATTTGCATGAAATACTATAGCTTATATCCGCATTTTTTCAAATCGATTTTCATCTTTTTTGGAGCTTTTTTCGCGAACAGCAAGCCATCGGCAGGAACAGATGGCGGGCAGTCGGTCGGCCACCGGTGTTTCGCCTTATGGACGCGTCGTGCGGGAAGACACGGTGAACGAGCCGCAGGACAGCCAGTCGGTCGCGGACGAATCGGCATAGACGCCCTGGATTCCCCATTTGTGTGCGCCGGATGAAACCCCGGAGAGCGTGAAAGAGGTTTTCCCTTCGGCCAGATCGAAGGTTTTGTCGTCCACGCGGAGCTTGTACCGGACGATCCCGGTGTCGGCTGTGGCGGGGGTGAAGCTGAACATTGCGGAGTTCGTTTCGCGATTGACCGAGACTTTCGGATTCCGCACATTGCCGATCGTGTACGTCTTCGATTCGGTGGTCCCGCCGGAGTCGACGACCTTCCATTGGAGCACGGAATTCGCGGGGATTTTGAACTGCCGGGAGATGGTCTTGCTTTCCTCGTTCCAGTCTTTTTCATTGACCGGTTTCCAGTCGCCGGACTCGCCGAAACGATACAGCAGCCTGTCGACGGAATTGATCGTGATCGCCTTCGTATTGTTGAAGTTGGGGACCTTCTGTACCGTGAACGTGCCGCGGAAATCGTAGGTCGAATCGGACAGCTTCAGTTTCGACGAAAAATTCGCGACCTCGATCGGCGCGTCCAGCACGTCGATGATGCGGTCGCCGTCGGAATCTCGCCATCCGACCATTTCCAGCGACTGCGGCGAGGTGATGTGCCGTTCGAACGCCGATGAGATCGAACTGTTCATGAGGCTTGGCACGATGCTGTTCCGGTTCGGGTTGCCGTCCGGGGCGTTTGTATTCTGCACGCCGTAATAGCCGACGCGCTCGTTGTAGTTGCCCTGTCCCGGGTATTCGTCGGCCGCGCCGAAAATGTGCGCCATTTCGTGCGCGAATGACTGGGAGGAATACCAGTCGTAGGGCCTGGAATACGCGGTCAGGATGTAGGTGTCTGAAACGCCGTTGCTCTGCCGCCCCAGGGTGTAGGAACGGTAGCTGTCCGAAAAGTAGTGGTCGCGGTCGTTGTCGGCCTTCACGATGAAGATGTTGAACGCGAAATCGGCGTTGTGCTTCTCGATCGTGTCGGCGGTGAACTGATACAGCATCCGGTTTTTGTCGCCGGAGTAGCCGAGCGAATTCAGGAATTCGCCGATCCACAGGCGGTCGTCGCGAAACGCCCCGTGCGCAATCGGTTCGTAGGAGGTCTGGAACGGCGTGTTCGCGTGCTCCAGGTCGAGCGTGAAATGCAGGCGGCCGACATAGTTCTTTTTCTTCCACATCTCCTCCCACCATTCGCATGCTTTTCTGACGTGGCCGACGACCTTGTCGATCTCGTCCTTGGACCAGTTTTCGGTGTCGGGATCGATTGCTCCGTTGGATTCGAACAGCACGACGTTCACGTGGATTTCCCCGGCCATGAACGCCGAGGTGTCGTACGGTCCCGCGCCGAACGGCCGTTTCAGCTTCGTTTCCTGACGCCGGCGGTTCAGGTTCAGACCTCCGCCGAAGAAACTTCCGGGCTGGGGGCCGGGGATCGTGACAGGACGCTGTCCGCCCTGCTGTCCTCCCTGCTGAGCGCCCTGCTGACCACCTTGAAGATTGCTTTGCTGAGCGCCCTGCTGACCTCCTTGAAGATTGCTTTGCTGAGCGCCTTGAAGGTTGCCTTGCTGAGCGTTCTGGAGATTGTTCATTCCGCCCGGCGCGCCTCCGAAGCCGCGTTGCACGCCCCGGAACCCGCCCTGCCGGCCTCCGAACCCGCCTTGCCGGCCTCCGAAGCCGCCTTGCGCAAACAGAATGCCGCCGCTAAACACCAACGCGGCACACAACAATGCAGTTTGAATTCGTTTCATTCGCCGGTTCCCTGAACTGA
>Ga0265301_10006398_pt1 | contig 11265 bp, 5 predicted proteins | sample AusTroGonzalo_MG_2_FD_193488 | JGI IMG/M metagenome (GOLD analysis project Ga0265301, IMG submission 193488) | Bovine rumen microbial communities from tropical cattle in Woodstock, Queensland, Australia - Gonzalo_04 | ecosystem: Host-associated > Mammals > Digestive system > Stomach > Rumen ...
CAGGGTCGATGTTTAAGCGTGAAGAGATGATTCTTGCTTGATCAAAAGTAGGGTTGGCTTTGCCACTCAAAATAGCACAAAGACGGGGAGCGGTTATTCCAAGGAAAGCAGCCATATCTTTCTGGCTCCAATTATTCTCCGCGAGACGCGAATTCAATGTTTCCGAAAGTGTTGGCGGCTCTATTGGGTAGTGCTCCTGCTCATACTCCTCCACAAGGGCCGAAAGCACATCAAGTTCCTGAAGACGAGGATCCTCTGCGGGAGTATTCTCGTCAGTTTCAAAGAACAGGTCATCTATTCTGGCCATCATGGCTTTGTACTGTTGTTCGTTCTTGATTTGTGCCATAATTCTAAGCCTGTTACTTCTGTTTTTCCGCAATAATAATAATTTTTATTGTATTTCGTGGGGTAGGTCCCCATTTGATGCACATTTTGGTGGGCGCCGTCCCCGAAAACAGGCAAAAACAAGGATGCGGGGCCGGGTTGGGGCTCCGCGTCCGTGAAAATGGGCGTTTTTGAGGACGATTGGAGCGCGAGGAACAAATAAGTCAGAGAGGTTCCGGGGTTGAGCACGGAAATGGCGGTTTTGGTGTCCAAACATGCGCAATTGGTCACTTGAGCACCAAAACGGCCATGTTGGTGCTCAAACTGCCATTTCCACCAACTTGGACACGGAATTGGCCGTTTGGGTGGACAAGGGGATGGCGATGGATTAGATTCGCCGGTCAAGCCGTCGAATGACGAATAGGACGCCAGCGAATGACGGGTAGTGGAAGCGGCGAAGGACGAATAGCGAGCAGGCGAAGGACGGGTAGCAAGACGAAGGACGAAAAGCAAGGCGACGAAGGGCGGGGGTGGGAGCGATGAATGAGGAAAGGGGGCGGGGTGGGCACAAAAAAACCACCCGTCCGGGAGGGCGGGTGGTAGGGAAATATGTGGGGTTAGCGATTACTCGGCTACACAACGGACGTTACCACCACGGCCCTTACGTTGTACATCAACATACTGAGCATTAGGAGCGGCATAAATCAAGCGAGCGTATTCGTTGTCTCCACCCTTAGCCTGCCAGATATGAGCTCTTTTGTTGCAGTAGCTATATCCGCCATTGTCTTGCGTACGATAACCTGCATACGGGAAATAAACATATCCGGTTGTTGTTGGATTAAGAGCATCATAATCAACTCCAAATCTAAACCAGTGGTGATCTACATTATTTGACCATCCAGGTAATGTGGTCTTATCGCTTACGCCAGAATCCCAAAGGTCGCCTGTTGATGATGCGAATATTGGCAATTTCCATCCAGGAGGACAAGGGTCATTCTGAGTCTTAGTACTTCCCCATAAAGAAGCGGAATGCTCTACAGACCAGTCTTTGTATCCATCGGTATCAGCTCCTGTTACGACAAAAGCAGTAGGATACTTATGAATATCCGCTTCAGAAGTGGCCCCCCTCGTTGTAAGAGCGTTTGAAACTGCAACCATAGAGCCAGGATAATTAGCGAACTCTCCAGCTCCAGGGAAAGGATCTTTACGCCCCCACTGGTAATACATACCACAAGATTCAATAGCTATATCTGTTTCGTCATCACCTATAGCATCCACCAATGCGCCAAGATTGCGGCTCATCATAGGAGAATTAGATACTCCGCCATATGTGCTGTATGTAATGGGTGTAGCAGGAATCCAGATATGCCAACTCCAAAGAATATTTCCAAGTCCATCTTTAGCTGCAATAAGAGCATTTCCCGCCTTCATCGTCTCCGGGGTCTTGAAACAAATCTCATAGTAATCATTAGAGGTCTGCTTATCATAGTCAACAGCAGCAATAACGCTGTTTTCAGTCACGGAGGTGTTATTATTGTAAGTCTCCCAAAGGATTTGAACGGAACCGATAGTACCAACATTTGTGGTTCCTTTTCCTTTGTATGCCTTGAACTTAAACACCTTATTCTGATTAGCGTCAGTCTTATCTACAATATAGCAGTTTGCAGAAGCAGTTTTGCTCAAATCGTAATCTGAGTTATCGGCAGGACAACCTATTGAAGAATCGTGATTTGCCGGCGGAACATAAGTATACAAATGGCTGGTTATATCACCCAGGTCAAGCAGTTTGCCAATAGAAATATTCTTTGCGGTACTTGTGCTAACACGCTTAACTTCATCCTCTCCCTTATAAAACTTAATTGTGAAACCTGACGTAAAATTCGCAGCAGCCTTGTCATATTCACCTGTTCCAGGGAAGAAAATAGTATTAACGGTCGTTCCATTATCCCAACCAGAAGCGGGCGTTACGGCGATTGTAGTCAGAGCACCAGAACTAGCGCCTGGGCCAGAGGAACCCTTATAACGATAACGCTGTTCAATTGAGCTATCTGATTTAAGAGTTGCAAATGCAACAGAATGCTGAGTCCAACCTATGGTTTCACCTCCGTTGCCTTCAAAAACATATTTATCAAAACCGCCAAAGGAAGAACCGTCAACCTTAAACGAGAGAGCACCTACAAGGTTAAAGAAGGTAAATGAATACTCATCTGCAGTGAAGTCATTACAACCGGCGAGAAGAAGGGCGTTTGTGTTCTTAAAAGCAGAAATATAGTACCAAGATTTTCCTTCTGTATAATCTGCAACAGCCGAAGCAGGATAAATTGCAAACAAAGAAGAATTATAAGATGTACCACCATCATATTTCTCGCTCAAATCCGGAATCGTGAATTTTGCCGTTTTTCCATCTACTGAAACATCATGCGCGGCAGCGACGTAAGAATAACCGCTTCCAACCTTCTTTCCGTGGAAGAAAACTTCATCACCAGCTACCCATGCGGTCTTTCCTTTTGATCCGTCATTGACCAGCGTAACCTTTGAATCCGGGTCACTGGCGGGCAGAGTACAGGTTACTGTAATCATCTTTACGTCAGTATCCTGAGAATCTTCGAGAGCCTCTACGTTTGAAATTCTCTGACAAGAGAATGTCATAGCTGCAATAGTCAGCAAATAAAAAATACTTTTCTTCATAATACTTCCTCCCATTAATCAATCCCAGTCAATACTACCTGACAACAAATCAAAATCCGGAAGATCACTTGCCGTCTCAGCACTCGTGCACAGCGGCCCCTCCATTTTCAGATACATCTCCTCTGCTTGAGGAGAGAGATACTCTTTTTTAATCATTGTTTTATAATAGTTTAGAATTAGTTGTCCTCTTATGCAGTATGAGCCGCAAAAATAGTTATTTAAAAATTTTTTTCAAATGTATTGGTTTGTCTCTGAGGGAAATTAACGTTTCGTGTGGTTTCGTGTGGTTTCGTGTGGGTCTTTCTCTTATTCCTCAAAGATTTGTAAACGAAACCTTATGCAGCAGGGAGAACTTTTCGTCTCCGCAGTCCTCACCTACCCAGATGCATTTGTTTTTCTTGTCCACGCAGATGGCCTCGGGGTTCCAGTCGGCAAAGGAGCCGATGGCGTATTTGGCGAGGAGCTTGGTGGCAGCGCCGTCGAAGAGGTAGATGGTGTACGGATCATACTGGGGCTTGTCCTTGTTGGAGTTGGAGTCGATCACCCACAGGCGGTCTTTCTCCTCGTCGTAGTCAAGGCCGGCAATCTCCGAGATGGTGGAACACACGTCGCGGAGGCTCTTTTTGGACTTGAGCTGGCCGCCAAGAGTGTAATGATAAAGCGTAGCGCCTGTCTGTGTGCCAAGATAAAGGTCCCCTTTGTACCAGGCGATACCCTCCACGCCGGAGTTGCCCATGCTGGAAGCGCCTTCCACAACCCAGCCGAAGTTGGTCTTGGAGTTGTAGTTTGGAGACGGGACGATGTAACCGGAGTTGGAAGAATCTTCCAGGCCGATGTACATGGTGCCGGTGGCGGGATCCATCGCCAGGCCCTCCATCTCTGCGCTCTTTGGCCAGTGCTTGGTGAAGGTGCCGTCGAAGTTGATCTTGTACAGGCCGCCGTTATCGTCACAACCCCAGAGGAAGTCACCGTCCTTGCTAAGGCACAGGCCGGAGAGCTCAGGGACGTAGTTGGAGTCGTCCACGCGCAGTTTCCAGGTCTGGTGGCTGCCCATTTCCGGAAGTTTGTCCGTGCCGGGATAAGGATTATCAACCTTTTCCCCGTTCATGAGCTTGCGGAGAGCCTTGCGGAGGGTGCCGTCCCTGGCGTCTTCCCGGTATTCCCAGGCAAAAGCGCCAAGCATGCCCTTGCTCTTGAGGAATTCCACGCGGTAGCCCAGGGATTCAACATCCTCGAAACTGGCGTACATGGTGCCGGCGGCGTCGCCAAGATAAACGTTCTTGCCCACGGCATCCCACCAGCGGGTGTTGTACTTGGAAACGTCCTTGCCGTTCACCTTGCCGGTAGTCATAGCCTCAACCGCAGCATAATACTGCAGGGAGGAAGAACCATAGACGCTCTTGTCCGCGTGGCCGTAGAAAGCCATGCCGTAGTTCATCCTGTCGTAGGGAACGCCCTGCTTGTGGAAAATCTCTATGCTTTCCTCTCCGGAGCGCTTCCTTGTGAGGGAAGAACGGTAAAGTGGTGAGTTGTGATAAGGCGGATCGCCCATGGAATAGGTCATGACGTTGATGTAGTCCACCCATTCCAGGACTTCCTTGTTGTTGATATAGTCTCCCCCGTCCGGAGCAGCGTAGGAAATGAGCCTGTTGGGGCCCAGCGCCTCACGCATCTCCTTGACAAGGGTGGTGAAGTTCTTGGTGTCGTTGGGGTCTGCGCCGTTGCCTTCCGCGGGATAGGTAGGGTACTCCCAGTCAAGGTCGATGCCGTCCAGGTTGTACTCGTTGCAGAAGCGGACACACTCGTCACAGAAGAGCTTGCGCTTTTCCGGATCTTTGGCCATTGCGGAGAATCCGTTGGCGTTGCTGCCCCAGCCGCCTACCATAAGGAGGAGCTTGAGCTGGGGATAGTCCTTCTTATACGCAGCCAGACGCTTCATATAAGCGGGTCCCGGATCTTTCATCGTAAGGCCTCCGTCGCCGGTTTCCTTGTTCACAAAGCGCGCATGGCCGATGTTTATATGCGTGAAGCATTTGACGTCTTCCAGTGTAGGGAACTCGGCCTCCGTGGTGTACTCCGTGAAGTAAACGGACACGATGGGAGTCTGGCCAAGGCGGGCAAGGCGCTCGGCGTCGTCGCCGGTGGTGGTTCCACCGCCATTGCCGTTGCCGTTACCTTCCCCGTTACCGTTGCCGTTTCCACCACCGTTCCCGCCGCTTGGCGGATCGGGGATGGTGAACCCGCCGTTTCCTTCCTGGCCGCAGGAACATGCCGCAGCCAGGAAAAAAGCAAGCAGGGAATATGTAAGAATCCTTTTCACTATTCTACAACGCAACGGACAGAACCTGCACGTGACTTACCGGCCTCACTGAGGGCGTGCTTGGAACCGGGAGAACGGACGTTCACATAGTATCCGGTCTTTGCATCGGCCGATGCATAGGCAGTCCAGTACACTGCACGGTCATAGGCGTGAGTGGGAGTGATGGGACCATAGTCGTCACGGTAACCTGCAAGAGGGAACACTGCAACGGGATCACCAAGGGTGAACTGGGCGTTGTCCACACTCTCGCTCCAGCCGGTCTGAGTGGTAAGGTCGGAAGAATGGAACGGCATGTTCTTGTCTCTGGCGGGCACGCGGTATCCGGGAGGGCACGGGTCGTAGATGGTCTTCTGGGAATCCATCCACAGGTCGTTGCCTTCTGGAGTAATCCAGCTGCCGTTCTGGGAGAAACCAAGAAGGGTAGGATTGGCTATTGACTGTGCAAGGGTAATCTTGCATTCGTCTGCCGCACCGGTACCTTCCATTGCCTCAATCTGCTTGCCGGCAACTGTGGCATTATCTCCGGACTTCACTGCCTTAGGGCAAGGGAACGGGTCCTTTCTGCCCCACTGGTACATGAGACCAAAGGAGTGGATGGGTGAAGGGACACCCTCCTCTGCCGCCACAAGGGCGCCAAGGTTGCGGTCCATCATATCGGGAGCCAGGATACCGTAATTCTTTGTGACGATTGCGGTCTCAGGAACCCAGATGTGCCAGCTCCAGACAATCTTTTCAGCGGTGTCGTAAGCGGCAATCACGGCGTTTCCGGGATGCAGAGTTGCGGGCATTTCAATGATGATGTAGTCCTCTGCATAAGCAGCGGTCTTTACCACGCTGTTGGCCTCGACTTCGGAGTCATCGTTCCAGGTTTCCCAAAGGACCTTGGCCTCTGCAACATCTTCCAGGAAGGAGGTACGGCTGTTACCCTTCACGGCAAGGAATTTATACTTGCCGGGAGCGGTGACGATGTAGCAGTTTGCGCTGCCGCCCGTATCAAGATCCTTGACATCCGCGGAGAACGGGTCTATGTAGTCCTCAGCCTTGGCGGTAACGTTGCCAAGGTCGCTGGCCTTGCCCTGGGTAAAGGTGGCCTTGTCGGCCTCCTTGAGCATCTTGACCACGTTGTCACCCTTCTTGAATTTGATGGTGTAACCACCGGCAAGCTCGGCGCCTGCGGGGATATAAACCACGCCCTTTCCGCCGGAGAGCTTGCCTTCCACGCTCAAGATGGGATCCGCGGTGTACTGGAGGTAGTTCTGGGTTTCAGGAGTGATTTTCACCTGATACTGGCCGTAGCCGATGGCTTCCTTCTTGTTTCCGTAGAAGATGTATGAGTCAACGTCTCCGTCAACCTGGAAGGTTACTGCGGCGCAGAGGTCAACGAAATTGAAATCGTTGTTGTTCTTGCCGTTGCAGGCCGCCATGAGAGGACGGTTGGTGTCGTTGAACTTGGTGTAGAAGAAGCAGTGCTTGAGGTTGTCGACGGCATCGGCAGGATACGCCGCATAGAGGGTGCTGGCAACGTCGTCGCGCTCGTAGAGGTAGAGGTTCTCTACCTTCTGGGTTGCGGTTTTACCATCCTCGGAGATATCCTCGGCGGCAAGGGTAACCGTAACCTGCTGGGCGGCATACTCACCGTGGACGATGATCTTGTCGCCTGCTTCCCACTTTGTCTTTCCCGAGACACTGGTCTTGGGAAGGACAAAGTTGAGGGTCTTGGTCTTGGGCTCTGCCGGTTTTACTTCTTCCGGATGCTCGTGCTTCTCTTCCATGGTTTCCGGCATCTTGATGCAGGATGAAGCAAGGAACAGAACCGAAGCAAGTACAAATACTGATTTATATAAAGCTTTCATAAGGCAATCGGTATTTTATTCGTCCCAATTCATAGGTGCGGTGTACTCGTACCATTCAAGGATGGCGCTTCCGGGATCCTGGTCGGATACCTGGTCCACACCCACGTACATATTGATGCTGGCGTTCCACTTGATGGTACGGAGGAGGTTGGCGGAAGTGTCGAAACTGCCGGCCACAGCGGCGTCAGCATCGTCCTGCTTAACCAGGTAGGTGACGTGGCAATACTCGCTGCCGCTGGGATCGAACTTGTAGGTAATCTCGATAGGCTTGGTCCAGTCGATGGCGGTGAATCCGTCAATGCTGGGCTTGTTGCCGTCACCGGCCACATTGAAGTCGAAGCTGCACTTGGCATCAATAGGACGGATGTCGAACTTCATCTCGCAACTCTCACTGAAGCAGAACCAGTGGCGGATACGGGCTCCGCCAGCCCAGCCTTTCCAGCGGAAGGTGTAGGTGCCGAAAGGCATGCTGTTGTTGAGGCGGGACTTTGCTGCAAACAGAGTTCCGGAATCAGGAGTATACACCGGAGGATTGGCCCAGTCGGATTTCCAGGAACCCATCTCGTCATTGTCCATAATATGGCGGACAGCTTCAATCTTATAGGCCTGCTTGAAGACTATCTCCTTCTCTGCAACGGCATCGCCGGCATTGGCGGCAATGGTCTTGAGGGAGATGGAACCCTTACGCAGGGATGTGCCCTCGTTCTTGGTGATGGTGATTGTGAGGGTGCCGTTTCCGGTGTGTCCGGTAGGATTGTCAACGATGAACCAGTCTCCATCCCAGGTGGCCTCCCAACTGGTGTTGCAGACAACGTCAAGAGTAGTGGAGAGCTGGTCGTAACCTGCACGGATCTCGAAGGTGGCAGGGTCTAGCTGGACGCCGTCCTGGGTAATCTTGATCATTGCGCGCTCTTCTCCATGGCGGTCATAGATGGCCACATTTGAATAACGCTTTTCACCGGTGTTTTCCTGCACGGTTACGGTAACCTTGCCGTCAAGCTCGCCGGATGCGCCGTCGGTAATTGCAAGCCAGTTGGCCTTGTCGGCGCCTTCGGGAACAATCTTGGCCGTCCATTTCTGGTTGGACTTGACGTTGACGGTGAGATTGCCGCCGGCCTTCTCTATCATGAGTCCGCCTTCGATGTCGGCCTCAGGGACGTTGAGGTAGGCGATACCTTTCTGGTTCACGGTGACCGTCTTGCCCACAAAGCCGTTGCTGGCGATTGTAATGAAGTCGGTGCGGTCGTCCAGCTCTGTGTTGTCATAGTACTGGACTTTGACGGTGGTGTTTTCACCCTTGCCAACATGGACAAGGCTGTCGGCCACGGCCTCACCTTCTTCCTGCTCGATTATGCACCAGTCAGGATGTTTGCTGGTGATGGTCCAGGGCTTGGTGCTCTTCACCACAATCACAAAGGATTTGGGTGAAATGGCATCAAGGTCGTAGCTGTCGGCAACACGGTAACGTAGATCTACGGTGTCACCGGTAGTCAGCTGCTCCTTGTTGCCGCTGCAGCTTGCAAGACCGGCAACAAGAACAACTCCAGCCAGGATGATATTCAATATCTTTTTCATATCTTTCATTTTTATTCTTCATCCATCGGTGTAATGTCAATGGTCTTGACAACATACCAAGTTCCATCGTTGGAGGCTGATTCGAAACCAAAGTAGTAGTGGCCGACAGTCTCAGGATCAGAGGTGAACACAGACTTTGTGGTCACGTTCTGCAGGCTGGTTCCATTGAAGAAGAACTCAAGCTTGATGTTGCCTTCTCCGGCAGGGACGAAGTCCATACGGTAGTCGGTAATAGTGGCAAGGGTTGCCTGGTCCATGTCAAACTTGACGGACTGGTAATTGGTGCCGCTGCCGTTGGCGCGGAGGCGCTTGTTGCCGGCAAGGTTAATCTGGCACTGATACTCGGCAGTGCCTCCGCCGGCATCGTTAGTGCAGAGGAACATCTGTGCGCTGGCGCCGATATTCTTGTCGCCGATGGCTACATCCAGGCGGGCATAGTGATATCCGTCAACAGTAGAAATCCTGGTCTTGTCGTCACCGTAAACCTTTACGGAGCCGTCTTCAAGGACCTCATAGTGGCCGGAGAAGGAGAAGTTAACCTCCTGAGTAGCCTCAATGCTGTCGCCGAAGCTGCCCTGTGAAGAATCCGTAGGTTTGAGGGTGATGTTTGCCGTACGTGCTGCAAACTTGTTGTTGAACGGGACCGATACCTTAACCTGGTCCGTGCCCACCTTGGTGACGGTGAAAGCGTCATTGTCACTCTCAACCTTCCAATCCATGGTTGAATTGACGCCGATGACAAGTTCTCCACCCTTCTTGTCAATTGCATAGCTCTCAAGAGGAACGAACTCAAGAGTATGACCTTTCTGTTTTACAATGAACTGGGTCTTGTCTTCGCCGGAAACCACGGTAACAGTGGTGGTACGGGTAAGGCCGGTGTGTGAAGCGGCCGTAGCCTTGACGATGGTGGTCTTCATCTCGCCGTCACTGGTGCCGGAAGCGGGGTTCAGGGTGAGCCAGTCGTCGGCAACAGAGGCTTCCCATGCAACGTTGTGCTGCACGGTGAAGGACTGGACGCCGCCAGCCATTTCGAATTCGTCGGTGATGGGATCCACGATGACCTTACCCATACGCATCTGGGTAACATTGATGCTGTAGGTAATATCTGTGTTCTTTCCCGTTACTTTCAGAGTTACGCTACGCTCGGAGAGCTCCGTGTTGGCGATGGCTTTGACGGTGATGTCTTCCGACAGGCTGGAAACCGCGCTGGAGGCCGGTTCTACCGTGAGCCAGCCGGAATTCTCGAATCCGGTGATGGTCCAGGGGGTGGTTGAACTTACCCTGAAGGAAACAGCCTGCGGGTTCTGGGACTGAATCGTGTAGGATTCAAGCGCATCGCATTCCAGGCGGATCTGGGCAATAGCCTCCTCGTCGGTAATCTGCGTGTCAATCTTGTCCATCACGCAAGAGAATGCGAGAAGGGCTGCGGACAGGCAGGCGACTGTATTGAAAATCTTTTTCATTTTGCTTCAGTTTTTCAGTTAGACTATTACCAACCTGTATTCTGAGGGTTCAGATTCTGGTTGCAGAACAGTTCCGACTGAGGAATCGGATAGAGATACATGCGGTCCTGCCATACACGTTTTTCAACAAGTACGGGGGTGTACTCCTTCTTGTCCAGGCCGTTGATGATCTGGACACCGTAAATCTCCTTCTGGGTTTTTTCGTTGCCGATTTTCCAGCGGCGGATATCCCAGAAACGGTGATCTTCGAATGCGAATTCCACCCTCCACTCATGACGGACTGCCTCTTTGAAGGCGTCTCCGCTGGCGGTTACAGGAGGCATTCCGGCATTGGTGCGCACCTGGTTGAGGGCCTCGCGGGCGCTCAGCTTAAGGGTTGCATCCTTGGTGTCGGCGTTGCCAAAGTATTCATAGGCGGCTTCTGCATAGGAGAGAAGGGTTTCCGCATAGCGGTAGACAATCCAGCTGTGCTTCTGCTTGACCTCGGCCTCATCGGTGAAGTCGGTGTCGGGCATGATATACCTGCGGAGGTAATAGCCGGTAGGAGAACCAAGATCCTGACGGGTGGCGGAGTAGTCGGCGCCGCCAACAAAGGTCTGGATGGTGGAACCCTTGAAGGACATGCCGTCGGCAAGGATTGCACGGGCAAAGCGGGGATCGCGGCCCTCGTAAGGCTTGGAGGGATCGAAAGCGGGATCGGCCGGAACGCACTGCCAGGTTCCGTCGGCCTGCAGGGTGACCTTTGAGCCGGCCAGGGTTTCAAACTCATCCACAAGGTTCTGAGTAGGATATGTGCCGGACATGTAAGTACGCTTACCGGCCGTGAAACGCACGGGGAAGTTGTACTTTTCAAAGCTCTGGCTCTCTGAACGCATGATCTGGAGAACAACCTCTGGAGAACTTACGCTGTTGCAGGTCTCACCGGGATCCAGCACGTAGAGATGGCTGTCGATGATATCCTGGGCGGCCTTTGCTGCCTTGAGCCATTTCTCCTTGTCCTGCTGGGGATTGAAGAGAAGGCTGGCGGAATAGAGCAGGGCCT
>Ga0265301_10006399_pt1 | contig 11265 bp, 11 predicted proteins | sample AusTroGonzalo_MG_2_FD_193488 | JGI IMG/M metagenome (GOLD analysis project Ga0265301, IMG submission 193488) | Bovine rumen microbial communities from tropical cattle in Woodstock, Queensland, Australia - Gonzalo_04 | ecosystem: Host-associated > Mammals > Digestive system > Stomach > Rumen ...
CCCGCCCCGCTTCCCCTTGAAGGGGAAGAGCAGACAGCCGCCCGAAAAGAGGAATGGCTGAAGAAGGTCCCGGAGCTGGTGCTGTCGAAGAAGGACGAGCTTGGCCTGCTGATGCTGGAACGCTCGGCCACGAAGGGCTATCACCTCGTCTTCCGTCGCCGTCCCGAGCTCAGTCAGGAAGAGAACCTCAAGTGGGCGAGCGAGCTGCTGGGCGTGGATTTTGACAAGGGCGCAAAGGATATCACGAGGGTGTTCTTCACGACATCGGCAAGCGAAGAAGACCTGATTTATCTTGATGATGAGATTTTCGGCCCCTCTCCCCGCTCCCCCAAAGGGGAGAGCTACAAAGCCGCTGAAACCTCTTCTTTGGGGGAGAGCTACAAAGCCGCTGGTGGTGGGCTGTTCTACAACGGCATCCCCTACACGCTTATCGTCAACGCCCTGCTTGCTGCCTTCGGCTACAAGGACGGCAACGTCCCTATGGGCGCAAGGAACACCACGCTCTACCGCCTCGCACGGCAGCTGCGCTACATCTGCGACTTCAATCCTGCCTTTATCCGTAGCGTCGTGCCCGATTGGGGGCTGTCGGCGGAGGAGGTGCAGCAGACCGTCTTGTCGGCAGTGGGCAGCACGAGGGCAACGGACTTCCCCCCTGAACTGAAAAACGCTATCAACGAAATCTCGAAGCCCGACCTCTCCACGCCCGCCAAGCGGCAGGAATACCTCCAGCGGCTCAACCCCCTGCCACAGAAGATGCCCAAGCTCCTGCGCTACATCTACAAGCGCTACGGACGCAACGGACGCTCCGCTCTGGTGGCTGCCCTGCCGATGCTCGGCACGCTGCTCGGCAGGTTCGAGAGCAAATACCTCGACGGCCGCAAGCACAGGCCTGTCTTCATGGTGGCCGTCTGCGGACATGCTGGCAGCGGCAAGGGCTTCATCGCCGACATGCAGGAATGGCTCCTGAAGCCCGTCCTCGAGGACGATGCCAAGGGCAGGGCAGAGCTGGACGCCTACAACCGCGAGAAGGAGAAGAAGCGCGGCGCAAAGCAACTGCCCGACAAGCCTACGCCCTGCATCCGCTGCATCTCGGCGACAAGCTCCAACGGCTATCTGCTGACCACCGCACAAAATGCCCTCGGACAGCCGCTGTGCGTCGTCACCGAGGAAATCGACGAGAGCAACCGCGCAAACAAGGCAGGCGCATGGGCCGACAAGAGCGACATCTTCCGCAAGGCCTTCGACGGCAGCTCGTGGGGACAGGACTACCTCACCTACAACGGCAGCGTACACGTCTTTCTCAACCTCCTCTTTGCCGGCACGTATGTCAGCGTCCGCAACTATTTCCGCAACGTCGAGAACGGACTGATGACGCGCTTCTTCTTCACCGAAATGGCGCGAGACCTCGGCAAGAACGTGGAGATGCGCCTTGAGAAGGAAACGAAGGAAGACCGCGAGGCACAGCAAATCGTGCAGGACCTCTACCAGATGGGCAGCACCACCGACATGCCCGAGGGCGAGAACGTCGTCTCCTTCCCCCTGCCCGCCGCTAAGAAGAATGCCTATCGCTTCAACGAAGAGAAAATCGCAGAATGGGAGGCCAGCGGCCCCGACGAAGACCACCGCGACAATGCCATCGACCTGCTGAGGCGCAGGGCTGCCGTCTTCATCTTCCGCGCTTCGCAAATCATGTACGCGCTGGAGGGCTGCAAGGAAACGGCTGTCGGGCAGGAGATGGCGCGCTGGTACGGCAACGAAAGCTATCTGAACCAGTACATCATGTTCGGGGATGCCATCAACGAGAGCCAGCGCGAAAACGAGGCCATCCAGAAGAAGCAGGACCTCGCGGCAAGCCGTGTGGCAAGGAACAACACCCTCTTCCAGCTCCTCGACCGTCTGCCCGACGAGTTCACGCCCGACGACCTCAAGCAGCTCATGGCGCAGAAGGGCATGAACTCCGCAGGCCGCCACGTCTATCTCAAGCGCATGATAGACCGCGAGCTCATCATGCAGACGCCCTCGGGCTACAAGAAGATATCAGACCTGTAGAGAGACAGAGCAGTCTTGTTTTCATGATGTTTTACATACCCGCAGCAGCCCATCCGCGACGGACAGGCTGCTGCAACTCTCTTCCTCTCTCTCCGACTAACAGAACTAACAAAACTAACAAACCGAGAAGACAGACAAAATCTCTCCCCTTCTGGGGGTTGTCCGGCTATGCGTCGGCGAAGACTTTGCCGTCGGCAAGGGTGATGCGAAGCTTGGTGTATTCGCTGTGGAAGTCGTGCTCCAGACGGTGGAGGTAGCGGCGGCTTTCCCAATGGCACATGGGCAGGTCGTGGAGGAGATGGTTGCCGCAGGTCTCGGGAGTGGTGGCGGGCACCTCGGTCTGGGTGAGAATCCAGCGAAGGCACTCGATGGTCAGGCGGCGCATGTCCTCTACGGTGTAGCTGCCTGTCATGATGATATACATGCCTGTGAGGCAGCCCATCGGCCCGACATAGACTACGTCTTCCTTCGCCTCGCTGTTGCGGAACCATGTTGCCATGAGGTGCTCCAGGCTATGAATGGCAGCCGGAGCGACGGCGGGTTCCTTGTTGGGCTCCGTGATGCGGAGGTCGAAGGTGGTGAAGCCTTTGTCTTCCCGCGAGACATAGATGCCTGGCTTCAGGCGGGTGTGGTCGATGGTAAAACTCTGAATGACTTCCATTTCCTTTTACTGATGCTCTTTGTGGAACTGAACGATGCGCTGGGTGAATAGCGGCTCCTGCTCCCGACGGAAGAAGGAGGTGCAGATGCGGACGCCCTGCTGCGTGCTGCCCATCGTGTCAAGGGGATAGACGGCGATGCCATAGGTCATGAGCTCGCGCGTGAGTTGCAGGTCGTTCATGCCCGGATACTGCACGGTAAAGTAGAATCCGTCGGCAAGTGGGGCTCCCATATCGTTGTCATAGACGAGATAGAATCCGTTGGCAAGGAGCACGTCCTTCATGAACTTGGCCCGACGGCCGTACTCCTTCACGTCGTCGAGGAAGTTGTATTCGCCGCGGACGGCAGCTTCCATCAGGGCCGACATGGCGTGCTGTACGGAATGTGTGGTGCCGCTGGAGAGGGTGTACATGAGTCTTCCCACAAAGAAATCGCCGAAGGTAGCGACGCCGAACTTCTCCCTTAGGGGAGCGAAGGTGCGGTGGTAGAGCTCGTTGGAGATACATGTCACGCCTATGCGCTGGCCAGCGTATGAGAAGGCTTTGGATGCCGAAACCCACAGGACGTAGTTGTCTGTGTAGCGGGCTACGGTTGCCTGGAATGGTGCTTCGAAGGGATGTGAGAGGTCGCGGCGGAAGTCCATGGCGAAGTAGGCGAGGTCTTCGAGGACGAGCAGGTCGTACTTCGTGGCAATACGCCCAATGCCGCGCAGCTCCTCCTCCGTGAAGCAAACCCACGACGGGTTGTTGGGATTGGAATAGACGACGGCACAGATGTTTCCTTTGGCAACAATCTCTTCCAGCTTCACTATCAGGTCGTTGCCTCTGTAACTGTAGATGTCGAGGGCTTCGTGCTTGAGGCCAATCACATCGCATTGCGTCGTCTGCACGGGAAAGCCCGGCTGAATGAGCAGTACGGTGTCCTGTTTCGTGCCGGCAAAGGCATGACGGATGGCCATGAAGGTGGCGAAGGTGCCCTGCATACTGCCCGTTGTCGGCACACAGCCTTCGGGGGCAATATCCACTCCGATAAAGGCTTTCACGAAATCGGAAGCTGCCTGCTTGATACGAGGAATGCCGCCGTTTGGCGGATAGATGGTGGCGCAACCGTTGCGAAGAGCCTCTGCCTCTGCCTTCAAGGCAATCTCGGAAGGTTGCAGGCCCGGCACGCCCATTTCAAGATGAATCACTTCCTCGCCCGTCTTCTCCTCGATGGTGCGGGAGAGTGCCTGTATGTCGCGAATGGTCGCTTGGGAAAAGTCCCCAAGCCCCATCGCATCGATAATGCTGTTTACTTGTTCTTTGTCTAACACAATCAATAAATGTTTACATATTATACACGGGCTGTGCAATGGTAAGCCCAAGAGCAGAGATGATGCTGAGGAATAGTCCGGCAGAAGGTTCTACACGCCCCGTTTCAATGCGGGAAATGTAGGACTTCTTGGTGCCTACTCGCTGTGCGAGTTCCTGCTGAGTAATGCCATCGCGCTTGCGGGCGTCGTGAATAATAGCACCTACGCAATAGGCGTATGCTTCGCGGCGGAACTGGTCGCGCTCGGCGCTGCCAGGCTTGCCGTATAAGTTGTCGAGCACTTCATCGAAACTGCCGACATCTGGGTTACTTGTCGTCTTTGCTTGCATAGTATTCGTTTTTTAGTCTGATGGCTTTTTGTATTTCGGCAGGCGGTGTCTTCTGCGTTTTCTTTTGGAATCCGTTGAAGAGAAGGACTATGTTGCCTTGGTCGAAGATGAAGAAGGCACGATAGATGCATCCCATGTGGCTGGCGCGTAGCTCGTAGATACCCTCGCAGATGTGCTTGACGAAGTTCTGACTCGGTCGTTGTTGCGTTTTGAGCATATCAAGAACATAGGCCACCTTACGCTGCGCTCCTGCCTCAAGACTCTTAAAGAAGTCTGGGAAGTAGTGCTTGTAGTATAGTATCCTGCGTTCCACGGGTGCAAAGTTAAGAAAAAGTTTTCAGATGTGAAAACTTTTTAGAGTTTATTGTTTAAACGACTACCTTATTCTATAGTTATTGTTTAGGATTTTAAGCCCCTCCCATTTGGGGGAGGGGCTGGGAGAGAGGGGCTTTTTAATGCCAATTTGAGAAGTCTCGCTTGTCATTCACATGCTTAGCCTTGCCTGTAGAACGCTGTATTGTCCCTGGCGGCTGTATGTGGATGTTGGGTTTGATGCCTGTGAGCGAGACGAGACGGTCGTAGAGCGGCTTGATGAAAGGCATCTGCTTGCCCGGATTGGGCGAGAAGAATTCTTCGCGAAGCTCGACATCGAGGTCGAAGGTGTCCTCGTTGCCCTTGCGGTCCACCGTAATAAAATACTGAGGCGTGAAGGCAGGGAACTCGGTGAGCACCGTCTCGATTTGGCTTGGGAAGACATTGACGCCACGGATGATGAGCATATCGTCGCTGCGGCCAAGCACCTTGCCGAGTCTGACGGCAGTACGTCCGCACTTGCAGGGCTCGTAGTTGAGGCTCGAGAGGTCGCGGGTACGGTAGCGAAGGATAGGCATTGCCTCCTTGCAGAGAGAAGTGATAACCAACTCGCCCACTTCGCCAGGAGCAACAGGCTCGAGGGTTTCGGGGTTGACGATTTCGGGCAGGAAGAAGTCTTCCCAGATGTGAGTGCCGTCCTGATACTGGCATTCGCCACCTACGCCGGGGCCACACATCTCGGTAAGGCCGTAGATGTCGATGGCCTTGATTTTAAGCTTGGCTTCCAGTTCACGGCGTATGCCCCAAGTCCAAGGCTCTGCACCGAAGAAACCGACACGCAGCTTGAGCGTCGAGACATCGACTTTGTTCTTTTCTATTACTTCTGCGAGATGCAGAGCATAGGATGGCGTGCAGCAGATAGCGGCTGTACCCATGTCTTGCATCATCATAATCTGCTTCTCTGAATTGCCTGCAGAGGTCGGCAACTGAATGGCTCCAAGCTTGGCAGCTCCGTCATGAGCACCAAGTCCGCCCGTGAAGAGACCGTAGCCATAGCTCACCTGCACTACATCGCCGGGGCCAACATCGCCAACGGCAAACACTCGGGCACAGCATTCTGCCCACATGTCAAGGTCGGCCTGAGTGTAAGTGCCGACAACGGGCTTTCCTGTCGTGCCGCTGGAGGCATGGATGCGCCTTATCTCACTCATGGGCACAGCCTGCAGACCGAAGGGATATTCGTCGCGCAGGTCATACTTCGTGGTGAAGGGCAACTTGGTAACGTCGTCTATGGACTTGATGTCCTCTGGCTTTACGCCAAGTTCGTCCATCTTTCTCTTGTAGAACGGTACTTTCTCGTAGCATCGCTTTACGGTAGCGGCAAGCCTTTCGCTTTGCAGCTTTCGCATGTCCTCGCGGGACATACATTCCATTTGGGGATTGTGGATCATTGGTTATCCTGTTTAATATGATAAGGGTTATTTCGCTCCAGCTTGTACGCCAGCATCGAAGGCTTTGAGGTTGGCCTCGACCACTTGCTCGCCCTTGCGGGCAAAGACGGTGGCGATGGCTTCCCGAAGGTTCTCAACGGAGAGAATGCCGATGAAAGGAGCTGCCATGCCCAGCAGTACCATGTTGGCACCTCTGGGATTGCCGCAGTCCTTGGCAACGGTATCAATGTCGAGCTTCACGCTTGGCAGGGTGTCGAGCTCCTGCTGCAAAGCCTCCTCATTGGGATAGTTGGGGATGTTGACGAATGGTTTTGAGCTTGTCACTATCTTGCCTTCCTTGTTGAGGTATGCAAGGTAGCGCATGGCTTCCATCGGCTCCATAGAGATGATGAGGTCTGCACCAGCCTCGGCAATGAGGTCGCTCCAGATGGGGTCTGTGGAGAGGCGAAGGTTCGACTGCACGTCGCCGCCTCGCTGACTCATGCCATGCACCTCTGCCTGCTTGAGGTAAAGTCCTGCCCTTGTCGCAGCTTCGCCTATGACGGTTGCGATGGAGAGGATGCCTTGTCCGCCCACACCGCACAGGATGATATCCACCTTAGACCCACCCCCTGACCCCTCCCTTGTAGTGAGGGGAGTTGATAGCTTTGATTGGTTGTTATTCATTGTTCAAAGTATTCTGTTATCTGTCTTATTACGTTATCTATATCATAGAGTACCTCTTCGTTAGAGAATCTCATCACATGGTACCCCATCCTTTCTAAGTTATATTCTCGCGTAGCATCATCTTCCTGCTGCTGAGGCTCGGAATGGTATCCGCCATCCACCTCTATCACAAGACCGTCATGACGGGAGACGAAATCAGCAATGTAATCTCCTATTACGTGTTGCCTAAGAAAGTCAACCCCAAGAGCTTTGCCTCGCAAATGTTCCCAAAGATACCGTTCTGCTAATGTGGCATTCCTTCGATTCTTGCGGGCATATTCCCGTAACATCATGTACCTGTCTGGCGAAGAACTCTTGTATGATGCCTCTCGTCCTTTCATTCAGGAAGGTAACTACTCCCCGCCCTGCAAGGGAGGGGTTTGGGGGAGGGTCTTTCTTTGCTTTGCGTGACGCGCAAAAGTTTGTATGCATTCTCTCCTCGGAATGATAACACTTACGCCCTTGTACTCAATCTCTTCACGAATAACCTTTGTTATCTCGGGCATGTTCTTGGGCAGAGGCACGACGACACGCACATGCTCTGGCTCTACGCCAAGGCCAAGGCAGATGGCCTCGAACTTATTGGTGCCAGCGGAGTCCTGTCCGCCTGTCATACCTGTTGTAAGATTGTCGGAGATGATGACGGTAATGTTGGACTTGTCGTTCACGGCATCCAGCAATCCTGTCATACCGCTATGGGTAAAGGTCGAGTCGCCAATGATTGCAACGGCAGGGAAGAGTCCTGCGTCTGCCGCACCCTTTGCCATCGTGATGCTTGCGCCCATATCTACACAAGACGAAAGACTCTGGAAGGGAGGCAAAGCGCCAAGCGTGTAACAACCGATATCACCAAACACCCGATGCTCGGGATAGTCGGCAAGCACTTGGTTCAGCGCAGCATAGACATCCCTGTGACCGCAGCCCTGACAGAGCTGTGGAGGACGTGCTGCCATGTTTTTGGCAGGGGCAAACACGGCTCCAGTTGCTTTGCCCAAAGCCTTAGCGACGTTGTCGGGCGTGAGTTCACCTGTACGGGGAAGGTCGCCAGTCAAGCGTCCCTTCACGGGATAGCCTGCACCAAGCAAGCCCTTCACCAGTTCCTCTACGACAGGCTGGCCGTCCTCGATGACCATCAACTCGTCGCACTCGGCAGCCAAAGCCTTTATCTTGTCTTCGGGAAGAGGATATTGGGAAATCTTGACAAGGTTGGCATCATTGCCAATAGCTTCTTTTACATAATTGTAGGCAATGCCGCAAGCCAAGATGCCTGTCTTGGTGGCAGATGTCTCTACCTTATTATAAGGGCTTGCCTCCGAAGCCTGCTTCATGGCTTCCTGCTTCTCAAGGAGCTTCACATACTTCTTCCTTGCGATGCCAGGCAGGAGCACCCATTGGTCGGTAGAAGGGGAAAGCTGTTTCTCTGCCATCGGCTCGGTTACTTCAACCGCAGCACGAGAGTGGGCGAGACGTGTTACGACACGCAACACGATAGGTTCGCCAAGCTTCTCCGAAAGGTCGAATCCGTATGCCATCATGTCGTAGGCTTCCTGCTGGTTGGAGGGTTCGAGGCAAGGCACGAGTGCGAACTTGGCATAGAAGCGTGAGTCCTGCTCGTTCTGTGAGGAGTGCATCGAGGGGTCGTCGGCAGCAAGGACGATGAGTCCGCCCTTCACGCCTGTAATGGCACTATTGACGAAGGCATCGGCACAAACGTTCATGCCCACGTGCTTCATGCACACCAAGGCTCGCTTGCCGGCATACGACATGCCGAGAGCTGCCTCCATTGCCGTCTTCTCATTGGTACACCAGCGGGAGTGTACGCCGCGCTCCTTGGCAAGAGGATTGCTTTGTATGTATTCGGTGATTTCGGTGCTTGGGGTGCCGGGGTAAGCATATACGCCGCTCAATCCGGCATTGATGGCACCCAAGGCAATGGCCTCGTCACCTAAAAGAAGTTTCTTCATATAAAATCTGAGTATTCTGAATAATCTGAGTAATCTGACGTTTAGGCCCTAATGAGTTGCAGGAACTCCTCGCGGGTCTTGGCTTGGTTGAAGGCGCCGCAGAAGTCGCTGGTCGTCGTGATACTGCCTTGCTTCTGTACACCTCGCATTTGCATGCACATGTGCTGAGCCTCGACGACAACCATTACGCCCAGCGGCTGGAGAGCTTCCTGAATGCAATCGCGTATCTGCTTCGTCATGCGTTCCTGTATCTGGAGGCGATGTGAGAAGCAATCCACGACGCGGGCTATCTTGCTGAGGCCTGTCACCTGTCCGTTGGGGATATATGCAACGTGGACCTTGCCGTAGAAGGGGAGCATGTGGTGCTCGCAAAGAGAATAGAAATTGATGTCGCGCACGATGACCATCTGGCGGTAGTCCTCGTTGAACTTAGCCGAGTTGAGTATCGCTACAGGGTCTTGCTCGTAGCCGCAGGTCATAAAGCTCATCGCCCTTGCCACACGCTTGGGTGTCTTGACGAGTCCTTCGCGCTGGGCATCCTCGCCCAGGAGTTCAAGTATGGCGCGGATGTGCTCCGAGATTTGCTGCTGTGCCGGTGTCAGTTCGTGCTTATACGGTTCTTCCATTTAACCTTTCATCCATTTAACTTTTAACTTCTCAACGTTTCGACCTTTCAAAGTCTGACGTTTATCTTACTTTTCACGATGATGGCTTCGCGGAAGATGCCCATCTCGCGAATCTGCCTGAGGACTTCGCTGGCCTCTTCCATCGTGCGGAAGTCACCGGCTCTACAGAGCCAGTGGGGTGAGTCAAAGTTCACATAGACAGGCAACTCCGGGAAGGAATTCCTGAAGCGCTGGCCAACAGCCCGCGCTTCAGCCTTTCCTTGACGGGAATTGTCGCCGAAGTACACCTGGATGCGGAATCCGTTCATCTTCATCTTTGTCCCCAGGCTATCTGCAGGTGCTATGTTTGGCAACTGTGATGTAGGGGGTGCGATAACCTGTGGCTTCTGCTGAACGATAGGTTGAGGTTGGGCCTGAGGTTGAGGAGCGGCAGGCCTCTTGGGCACTCCGTTGACGAGGTCTGTGATGCTTCTGTCCTGATGCAGGACGATTCTGCCCGCCGAACCCACTACTTGCTGTAGCCTGTCGGTGAAGGTCTGCTGGGCGTTCATTGCCAGAACGCTCAGCCAAAGAGTGAAGGTGAGGGCGTATTTCATTTACAATTGACGATTTGAAGACCCCTCTAAATCTCCCCTTAAAGGGGAGACTTCCTATCCGAGATCCTCTCCCTTTAAGGGAGAGTTAGAGAGGGTCTGGGTTTGTGTTTACTTCCAAGCGTCGATGATGCCCTTGAAGTCGGGAGCCTTGAGGCTTGCGCCACCGATGAGGCCGCCGTCGATATCGGGCTTGCCGAAGAGTTCGGGAGCGTTGCTTGCCTTGCAGGAACCGCCGTAGAGGATGCTGGTCTCGTCGGCTGCCTGAGCACCATAGACCTCAGCAACACACTTGCGGATGAAGGCGTGGATTTCCTCTGCCTGCTCAGCGGTGGCAGTCTTGCCGGTACCGATGGCCCAGATGGGTTCGTAGGCAATCACGATGTTCTTCCATTGCTCAGCAGAGAGGTGGAAGACGCTGCCCTGAAGTTCTGCCTTGCAGACAGCTTCCTGCTGGTTTGCTTCACGCTCTGCGAGGCTTTCGCCGATACAGAAGATGACCTTCAGACCGTTGGCGAGAGCGAGGTCAACCTTCTCCTTCAGGATTGCGGGAGTCTCGTTGTAGTATTCACGACGTTCGCTGTGGCCGAGGATGACGTACTCTGCGCCGGTGCTCTTTACCATAGCTGCGCTCACTTCACCTGTGTATGCGCCGCTCTCCTTGTTGGCACAGTTCTCTGCGCTAACGGCGATGACGCTGTCCTTCAGCAGCTCGCTAACGGTTGCGAGGTGAATGAAGGGAGTGCCGATGATTACTTCGCAATTAGGCTTTTCAGCAGCCATCATGTCCTTGAGTTCAGTAGCCAGAGCTACACCTTCCTGCAGGGTCTTGTTCATTTTCCAGTTGCCTGCTACGATTTTCTTTCTCATGTTTGTTATTAAATTAATGAGTTTATAGGATTATGAGTTTCCTTTCGTTTTCTTTTTCCATTTATTGATGGCCACGCTAATGGCATCTATGAGCATGAAGATGAGCATAGGGACGATGTACCAGCTCAATATGCCGAGGATGCGCTCGCCCAGGCTGCTTGCCTTCTGCTCGAGTTGTTGCTCCAGTTGGGGCGGCCAGGGGAGTGCCGTCGAAGGCCATTTGCCCACCACCTTGCCGTCGTGCAGGAGCATCAGGCCAGGATTGGAGCGTATCATGGTCTTGAGCACAACGGCATCTGCCGTGCAGAAGGGGTATTCGGCACCTGTCATCTCCTTCCAGTTCTCTATGGCTTGCTCGCCGCTTGACGTAAGGCAGTAGAAGCTGTAGCCGTTCT
>Ga0265301_10006403_pt1 | contig 11259 bp, 10 predicted proteins | sample AusTroGonzalo_MG_2_FD_193488 | JGI IMG/M metagenome (GOLD analysis project Ga0265301, IMG submission 193488) | Bovine rumen microbial communities from tropical cattle in Woodstock, Queensland, Australia - Gonzalo_04 | ecosystem: Host-associated > Mammals > Digestive system > Stomach > Rumen ...
ATGGCTGTTCAAGGCTGCTGCCGCCGTTCTGATCGTGACCAATACCTGGAATATTGTCATGGGCGTATTCGATGTTGCCCAAAGCGTTGTAAACAGCGCAGCAGGGTCAATCGGATCAAATACCGCAATTGATGTGAACTCCGTAGTCGGCAATCTTGAGGCCCGACTGAGAGAAATGGATATTGGGCCGCTGTTCGGCATGTGGTTCCAGTCCATGCTCATGGGCATTGTGACCTGGGTGCTTACGATCTGCATTTTCATTGTCATCTACGGCCGCATGATAGAGATCTACATGGTCACATCCGTAGCGCCGATTCCCATGGCAAGCATGATGAACCGCGACTGGGGGCAGATGGGCCAGAATTATCTACGCAGCCTGTTTGCGTTAGGTTTCCAGGCATTCCTTATCATGGTCTGTGTCGCAATATACGCTACACTGGTTCAAAGCATAGCGATCACGGACGATGTTTCAAACGCTGTCTGGACATGCATCGGATATACGGTCCTGCTGTGTTTCACGCTGTTTAAGACGAGCTCGCTTGCTAAATCAGTGTTCAATGCGCACTAATGCATCTTGCGGTTTGATTCGCAGTCGAGTATAATGAAGTAGGAAATCCCTACTTTCCTACTTTTTCGGAGGTGCTGATCATGTCTGAAACCGCATTTGTGAATGATGCACGGGTTATGTCTAAAGGACAAGTTACGATTCCTAAAAACGTAAGGAATGCGCTCGGCATAGACACAGGCGACCGTGTTACATTTATTGTTGAAGGAAATACTGTGCGCGTTGTAAATTCGGCAATTTACGCACTGCAGCGCCTGCAGGCTCAAATGGCAGGTGAAGGCAAAGCAGTCGGACTGATGACTGATGAAGATGTTGCAGCTTGGATAACGGCTTCCCGTCGTGAGGAGGAAGCTGAATGAAGGTGATGATAGACACCAACATCTTTATTTCAGCTGCCATTACTCCAAACGGTAATGCTGCAAAGGCCTTTATAAAGGCAATGCTTCCGCCGTATGAACCTATTGTGTGCGATTATATTGTGGATGAACTGCATCGCAAGTTTCAGGAGAAATTCCCAAAGCACACAACAGAATTGGAAGCTTTTCTCTACAATGCTCTTCAGGTAATCCGGATAGTACCTACTCCGGAAATCGAAGCAACGGAGGAAGGCAAAATCCGTGATCTGAAAGACAGACCTATCCTTCGAGCCGCAAAAGCAGCTGCCGCTGATTTGTTGCTGACAGGAGATCTGGATTTTCTGGAGTCTGGCATAAAGAATCCAAGAATCATTTCAGCTTCTGAATTCATCAGCCAATAACCAGTAAGGCAACCAATAAACGCTGGTCACATGAACCGGCGTTTTTTTGTACCCATTTATCAAGGAGGCTCCCTACATGGCATATGTACCTGTTCCCAAGGATCTGACTAAAGTCAAATCAAAGTTTCTTTTCGGCCTGACCAAGCGTCAGGTCTTTTGTTTCGGCATCGGCGCGGCCTGCGGTCTGCCGGTGTTCTTCCTCACGAAGGGCTCAATCGGCATCACTTTCGCATCCATGCTGATGATTGTGATCATGCTTCCGTTCTTTTTGTTCGCTATGTACGAGCAGCACGGACAGCCGCTGGAAGTTGTTCTTCGGCACATTGTTGAGTCCAGATTCACTCGTCCCCGAATCCGGGTGTACGAAACCGATAACTTTTACGGCGCGATTGACCGCGACGTGAAACTGAAAAAAGAGGTGAACCTAATACTCCATGGGAAAGAAAAAGCAAAATCTCAAGCTCACCCGAGCGGAAAAAAAGCAGCTGAAGGAACTGCTGGAGCGGAACCGTCCCGACAAGAAACAGCCGCGGACGACCCAGGGAACCATTCCGTATGAGCGGATGTGGCCGGATGGGGTCTGCCGGGTAACGGATAAGTACTACACGAAGACCATTCAGTTCCAGGATATCAACTATCAGCTGGCACAGAATGAGGATAAAACCTCAATCTTCGAAGGCTGGAGCGACTTCCTGAACTATTTTGATTCCAGCATTCATCTTCAGTTCTCATTCCTGAACCTGACTGCCGGCGCTGAGAACTTTGAACAATCCATTATTATTCCTGACAAGGAAGACGGCTTCGATGATATCCGCAAGGAATACGCTGAAATGCTTCAGAATCAGCTGGCCAAGGGAAATAACGGCCTTGTGAAAACGAAGTACATTACTTTCGGCATCGAGGCAGCCAACATCAAGGAAGCAAAGCCCCGTCTCGAGCGTATCGAGATCGACCTGATGAACAATTTCAAAAGGCTGGGCGTCTCCGCATCCCCCCTGAACGGTAAGGAACGCCTGAAAGTCATGTATGACATGTTCCATATGGACAATCAGTCGCCGTTCCGCTTTAACTGGGACTGGCTGGCTCCGACAGGCCTGAGCACAAAGGATTTCATCGCTCCCAGCAGCTTTGATTTCCGTGACAGGCATTCATTCGGATTTGGTGATAAGTTCGGAGAAGTTTCCTTCTACAATATCATCGCCTCCGACCTGAACGACCGCACCCTGGCGGATCTGCTGTCCATGGAATCTTCTCTGGTGGTAGGCCTTCATATCCAGGCAATTGATCAGAACGCTGCCATTAAGAATGTGAAACGGAAGATCACTGAACTGGATGAAATGAAGATCAACGAGCAGAAAAAAGCCGTCCGGTCCGGCTATGATATGGATATCATTCCTTCCGACCTGGCCACATACGGCGGTGAAGCTAAGAAACTGTTGGAAGATCTCCAGAGCCGGAATGAACGTATGTTCCTGATCACGTTCCTGATGCTGAATACGGCTCCCAGTAAAAAGCAGCTGAACCTGAACGTGAAACAGGCGCAGAGCATTGCGGTACAGCACAACTGCCAGTTGGTTCCTCTGGACTTTCAGCAGGAAAGCGGCATGGTATCCTGTCTGCCGCTGGGATATAACAAAATCAGTATTCAGCGGGGACTGACCACATCGTCCACCGCTATTTTTGTACCCTTTACCACTCAGGAACTGTTCCAGGTGGATAAGGAAGCCCTGTATTGCGGGCTGAACGCCCTGTCCAACAACATGATCATGGTTGACAGGAAGAACCTGAAGAACCCCAACGGGCTGATCCTCGGTACTCCCGGTTCCGGTAAATCCTTTTCCGCCAAGCGTGAAATCGCAAATGTCCTGCTGGTAACGGATGACGATGTGATCATCTGCGACCCTGAAGGCGAGTATTTCCCGCTGGTTGAAGCCTTCCACGGCCAGGTAGTCAAGATTTCACCGACAAGCAAAAACTACATCAATCCGATGGATATCAACCTGAACTACAGCGATGAAGACAATCCGCTGTCCCTGAAGTCCGACTTTATCCTGTCCCTGTGTGAGTTGATCGTAGGTGGGCGCGACGGACTGCAGCCGATCGAGAAGACCATTATCGACCGTGCTGTGCACATCATCTATCAGCCGTATCTCAATAATCCGTGCCCTGAGAATGTACCAATCCTTGAGGATCTGTACAACACACTGCGCAAACAGGATGAGAAAGAGGCAAAAACGCTGGCAACAGCGCTTGAAATCTATGTCACCGGTTCTTTGAACGTGTTCAATCATCGGACGAACGTGGATGTGAACAACCGTCTGGTCTGCTATGACATCAAAGAGCTGGGAAAACAGCTGAAAAAGCTGGGAATGCTTATCGTGCAGGATCAGGTATGGGGTCGTGTGACTGCCAACCGTGAAGCGCATAAATCCACAAGGTACTACATCGACGAATTCCACCTTCTGCTGAAGGAAGAACAGACAGCAGCATATTCCGTTGAAATCTGGAAGCGCTTCCGTAAGTGGGGCGGAATCCCGACCGGTATCACGCAGAATGTAAAGGACCTGCTGGCCAGTCAGGAAATCGAAAACATCTTTGAAAACTCTGACTACATTTACATGCTGAACCAGGCTGCCGGTGACCGGGAAATTCTGGCGAAAAAGCTGGGAATCTCCCAGCATCAGCTTTCCTATGTGACGCAGAGCGGTGAAGGCGAAGGCCTTCTGTTCTACGGAAACGTGATTCTGCCTTTTGTGGATCGTTTCCCGAAGGATCTGAAACTCTACAGCATTATGACGACCAAGCCCACTGAAACCCAGGTAACCTGATAAAACGGAGGATTCACGATGAAAACTGTGCTTATTGTTATTGGCGCGCTCTTTGCCGCCTTTATGCTTCTCTTTATCTTCTGCGCCTTACGTGTTAGCAGCATGTACGACCGGCAGGAGGAAGCCATGTTTGAACATTGGTATGCAAATCATACCGAAGAGCCGGAAAAGGAGGTCCCTGACACATGATCAATCCTGATCAGCCGCGTTCTTCAAAACTTCTCTTTTCCAAAGAAGAACTGGCTCCGGATGAAACTCCTCAGGCAGCCAAACCCACAGGCAAAAAGCCAAAGAAAATGAAGCCGGCACAGAAGAAAGCGGAATCCCAACATCTGAGGCAAATTGACAGTGAAGGCAAACATGTTTCCAGTGAGGACGGTAAACTCACCAGGAACCGCTCTTCTCAGATGGATCACGGTCAGGACGCAAAGGATCGTCAAGGAAACAATCGCAGACAGTATAAGATTCGATCAGAATCGCTATCCGGAATACCGTCAGAATCCGCTGAAGAAGTCAGATATGACCGACTTTTTACTGAAGCGTCTGAGCGAACTGACATTCCGGCTGACGGAAAGATCACCCGCAATCACCGTCCTTCTTCCCAGAAGGGACCAGCTTCAGAAGCCGGCAGGTCTTCAAAACCTGCGGGTGGTGTGAATCCCAGAGCTGCGCCGGGTGATGTAAAAAAGGAAGGAACCGCAAAGGCTGCGCCTAAGCTGGCTTTTGAGGAAAACCGGAAGAAACCGCCTTCCAAGCTGAAGCATCCATCAACCGTTGTCAGGACCGTCAATACGGAACTGCATCGGAAAGCCGCACGAGCGAACGAGGATAACAATGTTGCCGCCGAAGCTAGCCTCCAGGCGGAAGAGAAAGCCGAATCAACCCTTAAGATGGGAGATCATGCTTTCCATGCGCATAAGCTTCGGGCATATAGACGAGAAGAGAAAAAGGTTGACGCAGCAAACATCCGGACACTTCAGAATGCCCGTAATGCGGAAAACCCTAATTTCACATCCAACCCGTATTCACGCTGGCAGCAAAAACGCACCATCCGCAAGGAATACGCCGAAGCGAAGAGAGCCGGAAAGTCAGCCTCCTCTGCGCACAGCAAGGCAAAGAGAGCTGAAGAAGCCGTCTCCGAAGTGAAAGACAAGATCAAGACCGTTGTAAGCACTGTTCGCAGAAGGCCGAAGCTTGTGCTCCTCGGCTTGCTGGGCGGTATGCTTGTGTTGGTCATGGGCATGGTGCAATCCTGTACTCCGCTGGCACAGTCAGTTCTGGAATCCGTTGTGATCGGTACCTATCCCGCGACTGAGGACGATGTCCGAGCCGCTGAACGTGCTTACCTGGCAAAGGAACAAGAACTGAAGTATGAAATGGATCATTATAAGGATGTTCATCCCGGCTATGATGAATATCATGTCGAACAGGATGAGATCTGGCATAACCCATATGTGTTGATTGCCATCATTTCCGCTTACTATGACGGGCAGGAATGGGATATGGACAAGGCCATGCCGGTGATCAACAAGTACTTCAAGCTGCAATACAGGGTAACGGAAGAAGTGACCACAGAAACCCGATACCGAACAGAGCAGCAATCCGGAACCCACTGGGTGACCGATCCGGATACAGGTGAGCAGACATTGGAGTCATATACCTATGAAGAAGATGTTCCGTATGAGTATACCATCTGCAATGTGACGCTGGAAAACTACGATCTGTCGCATACTCCGGTTATCAGTATGAGTCATCATACCATGGGCATGTACGCGCTGTATATGGCAACTCACGGGAACATGGAGGGCATTTTCCACGGCAAGTACGCGGTTCCGCTGAAAGATCCATATATCTATGATATCCCCCAGGAAACGCTGGATGCTGATCCGATGTTTGCGAAGCTGATGGAAGAAGCAAACAAATATGTCGGATATCCGTATGTCTGGGGCGGCGCTTCCCCTGAAACGTCTTTTGACTGTTCCGGCTTCGTCAGCTATGTGTACACCGCTTCCGGTGTATATAACATCGGTCGGCGCGGAGCGAACGGCCTTCACAGTATGTGCCGGACCGTCAGTGCGGAAGAAGCCAGACCCGGTGATCTGGTGTTCTTTGAAGGCACGATGGGTGAAAAAGTCGGCGGCATTACGCACGTCGGAATATATGTCGGCAATCATCACATGATCCACTGCGGTTCACCCTGCGGCTATGCGGATCTTAACGATTCCTACTGGGTACAGCACTTCCATTCCTTTGGAAGAGTACCTTATTAACACTCCAGGGAGCTTCGGTTTGCGAGGCTCCCTTTTCAAATCCGAAGAAAGGAGAAATGCTTATTGAACTGTTCTGATACCCAAAAAGGATGGCATCTTCGCGTTCTCTGCGCAATCGTCTTCCTGATGCTGTTTGTGTGGATTCTTCCCACATATGCGGCTTACGGCGAGACCATCACTCTTGTGGACGATGATTGTTTCCTGCTGGTAAATGAATATACCGGTTATGAAGAACTGATCCCCATTCATACTGTCACGACAATTGGCCGGGAAAACGTAAAAATCAACGGCGTGATATCCAAGAACACGCTTCTGGAATACACAATCCCGGATGAATTGCTGCTCAATGATCCGTACTTTGCAATGCTCATGATGGAAGCGGATAAGTACATAGGTTACCCGTTCGTTTACGGAGCGTCAAACCCTGCTGAAGGCTTTGACTGCTCCGGCTTTGTCTCATGGGTATTCATCCAGTCAGGTGTGTACAACACGGGCAGGCGCGGCGCGACCGGCCTTCATACGCTCTGTACGGAAGTCGAACCGGAAGATATTCGTCCCGGAGACCTGGTGTTCTTTGAGGGAACCATGGGACCGAATGTAAAGGGGATCACTCATGTAGGCATCTATGTCGGAAACAACATGATGCTTCATGCCGGTGATCCCATTGGCTTCGCTGATCTGACAGATCCAAATTGGGTAAAACATCTTGTTGACTACGGCAGATTACCCTATGAGGAGGAAAGCGAGAATGAATGATAACAAAAAACGGCATTATCCTGCTGACAGGGATAAGCTCCACGCGCTCTGTGAGCGACTGGAAGCCGAGATCGCCGAACGTCAGGAAAGGCTTGCGGAAGTCAGAAAACTGGCTATTGCAGCTGATAATGCCGCCATTATCAACACTGTGAAAAACCACAACATCACTCCTGAGGAGCTTGTCCGCGTAGTAGAAATGATTCGTTCCGGAAATCTGACACCTGTTTTCGGAATTGAGGAAACTGAACCTGCTGAACCGGAAAAGCCCAGGAAAGAATCAAAGAAAGTTGGTTCACACGAACCGGAGGAAATTGAAAATGAATAAAAACAGAAAAACAGGAATTGCCGCCGCGCTGACCGCACTTGTGCTGCTCATAATCGGAATCGTTCCTTATGCCATGGCCGAGGAACCCGGAATGACTGTCGAAGCGCCTACGGTCAGCGAACCGACTGCCGGGGATTATTCGGGCGACGCGGACGGCGGATATGAAGAGTATGAGGAAGTCACTTATTCTGGCACAGAGGAACCAACGGATGTTCCAGCTGCCGTAACTACAGCGGTTCCGTTACCTACGGAGATTCCGGAAGAAACAGGAGATCTTTACTCCGTCTCCTTTACTACTCCTTCCGTTTGGACGAACGCCGCCAAAGGTACAGTGACCGTGCAGATTAATGATCTGACAGCCATTGGCGTCCAGCGTGTTGAGTACTGCCTGAATAGCTCCTGGCAGGACATCACAACGGATTATTTTCTAACCGGGAATGGTGATATTGCCATTACTGTCAGGGAAAACGGAACCCTTACACTTCGTATCACTGATCCTCATGGACGTACCTTCGAGGAAAGCGTGGAAATCACTGTCTTCGATCGAAACGCGCCTACTCTCCAGGCGAGGATCGAAGGCGAAAATCTTCGTGTACAGACGAGTGATGATGGTTCCGGCATTGCCGGTGTTCAGGTAAACGGCCTGTTGTTCACGACCGTTGATAATGGAGTGCTGAATGTACGGATTCCGGATGTGCTCAGCAAATATGATCATCTGGCTGTTCGTGCTTTCGATTATGCCGGAAACTTCAGCGATCCGATATCGCTGGATAATCCGTTCTACCAGGCTGAGACCGCAACTCCTTCTTCACAGAACACGCCCGGTCCCGGCACTTCCGCAACGGCGACTCCCGAACCTGCCGCTACACAGGTTCCGTACTATCCAACCTCTGAACCGTATTATTATCCGCCTGCTTCCTCTACTCCGCAGGTCATCTATGTGACGGCTGAACCTCCAGCTGCAACACCCACTCCGATCATCCAGACGGAATACGTTCCAATCGGGCCTGGTATGCCTTATCTGGCTGACGGTAACGGGCATACGCTGGATGTGCTGTATTCGGCAGCCACGAACAAGCAGTTCATTACCATGCAGACTAAAAGCGGAAACACCTTTTATCTCGTCATTGACTATGATAAGCCGATTGACGAAGACGCGGAAATGTACGAAACGTATTTCCTGAACCTGGTCGATGAACGTGACCTGCTGTCGTTAATGACCGAAGAGGAGCAGCCAAGTCCGACTCCGCAGATCGTTTACGTGACTCCCGAGCCTACGGCTGTGCCCCAGGCAACAGCTACACCGGCTCCGACACCAGTAACCACCGAAGATCCGAACGCAAAGCAGGAAAAGAATCCTGTGACTGGCATTATCGCGCTGGTTGTTATTGTTGCTGCCGGCGGCGGTATTGCTTTCTGGTTCGTGAAGAGCAAAGGAAAGAACAGCAAACAGAATTCCGCTTCCGGATTCGACTTTGACGATGATGACGAAGAAGACGAAGAAGAGGAAGACAGCAAAGAAGATTCCGACAAAGAATCGTAAGGACAAAACTGCCCCGGCTTGAACGACAGGCCGGGGCTTTGAAATGGAGGTATGAGATTATGGCTGAGCTTGTGATCACTGAAAAGCCCAGCGTTGCACGGTCAATCGCGAACGTGCTTGGTGCCCGTGAAAAGCATGAAGGATATATCAGCGGAAACGGATATGTGGTCAGTTGGTGTATTGGACACCTGGTTGGTTCCGCTGAACCTGATGCTTATGATGAAAAGTACAAGACATGGCGCTATGAGGATCTCCCGATCCTGCCGGATGTCTGGAAGTATGCTGTTCTGTCAAAAACCATGAAACAGTTTTCAATCCTAAAAAAGCTGATGAATGATCAACGCATCACAACCGTAATCTGCGCAACAGACGCGGGACGTGAAGGAGAATTGATCTTCCGTCTGGTTTATCAGGAAACCGGCTGTTCACTTCCTGTTAAGCGCTTATGGATCTCGTCTTTGGAGAAAGAAGCAATCACAGAAGGCTTCCGGTCGCTGAAGGACGGCGCTGAATATGACAATCTGTATAAGGCTGCCCTGTGCAGGGATCATGCTGATTGGCTGGTCGGAATTAATGCAACCCGGCTATATACGCTGCTTTACGGCAGAACGCTTAAGGTTGGCAGGGTGATGTCACCGACTTTAGCCATGATTGTGAACCGTGAGGAAAGCATTCAGTCCTTTGTTCCTGAGAAGTTCTACACCGTCTGCCTGACCAACGGACTGATGGCAAAATCAGAACGTCTGCAAAACAGGCTTCAGGCGGATACTCTGGCGCGGATGTGCGAAGGCACGGATGCTGTGATTACAAACATTGAAACACAGCGTAAGACTGAGAATCCGCCCCATCTGTATGATCTGACCACACTGCAGCGTGACGCAAACCGCTACTTCGGGTATACCGCGCAGCAAACACTGGACTATACCCAGAGCCTGTATGAGAAGCAGCTTGTAACCTATCCCCGGACTGACAGCCAGTATGTGACCCATGACATGGAAAACCGTCTGGCGGGCCTGGCCAGCACAATGGTGAGTATTCTGCCTTTTACATCCGGTATGAAGCTGAAAATCAGGGCTTCTCAGGCTGTGAATGATAAGAAGGTTTCAGATCACCATGCGATTCTGCCGACAAGAAACGCCGCAACAAACGCGATCAAGCTTTCAGAAAGCGAACGCGCCATTCTGAACATGATCATTATCCGAATGATCTGTGCGGTCAGCGAACCGTACATCTATGAGGATCATGTGATTACAGTCAGATGCGCGGATCACGAGTTCAAAGCAAGAACGCGCAATACGATTCAAATGGGCTGGAAGGCTCCCTGGGCAACATTCAAAGGCAGTTACGGTGGGATCGGCACGTTTGAAGAGGAAAAAGTGCTTCCGCTTCCTGATGAACTGCAACCGGGCAGTATCCTTCGTCAGATTGTTCCCAACGTACAGGAAGGGACAACTACACCGCCCAAGCACTTCACAGAAGACAGTATTCTTGCCGCCATGGAAAACGCCGGAAGCGCGGAAATGCCGGAGAATGCTGAACGCAAAGGGATTGGTACACCCGCAACACGGGCTGCCATTCTGGAAAAACTAGTCGTTGATGGCCTTATCGAACGCAAGGGTAAAGGGAAAACAAAGTACCTGATCCCTACTGAGAAGGGAATTTCCCTGATTGCCGTTCTGCCTGAGCAGCTTCAGTCTCCGCTTCTGACGGCGGAATGGGAGCAAAAGCTCAAAATGATCGAGCAGGGCGATGCAAGCGCTGAATCTTTTATCGCAGAGATCAGCGGGATAATCAGCAATCTGATCCAAACCGCACAGCGTGTTCCCAATGCTGAAGAGCTGTTCCCCGTGAACGAAACCAGAATCGGCAAATGTCCCAACTGCGGTGCTTCAGTAGTCGAAAAGCAAAAGGGCTTCTTCTGTGAAAACCGTGTCTGTAAGTTTGGATTGTGGAAAGACAACCGACTGCTGATGCCCGGAGGCAAACCGCCCACGCGTGATTTGATTCAGAAGCTTCTGACGGATGGATATGTGGAAGTGAAGAATCTGATCTCCAAAAAGGGGAAACCCTACAAAGCGGTTGTAATGATTGATTGCTCGGATGACGGCAACGCCCGTGTCCGCCCGGTATTTGAAAAATAAAACATGGAGGATAAAGAAAATGAAAAAAGTATTGATTGTACTCATGGTTCTGGTTGCTGCGGTTTCCCTGATGA
>Ga0265301_10006404_pt1 | contig 11257 bp, 9 predicted proteins | sample AusTroGonzalo_MG_2_FD_193488 | JGI IMG/M metagenome (GOLD analysis project Ga0265301, IMG submission 193488) | Bovine rumen microbial communities from tropical cattle in Woodstock, Queensland, Australia - Gonzalo_04 | ecosystem: Host-associated > Mammals > Digestive system > Stomach > Rumen ...
ACAAACAGCAGACACATGATATCCGTCAGCACATAGCCGAGAACGGTAGCCAGCGCAGCGCCCCACGCGCCCCACCCCAGCCCGCTGATAAGGATCGGGTCCAGTATGATGTTCAGCAGGGATCCGACTACCGAGCAGATCATCGACTGGGTAGACATACCCTCGCTGCGCATCAGATTGGAATGGATAAAAGAAAGAATGACCAGCGGCGCCCCGCCGACAATGACCATATAGTAGGATTCCGCATGCCGATACGTATTCTCGCTCGCGCCAAGCAGCCCGAGCACAGGCCCCCGGAGCAGCAGCATCGGCACCGCAATAACCACGCCGGCCAGCAGGGAGATCCAGAAGCAGAAAGAACTCACCCTGCGCACGCTGCCCAGGTCACCCTTGCCGAGCAGCCTGGATATCAGGGAATTGCCGCCCTGCCCGAAAATGTTCCCCACCGCCATCAGCGCCATAAACAGCGGAGAGCACAGCGAAACGCCGGCCACCAGCATGGCGTCGTTGGTCCTGCCGATAAAGTATGTATCCGCCAGGTTATAGATCAGCGTGATCACCATGCTGAACACCACCGGCAGTGCCAGTTTAAAATAGGCGGGGATCAGCCGTTCGGTGTCAAAAATCGGTTTTTCGTTCATCTGTCCGTGTCCGCTCATTCTTCAAACTTTGTCCTTTGGAACATCGTCTTTGGGATCATCGTCTTTTTGTTCAGCGGCCTTTTTCTTTTCGTCGTTGATCTTCCAGGCATACCCGCAGGAAAAACCGCTCATGGCGGAAATGGCCCAGTTCCAGAAATCCCTGAAACCGGCTTCAAACGGGGTGCCCCTGATCAGGGAACGGCCTCCGGTCAGAATCAGCATCGTCAGCGCAAAACCGCCTATACCGCCGAGGATGTATTTCAGCGTCTTGTTCATGGATGATGTTCCTCCTAGAAATGAAGCATCAGGGCATTCTCTTCGGTGATCTCGTCGATCGGCTCCTTCGGGATCGGTCTGATCACGACGCTGCCTGTCTCTTTGCCCATGACAGTCAGCACGCCGCTGAATGTTCCACCGTCCTCCAGCGTCAGAACAAGGCTGCCCAGCTCATCCCTGTCGTCTTTCGTCAGTAAGATGACCATCTTTTCCGCCGTATTCTCGGCGATTCTGAGCTCGTATGTCCCTGTCTGATCTGCATAGGTGATTGCTCCGGGAATCACCGTCAGATGATAGTCCCTTTTTTTGGCAATGCCCAGCGGATCGGACAGCGTCGCGTCAATACTTAGCTTCCGGAACGCAGCAGATTCATCCAGATCAAGCGTTCCCGTCGCGCCCAGGACCGTCATGCCGTAAAGGCGCCACTCCAGATCCGTCCTGTAACTGTTGCCTTCCCTGACGAGTTTCAGCGTGGACGGTTTGATCCGGGAACTGATGACCGGAATCCGTTCCCATTTGTTCAGATACTCGATTTCCGCTTCAAACCCGTTTGCGGTCCGGCGATATGTAAACTTCGCGTGATGTGTAGTTTCTTGTTTGTCAGAGATGGAAAACTCAATTTCATTCTCCCGGAACGCCAGCGTATAAAGAGCGGAACTGAGGCGGGACTGATCCGCCAGGTTTGTTTCCACTTTCAGCAGATAGTCTTTCGGAGCGTAATACAGCCACGCATCCAGATACCAGCTGTCGAGCCGGGTAAGCCCCGTATGCTCCAGCCTCAGGCGGGTATAATTGTCCCCGAAGTTCAGGTTCATCGACAGGGCGCCGAAGGGCAGTCTCAGTTCCCCTTCCCAGCCGAGGATCCCGGCATTTACATCCAGCGCGCCCAGTTCGTTCCGGGATTCAAACGATGTGCCGGCGTCCCTGGTTTGGTACAGCGCGGCTTTCAGCGATTTCTCCGCCGGATCATACACTGCTTCCAGATCATACTTCATATGGATCAGGCCGAGCCCGTCCATGCCCGTCAGGGATGCAGTGTAAAAGCTCTGCCCGTTTTCCTCGGTCTTCCGTTCAGCCTTCAGGGTATAAGTATGGTCCTGTATCTCAAGGATGCCTTCGATTTTGTCCCTGACATAGTGGAAGACCAGTTTTCCGGAGAACTGATCAGCAGCATCCCGGCCATTCGTCAGATCAAGGGAAGCAGTGAAATCAGCCCCTTCATCGGTTGTTTTCAGTTCAAAAGTAAGATCCGCGCTGAAGAGCTGCTGCAGATACAGGTTGATGCGGCCCGAAGCCGACAAACCGCCATTCTCCCGGGAATAGGTAATATCTGCGCCGAGATTGAAATCCCTCCAGTGAAACGCCCGATGTTCCTTTTCGGATTCCCAGGCTTTTTCCAGTTCCTCAAAAGTCCGCGGCATATCGGGAATAAGCCGGGCAAGATAGGAACCGTAATGGTTCAGAATCGTCTCCAGCGTATTTCTTTCCGCCATGATTTCATCGACCAGCGCATAGGTGCTTTCCATGATCTTTTCATCGTCAGCATCAATGTGTATCGACACTCCGTCAAGGCTGTAATTGATCTTCACGCACGGAAGAACAATCTCCTTGAAAGCTTTCTCCAGCCACGGCCGAAGTGTCTCCAGATCTTTCAGGAGTCCTTTCTCCCCCGAAGAATAAGACTTTATCATATTCTGCAGCTTTGACAGATCAACGCCGTATTTTTTTCCGCCGATATCCAGCATGAGCTTTTTTTCGGAAACCTGGGCTTTCCCCAGGCCGGCAAGTTCAATTTCCGTAATCCCCTGATTCTTCCTGACCGTACCCTGATATCCCGGACTGTCAAGCCATTTGACGGAACCGGCATAATCTGATTCGTCAAGGTTCAGGTTTTGTGCCCAGGCCGCCAGTGCCTGCAGAAAATCAGCGGACACCTGTGGTTCTTCAGCCGCTGAAAGCGAGATTCCCGACAGCAGCACAACCGCCAGCAGAACGGCGATAATCCTCTTCATGATGCAATCCTCCTGATCTGAATGTATTTCATATGCGTCTGACTCAGTCTTTGACATTCATCGGTCTGTAATCAGAATATACCATTTATTTCTTCCCGCCGCAACAAATCAAAATTATTCATGAGGAAATAAATCCGGTAACTTTGCTGCATCTGTCGTATCCTGATATTCGCCAAATGGGAAAAAAGCCCTGCTTCCGAAGAAGCAAGGCCGCCTGCCGGCATCCGCCGGCGGGAATCAGGATTCCATACGGTCATTCAGTAACATGAATTTTGAATACGGCTTCTTTTCCGCCGGGCGACATGATTGTCAGTCGCGTGTTTCCAGGAGCCTTCGCGGTCAGCATGCCTCGCTCGTCCACCGAGATCACGGACTCATCCAGGCTCTGCCAGGTGAACAGCCCCGTTCCGGTCAGCGGAAGTTTGTATGTCTCGCCGACATACATCTCCCAGTCCGCCGAGTTCTCATCCTTCTTCGGAACCTTTACCATATAGGCATAAGCTTTCTCATCCGGCAGCACAGACAGGAGGAACGGCATATAGGTATAGGGCATATGATTGCGAATAATCCCGATATCAACCGGCTTCCTGACATAGGGCTTGAATGTATAGGCGTCCGGAAGAAAATCTGTATCCGCATCATATTCGTTGTCGCGGAAATGTTCATACAGTTTCAGGAAGCGGGTATACTGCTCCGGATGCCGCAGCTGCATGTCCATCCTGTCATACCAGATGACTTTTCCCGTCTTGTCCAGGTTCGCGCCTACCGGCACCTGGGGCACCACATCCTCATTGCTGTTGAAGCTGAACATCTTCATGCCTTCACCGGTCAGCCCGTTCCGGATATAGTTCGGCGTGGCGTAGGAATAACAGAAAATGGAATCGTTCTCCGCCAGGTCCGTACTGTTGATTCCGACCAAAGAAGCGCAGGACGCGCCGTAGCTGTGTCCCGTAATGAAGAGAATCGTGTTCTCCTTCGTCAGGTTCTGTGCCTTGCAGTATGCCCTCAGTTCGTTAGAGGCATTGATGCCCGCCTGATGGAATCCGCCCGGCTCCGCCTTCAGGTCGGAAATAAAATCCGCGAAGGACGAACTGCCGCGATAAACGGCAGCAACGACGTATTTCCCGTTGACGGTCTCAATGCTTCTGCCGAAAGCCATGGCCGGATAGTTGATTTTCTGGGAATTCTCAAAATAATGATGCATAATATTTGTGAATCCAAGCCGGTCCAGGCTGTATTCTATCAGGCTCCAGGCATGCTTCCCGACAGAAGATTCAATGTTTGTTGCAAGAATCAGGCCCATGACGGCGATGTTCATATTCGGCTCGTCATTGGGATTTTTCGGATCGAAATCATCAAGATTCCATTCGGTTTGAATATCCGGCGACAGATCATGCAAAAAAGGCATCCGGATCTTTACGGCCCTGGAGGGGCGAACAATTTCCTGCACCGTTTCCTGCATGGTCTCCTGTACTTCTTCCTGAAGACTCTGCAGATCCTGCAGGATCGGCAGTGCCACCCGGTTCTTTTCCACTTCGTCCTGAATCGCTCCGGCCAGATCCTTCAGGACAGATATTTTTCGGCTGATCATTGGCTATTCCTCTCTCTCATGAAAACCTTGTCTTGATAATTTTACCACATCACAGGCGGATTCATCAAGAAAAAAGCGAAATGCGTTCAGGCAGGCAGTACCGGATTCGGGCCGGAATCGTCGGGCGAAGCGGGATTGCCCGTTTCGATGGCGCCCAGTTTATGCGCGATCTCGATCTCTTCAAGCATGCTCGTTTCCGCTTTTGCTGCAGTCTCTTCAGAAGGCTTAACCGCTCCGGCATCAGCATCCGTTTCTTCCATTCCTGTGATCCTCCACAGAACAGGCTCCCCCATACTCCGCCAGTCCCGCATCAGCCGGATCGACAGATACCCGTCCATCTTCGAAAACGAATGCCGGGATTCCGACATCGCCGATCTCTTTCATTCGATTGAAAACCGGATTTGTATCCCGCAGGCGCATAAAGGCTGAAAGATTACTGATATTCTCGCCGATGTTGATATACTGGAATTCGTCCGTTCGTTCCTTAATCTGCTCATGTACATAATCACAATAAGGGCATGTTGGCATTCCGTAGATTTTGATCATTGTGTGTCTCCTTTCGACTGAAAAACATTCTTTACTGATCATTTAAGCGCCTGCAGTTTCTCGGACCACTTCATTTTCCCCGCTTTATCCCTTTCTTTTTTGCTGATGTCCAGCATCAATTGATAACCGTCCGACACCACGTTGTAATCGTAGATTTTTTCCCCGATTTCCAAAGCCTTTTCAATCCATTTTTTTGCCTCTTCGATTTTCTTTTCCTCTTTACTGACTTTCCCGAGAAACAAATATGACACAGACAAATCTTTCCTGACGCTTTGAACTCCCGTCTCATAAAGCGACAGCCGCAGTTCAAGGCTTTTTTCAAAGCACGTTCTTGCTTCAGCTGTTTTTTTATTGTCCAGATAACAGCAGCCGAGGGACCAATACGCGGATGCCAAATTGTATTTTGCACTATTTGTTTTATCTTCCTTCGAGTTAGCCAATTCAAGCTCCAGAAGCTTTTCCTGGCATCTGGTTGCTTCATCCGGACGTTTGGTTTTTCTGTAAACTCCGGCAAGTGTTATATAACACATACCCAATATGCTGCCGGCTTCTTTTTCATTCGTTTCTGCAGCCAGCAAAGAGCAATCCTTCAACGACTTATTCAGCCATTTTTCAGCCTCAGCCATCTTTCTCAATTGTCGGTAATACAGATAACCAAGTCCGAATTGCAATCTGAACAAATTCAGCCTGTCTTCAACGGATGAAGTTTCATCAGCAATTGCCCGGGCAACCTCCAGGCCGGCTAAAAAGATCTGTTCTGCCCGGTCAGGTTCATACTTTGCAAGATAGAGGTATGTCATCTGAGTATAAGCTACAACCAATTGACGTCTTACTGATAAATCCTCCGACTCTTTCACAAGCGCTTTGTACGTCTCAATCGACTGAATATACCACTTTTCTGATTCGTTCAGATCAGGACTGCAGACGCCAAGCAACATGTATGCCCTCGCGTACAGGCTTTCAATCTGACAAAACTCCTGCAACTGAGATTCCCGGTTAATATTTCTCCTCAGTGGAGCCATCTTTTCCATACAGTCACGCAATATCGTATACAGGTACTCCGGATCATAAGCATTTTTCTGGTTGCTTTTCACATCCCGCAGAGCAACTTCAATCTCCTCGAGCAGTGTTTGAAAAGACGTCAAAGACGGCTGAACCATCAGATTCCTATACAGCAGATCAATCTGTTTTTTCTGCCACTCGACGGCTTTGTCGTAATTCAGTTCCACCCCTTCCCCGATACGGTACATGGAAGCCAGCTTTCCGCATGCTTCAGGAAGTTCGGCCTCAGCGGCGCCGGCAATCAGGCTGACCGCCCGTTCATGATCCACTTCAACGTCGATTCCGGAAAGATAGGCAAGCCCGATCAGAAAATTATGCGCCGGGTCATCCTTCTTTTCCCGTAAACCAATATCCTGAAACAAAGTCCGCAAACGGGCAGAAACCTGCTCAGGTTTATCCGCGGAAAAACACTCTCCGATATTCTGATACATTTTCTCCAGTCTGGAAGCATCCGTGTCCACTGCTTCAATCGGAAGCACATCCTTGCCCATTTTGACCGCAGCCGGATATTCAACAGAGAATACGTAATTAGGATCTTCCAGCAGGCTGGGAGTAACCACGAGTGCAAACAGGCGGCTTTTTTTCATCGCCGTCTCTATTTCATCGTTGAAGTTTTCCCCGGGCGTCAGAAATTCATCATACCAGATTGCTGTATCACGACAAAATTCATTGCTGTGAATCAGCCGCATAATCTTTTGTGCTTCTCGCCTGTCCTTTTTCCGATAACTGAGAAAAATATATGCCTCAAAAGCATCCCTGATCTTTGATGCCATTTCGTTGCTGATCAGCACAGAATCCAGAAAAAAAGACAGTTTTTTCTTATACGGGATTGCTGTCGGATCCATAGCCGATGCATTTCTATCCAGAAACTCCAAATCTCCGCAGATACGGTTGAAATCCCTATCAAGGCCTTTTTCCTGCATCAGAGGCAAAACAGGAATGTGATGCTGAATGGCATATGACATTTCCGAGATCCTTGCCGGATCGTCCGTAAACAGAAAACGTGACGTAACAGGAATCACAAACAATTGCATCCGGCTCAGGTCACTGAAAAACTGATCGTTACCCGCAAAAGGACGTTCCGGATCACGATACCAGACAGCGGCATTCTTCTGAGCCTCCAGAATCTCGTCAGTGATCGGTTTGAAATAAGTGTTGAAATCATCCCGGTGGCAGCAAAAATAAACACGGGGACGTCCCTGAGGACTGGCATCACCCAATGTCCTGACCTTCAGCGGATAATCAGTTTCAGCATTACCGTTGATACTTTCTGTCATATTAAACAATTTGCTGTCGCTCATGTTTTCCCTCCAGACAATCTAACTGTTCAGATGCTTTTCTTCAAAACCATTATCCCGGATAAGCAGCCCTCTGACAAGCAACAGCACTTACCGCATACACATCTCAGAATCTTCCGGCAATGCTTTCAGTGTTGCTGAAGGCAGGGACTGATACCAGTAGGCCACGCTTGTGTAATCATCATACCGGGGCCCTGTCCAGCCCATGTTATCGATTGTCATACGGAATGATTCTTCAAAATGGATGGGATCCGGCACGTGGAAACGGTAAAGCAGGAAGCGCTGCTGTCCGTTGTAGAATTCCCGGTTGTCTCCCAGAATCGCGAACAGGCCGCTGTAATGTCCGCTGAATGTCTGGTACTGTTTCCTGTAAATATCGTTTCCGAATCCGTATGACCCGGTGAAATAATCTTCCGTTCCCGTATAGTGAATGGAAGGATATCGATCATCATCAATGTACATCCTGGCTTCGCCTTCTCAATTATTCGATCAGCCATGATTACTATGAAGCTTTCACCTGGATCATGGCAGCACTGCAGGAGGAATTCGACAGAAAAGAAAACTACCGGCTGAAGAACTTTACCTGTTTTATTGGTTAATCCATAGCCAGCTACGATGAATTCGTCAAACGCCTTCAGGTCGACCTCAAAGCAATTGACAATGATGCCGAAACCCTGACAGACCGTGACGGAGAAGTGCAGTCCTTCTTTAATATCCTCACTTACAAAACTGCTTATGAGAATATATTCCTGGTCACAGAAGAAAACTTTGATACAAAGGACAATGATTTCATCCGGTATAAACTTCGATTCACGATTTGATCAGCCCAAATTGATATGCCTCCCTTGGAAAGGAAAATCCCGCAGCACATTCTTATTCTTTCAGCAGAAACTGATCAAACCCCGTTGTTTCCAGAATCTCCCGGACATCCTCACTGACACCTGTCATTTCAAAATTATCCTTGTCTGCCAGGGATTTATACATGATCAGCAGAACACGCAGGCCGGCAGAAGACACATAAGCCATCCGGCTGATATCCACATGAATCGATTCGATTCCTTCTCCGGCATCCTGGAACTGCTTCAACAGTTCCGGGGAGGTGATGGTATCCATGCGTCCCTGAATGCTTACGCTGAACACTCCATTCTCCAGTTTGCTCTCCACCGCAAAGGGAAGGTCAGGATCGGGAGATGCCGATTGCATGTCCGCTGTTTTTGTGGCGGTAAGCTCCCAGAACATCATCTTTTTAAATTCACTTCTGACGGCATCATCCGCATCCTGATCAGCGCCGAGTGATCCTAACTGATCCGGCAGATAATCCGCCATGCAGAGTTCCGTAAGATCAAAACCCATTTTCCTGATAAATGCTTTGACTTTCTCATCATCAGGATCAAAGAAAACATTATCGTTGAATTTGACATCTGCCGTGGAGGCCGCCGCCTGGTTTGTGATAGCCGAATACAGGCCGATCAGTTGCGGATCATGATGAAGAGAAGCCGCCACCACGTCCTTGTCATGCAGGAAATAAGCCCGATCCGTCAGCACCCAGCTTCCTCCGTATTGCTGCAGCAGCCGGTGAATATTGGAAAACACCTCCTCCAGTTCAGACTGGTTGAAGTACATCAGAAGGCCTTCCGTTGTGAACATCAGATTGCGTGTACTATCTGAAAAGGCTTTTTTCATTGAATCGTAATTCGTCGCGTCCACGGCATAATAACGGATATTGCTGTTTTCACCGATGATTGTTGCCACCGCGGGCCCGATGGTATCAATCACAGCAGGCAGGTCGAGCCCGCAGTAAACTCTCCCCTGACGTGACAAACGAATGCCGCGGGCTGTATATCCGCAAGGCAGGTCAGCAATCTGCCGTTCTTTGCGGCTCTCAATCAGGCGATTCATTGCCTGGAACCGGGTTTCCAGAAGGATCATGTATGCAGGAAACAGGCGTTTAACCTGTTCCAGCATTTCCGGCGGAACAGGTTTCTTTGTTGTCTGCGATCCGACCGGTTCAAATCCAAGCGCTCCGAGAAGCTGCTTTGAATCTTCATCCCCCGCTGCAGCGTCAAGCTGAACACAGGATTTTGCTGTGTTGAAAACGGGATTGACAATTTCCCATAATTCCTGATTATTCATGGAACCCTCCTTCTAAAGTCAACGTCAAAGTGATTCTGAAAACCGGCTGTCGCCACATCTGTATATTCGCCAAAGGCACAAAAAGCCCTGCTTCCATAGAAGCAAGGCCATTGTTAAATGCGCATCATCAATCCTCCCCGATTCCCGGTCTGATGTTTCTTGTTTTTTCTGCTTGTTTTTGATATAGTCTGTCTCACATACGAGCAAATTTTATCGTCGAGGAGGATATTAATTATGATCAGCGGCAACAAACCCGGTTCCGCCCTTCCCGCCCAAAATGAGCTTCTACAGGCGCAGGAGAATATGAGCATCGATCAGCAGCTCAAACAGCTTCATACCGATTATGATCCTGTTTACAACATGTTGATGAACTACCAGTGCGCCGTGATGGAAGTGGAAACAAAATTCAACATTCTCAACAATCGGCTTTCCATTCAAGGGGAAAAGAACCCAATCGAATCCATCAAATCAAGAGTGAAAGATCTTGACAGTATCATTCGAAAGCTGGATAAACTCAACCTGCCAATCACGATCGAATCTGTAGAGGAAAACCTGCATGATGTTGCCGGTGTTCGGGTAATCTGTTCTTTTGTTGACGATATCTATAAACTTGAGGAATGCTTCCTTGCGCAGGATGATGTGACGCTGATACAGCGTAAGGATTATATCAAGAATCCGAAACCGGGCGGCTATCGCAGCCTGCACCTCATTGTCAAAACCCCGGTCTATACAGAAGCCGGAAAAAAAGAGTTGCTCGTTGAAGTTCAGATGCGGACAATTGCAATGGATTTCTGGGCAAGTCTTAACCACAAACTGCGGTATAAGAAGAATCTCAATCCTCAAACCGCCGCACAACTGGCAGAAGAACTGGAAGCTTGTGCAGAAGAAAGTGCAAAGCTGGATGAAAAAATGCTTCGCATTCGGAACCGTATTGCAGAGGACAAAGCCGAAGCATCCGATTCCTGATCCGACCGTCTGCCGGGTACGCCGGGGAAGACACAAAAAGCCCTGCTTCCGAAGAAGCAAGGCCATTATTAAATGCTCATCGTCAATCCTCCCCGATTTCCCTGTCTTCGGCTGGTCCGTATTTTATAAACAAAAAAGGCAGATTTGCGTAGGTCATAAGCCTGAAAAAACAGCCATTTCTATTTTGCGGTATCCCGGGCAACCGGTTCCGGAAAGATTGCGCGGCAGCCGGTTCGATGGGATCCGGCGCCGGATCCGGCGCTTCATTAATTATGGATTGTTCAAAACACAAATCCGGTATACAATAAGAGCAAAGAGACTAAAAACCATGAGGAGGATCCCATCATAAACATTGACGAAAGCATCCTCAGCAAACTGACTGATGAACAGAAGAAAAGGTCGAAGCCGCAAAGAACCGGAGGTGTCGGAAAGTGAAAGTCAAAGTCATATCTCTGCTGATCGTTGTTCTGCTGTTGTTTGCAATAACACCCGGTATTTCTGCAGAGGGCGCGGATTCCCGCCCTGTGGTTGGCGTGGCCTGGAGAAGCAATCAGGAATCGGAAACCTTTGTCGCAGCATGCAAAGCCATTGAAGCGGCAGGAGGACGTCCGGTAATCCTGGGGCAGGTATTATCCGCAGATCTTGTCTATGAAAATAACATGCTGATCGGCAGCACGGATGCCGACGGAGCTCTGACATCGGAAGCGGCCAAGCTGATCCGCTGCAATACCT
>Ga0265301_10006418_pt1 | contig 11251 bp, 11 predicted proteins | sample AusTroGonzalo_MG_2_FD_193488 | JGI IMG/M metagenome (GOLD analysis project Ga0265301, IMG submission 193488) | Bovine rumen microbial communities from tropical cattle in Woodstock, Queensland, Australia - Gonzalo_04 | ecosystem: Host-associated > Mammals > Digestive system > Stomach > Rumen ...
AATACTTCAAACGCCAGCCCGTCATCGAAAACCTCCAGCGTGTTTCCAAGCCGTCGTGCAGACTGTACTGCGGCAGCCAGAACATTCCGAAGGTCAAGGACGGAATGGGTATCGCCATCCTCTCCACTTCGAGAGGTGTACTGAGCGGCAAGGACGCCGAGAAACAAAACGTGGGCGGAGAGATTCTCTGCTACGTCTGGTAACTTCAAGGAGTCATCATGTCTCGTATTGGTAAAAAACCGGTTGCCATCCCCGCCGGCGTCACCGCCAAGGTCGAGGACGGCGCGACCGTCATCACCGGCAAGCTCGGCACCCTCACCATCCCGACCCAGAAGCACATCACCGTCAAGGTCGAAGGCGATCAGATCGTCCTCGAACGCGACACCGATCTCGACAACGCCAAGGCCATGCACGGCCTGAACCGCGCCCTCATCCAGAACGCCGTCATCGGCGTCTCCAAGGGCTACAGCAAGGCGCTCGAAATCGTCGGCGTCGGCTTCCGCGGCGACCTCGCCGGCAACAAGCTCACGCTCAAGCTCGGCTTCTCCCACGACATCGTCTACATCGTCCCCGAAGGAATCAAGCTCACCGTCGCCGACGGCTACAAGATCACCATCGAGGGCTACGACAAGCAGCTCGTCGGAGCCGTCGCCTCCACGATCCGTGCGTTCCGCAAGCCTGAACCCTACAAGGGCAAGGGCGTCCGTTACTCGGACGAACAAGTCACGATCAAGCCCGGCAAGAAGAACGCATAACGGGTGAAAGGAATTAAAGAATGACTCGCAATTCCCAAGTCAGAAGACAGCTTCGCCATGTGCGTCTCCGCAAGAAAGTCGCCGGGACGGCCTCCGTCCCCCGCTTCTGCGTCAGCCTCACCGCGAACAACATGTACTGCCAGTTCATCGACGACGACGCCGGCGTCACGCTCGCCTCCAGCTCCACGCTCTCTCCCGAGTTCAAGGCCCTGAACCTCAAGCGCAACGTCGAAGCCGCCGCCGCTCTCGGCAAGCTCGCCGCCGAAAAGGCGATCGCAGCAGGCCTCTCCAAGGTCGTTTTCGACCGAAGCGGTTTCCAGTATCACGGCCGCATCAAGGCCCTCGCCGACGCCGCCCGCAAGGCCGGCCTCCAATTCTAAGAGGTACCCACAACCATGAGTTTTGACAAATCCAGAAAAGACGCTCCGGCCAAAGAGGATCGCGAGCAGTCCGATACCGAAGAAGTCGTCATCAGCATCAACCGCTGCTCCAAGGTCGTCAAAGGCGGCCGCAACTTCTCCTTCGGCGCGCTCGTCGTCGTCGGCGACCACAAGGGCAAAGTCGGCTTCGGTTACGGCAAGGCCAACGAAGTCTCCGACGCCATCCGCAAGGGCGGCGAAGCTGCCCGCAAGAACATGATCACGCTGCCCCTCGCCGGGCACACGATCCCCCACACCGTGACCGCCAAGTTCCGCGGTTCCAAGGTCCTCATGCGGCCCGCATCCCCCGGTACCGGCTTGATCGCCGGCGGTGCCATGCGTCCCGTCCTCAACCTCGGCGGCGTCGTCGACGTCCTCGCCAAGTCCCTCGGCTCCAGCAACCCGGCCAACGTCGTCAAGGCGACGTTCCGCGCCATCGAGATGCTGAAGACCAAGGAACAGGTCCTTGAGAAACTCGGCAAGAAATAAGAGAGGAGTTCATCATGAATCTTCATAGTCTCGAAACGACCCCCGGCTCCCGCAAGAACAGGCACAGAGTCGGTCGCGGCGACGGCTCCGGTTGGGGCGGAACCTGCGGCCGCGGCGAAAAAGGCCAGCGTTCCCGCAGCGGCGCCGCCGTCCGTCACCACTTTGAAGGCGGTCAGACCCCGAGCTTCCGCCGCATCCCGAAGCGCGGCTTCAAGATGCACGGCGTGAAGGAAGTCTGCAACGTCGTCAACGTCGGCACCCTCAGCGAAGTCTTCGAGGCCGGCGCCGAAATCGACGAAGCGGTCCTCCTGAAGGCCGGTCTTGTCGCCAAGAACAAGGCTCCGCTCAAGGTCCTCGGCACCGGCGACGTCACCAAGGCCCTCAAGGTCAAGGCGCAGAAGTTCTCCGCCTCCGCCAAGGCCAAGATCGAAGCCGCCGGCGGCTCCGTCGAAGTCATCGAATAACCCTTGCGGCGTCCCCGCCGGAAATTGAGGCAACATGTTCAAAGCATTTATCAACGCTTTCAAAATCAAGGAACTCCGTAACAGGATCCTTTTTTCCGCAGCGGTCGTCATTGTCTGCCGGGTCGCGGCCAATATCCCTTGCCCCGGGGTCAACACAGCTAACCTCAAGGTTTATTTCGACAAGCTCTCCCAGGAGACGGCAGGCAATTTCCTGGGCATGATCGACCTGTTCAGCGGCGGTGCGCTCCAGCAGTTCGCCGTCGGTGCGCTCGGCATCATGCCCTACATCTCCGCCTCCATCATCATGCAGCTTCTGGTCCCTGTCCTTCCCTCGCTCGAGCGCCTCAAGCGCGAAGGCGAGGCCGGGATGAACAAGATCAACCAGTACACCCGCTACCTCACGATCATCATCTGCATCATCCAGGGTGCGATGACTGCGGTCGCCATGACGCATCCGGAACGCCTCGGACTTCCGTCCGCGCTGCCCGGACAGCCGCTCGTCAGCGGCAACCTCACCGCGTTCGTGTTCTTCTCCGTCATCATCCTGACCTGCGGTACGATGATCCTGATGTGGCTCGGTGAAAAGATTACGGACAAAGGCATCGGAAACGGCGTGTCGATCATCATCACGATCGGCATCATCGACCGTCTTCCGAAGGCGATCGCCCAGCTCTACGACATGTGGCAGAGCGGCGGTTCGGGCGATGCCCGTTTCCGCACGCCGCACGTGCTCCTGCTCATCATCATCTTCGCGGTGGTGACGGCGCTCACGATCATCCTCTGCCAGGGCGTCCGCAAAGTGCCGATCCAGATGGCGCGCAAGACCGTCGGAAACAAGGTCGCTGGCGGCAGCACCTACATGCCGCTGAAGGTCAACTTCCCCGGCGTCATGCCCATCATCTTCGCCGGCGCGATCCTGATGTTCCCGCCGATGATCCTGAGGCTCATCCCGAGCGCCAAGGTCGCAGCGCTTCAGCAGTACTTCACGCACGGCAGCTATTCCTACATGCTGATGTACGGCGCGCTGATTATTGCCTTCTCCTACTTCTGGGTCTCGAACATGTTCAACCCGGTGCAGATCGCCGACAACCTGAAGAAGGAAGGCGCCTACGTGCCCGGCATCCGGCCCGGAAAGCCCACTTGCGATTACCTCGACGACCTGATGACGGTCATCACGTTCGCCGGCGCGGTCTTCCTGTGCGGTCTTTCCATCTTCCCGATGCTGCTCACGATGTGGCTGAAGATTCCTTACGCGGTCGCGTCGTTCTTCGGCGGCACCAGTCTGCTGATCATCGTCGGTGTGACCATTGACACGCTCTCCCAGATGGAATCGCTTCTGGTGATGAAAAACTACGAAGGCTTCCTCCAGCGCGGACGGCTCCGTTCCCGCAGAGGCTGACCCGATGCAGTCCGGCTCGTGGTACGGCGCAAGCCGGTCCCGGTCGCATCACGCGCGATTCTTTCGTATGATTCCGAACCCGTCTTTTGGTTCCGGCCAAAAGACGGGCTGTTTGCATTTTCCGGGAAACGCGATTATATTAAATGGTTCGTTTGTTCCCGTGAGCGCCCGACACACCCCGTGCGCGAGCGTAGCCAGGCACTGCTCGACACACCCCGTGCGCGAGCGTAGCCGCGCACTACTCGACACACTTCGTGTGTGTGGAACAAACGATCTGTTGCGCCTGTCTATAGAAAACGAATTGGAAAGACCGTCATGAAAAAACTCTCCGTGCAGCAATCCGTCAGACATGCGCTGTCCGCGGCCGTCGTAGCCGTGACCGCGCTCTCATGCCTTGTGTCTTGTTCCAAGCCTGCTCCCGAGGTCCCGATGGAACGTTCCCGCGTTCTGATCCGCCTCTTCAGCAACCTGGACCGCCAGGAGAGCGACGAGGCGCTGAAAAACATCGAGACCTACCGCAACCTTGATCCGACCAACATGTTCCTGTCCGAATTCGAGCATCTCGTCCGGGCGAACGGCGTGGTCGCGTCAGCGAAAGTCAAGCTGGACGCGGGCGACATCGAGGGCGCTTTGGCGGACCTCGACGCCTACTGCCTCAAATACGGTCAGGACACCGTCGGTTCCGCCTCGGATTCGAAATCCGCGGACAACAATGACCCCAGACGGATCGTATGGGATGCCAAAGCCGACGTCGAGCTCCTGCTGGAAGCGCGGCGTCTGAACGACCGGCTGCTTGCGGCGGAGTTTTCCGACGACCTTCGCGCCGCTGCGACCGATCTGAACGCATTCGCCGGGAAGAATACCAAACTCTTCCCGAAGCTCTCCGCATACGCCGCTTCGAAGATCAAGGAGGCCGATGCGCTCGCCTTCACAGAAAAGAGCGATGCCTGCGTCTCGCTCTTTCAGGATGCCCTGGACGCGTCCGCGGACGGACGGAAGGCCGAAGCCGCAGGCCGGCGAAGCGAGGCGAAGACCAAAAATGCCGAAGCCGCCACCCTGGCCGCCCTTCTGGATTTGAACGCCGATTCCGCGCAGCGGGCCGGATTCGAGGCCTGGCTGCTTCAGAATCCCGCGAACCCATAACCACAGCAATCGAAAGGTTTCCACGATGAACTGCAAATCTCTTCTTGTCCTTTTCGCGGCATGTGCCGTATCTTTTTCCGCAGCCGCCCAGAGCAAGTCGTCGCTCTCCCTGAAGGGCGGGCTTGAAGGTCTCGACGTCGGCGCGACGCCCTCCATGACCCTGCCCGCCGGGGCCGGAAGCGACGCGGCCGAGGCCGCCATCCGCAAGGCCCTGCTCTCTCAGGTCGCGTCCGAGGAGGAAGTCGAGAAAGCGCTTTCCTTCATGCCGGACGTGGTCGCCGAAGTCAACGGGACCAAGATCATGAAGAAGGATATCGTGAACCTGCTCCTGTCGAAGAAAATTTCCCAGCAGGTGCTCGCGCTGACGAGCGAAAGCCTCCTGCGCACCTACATGCAGAACTACGTGGACCAGAAGATCGACACGGAAATCCTGAAGCAGAAGGCGAAGGAAGCCGGTTTCGTGCCCTCCGAGGAGCTCGTGAAAACGCATTTCGACGAATCCATCAAAAAGCTTCCGGCTGAAGTTTCGGAAAACTTGAAGGACCAGCTGAAGGCGCGCGGCATGACGCTGGAACAGTACCGCGACGAGATCGCGAAGGAGGCCGACATCCAGGCCAACGCGTCCATCGCCGCCTATGAGGAGAAAAACTTCATCGAGAAGACCGAAAAGGCCGTCACGGACGCGGCCGTCGAGAAGTTCTACCGCGAGAATCAGCAGAAGTTCGCTGTCCCGGAAAACATTACCGTCGCCCACATCCTGATCCAGTGCGAACCCGTCTCCGCCCTGGATTCCAAGGAGGAAAAGGAGATCAAGACGAAGGCCGACAAGCTCGCGAAGGAGCAGATCGACGGCATCTACGACGAACTCGTGAAGAACCCCGACAGTTTCGAAAAACTCGCCCGCGAAAAGAGCAACTGCCCCTCCGGCAAGCGCGATAACGGCAAGTTGCCCGCGTTTGACGAGGACGGCGAGGTGATTGACGGCTCCGGACGGCTCGACCCGGATTTCGCCGCCGCTGCCTACAAGATCGCCAAGCCCGGCGACTTCACCAAGCCCGTTCACACGCAGTTCGGCTACCACATCATCAAGCTCCTGAAGAAAGACCCGAAGGGCTACCTCCCCCTCGACACGGTCAAGCAGGATATCCATGATTTCCTCGTCGACAAGACCGTCACCGAGGACATTCAGGCCATGATCAAGGCCGAACGCGCCAAAGGCGGCGTGAAGGTCTACGATTTCACCCCCGCCGCGACCGCGGAGAAGAAGCCCGCCTCGGGCAAATGACCTCCGCGCTTGTTTTCAGGCGCTTCTAATCAATGAATCCGCACGGCGCGTCCGGCATCCCCGGGCGCGTCGCTGTTTCCGCCCCCTTTCCGGCACACTTTGGCACGGATGTGGGACAGATTGTCGCGGATTGCGGAACAATTATCCGGCGTCGGAACACGGATTCGAGGTAGCGGCATCCGATACGGCGATTTGGCACAAAGTATGCTTGTCAACTCGCGAATACTATTTTAATACAAACAACCCCGAAACCGGACGACGCGGCGCAATCCCATCCCCCCGTCCGCCGTAGAAACGAAGGACAAGTCGACATGCCCACCTATGAATACGTCTGCAAAAACTGCGGATACGAGTTCGAAAAATTCCAGCAGATGACCGAAGACCACCTGAAAACGTGCCCGGAATGCGGCAAGGACGCCCTGAAGCGCAAGATCGGCGCGGGCTCCGGCGTGATTTTCGTGGGCTCCGGGTTCTACTGCAACGACTACAAGGGCGCGAACGCGAGCCTCGGCAATCCGACGTCGAAGAAGTCCAGGCCGGCAGCCGCTCCCGCCGCAAAGCCCGCGAAAAAGGCTGTGAAACGGTAAAACGCTTCCGTCCGCCGAACGTAAAAAACACGCAACAAAGGAGACAGAGCCATGTCAAAGCATATCCAATTCAAAGCCGAAGTCAAAGAGCTGCTCAACATGATGATCAACTCGATCTACTCGAACAGGGAAATCTTCCTGCGCGAGCTGATCGCGAACGCCGCCGACGCGCTTGACAAACGCCGTTTCCTGGCGCTGACGCATCCCGAACTCGCCAGCGAGGGCGAAATCCGCATCACTGCCGACGAGGCGGCCAATACGCTCGCCATCTCCGACAACGGCATCGGCATGACGAAGGACGAGCTCGTCGAAAACCTCGGCACCATCGCGCATTCCGGTTCGCGCGGATTCCTGGCCGAGCTGAAGAAGGCGCAGGACGAGAATCCCGCCACCGCGCCCGAGCTCATCGGACAGTTCGGCGTCGGGTTCTACTCCGCGTTCATGGCCGCCGACAAGGTCTCCGTACTGACGAAGAAGGCCGGCGAGGATCAGGCGTACCTGTGGGAATCCGCGGGCGTTGACACGTTCACCGTGACCGAGGCCGAGAAGGACGCCCCCGGCACCACCGTGACGCTCCACCTGAAGGACGACTTCAAGAACTACCTCGAATACTGGACCGTCGCCTCCACCGTCCGCAAATACTCCGACTTCATCGAATACCCGATCAGAATGGCGCACAAGACCACGAAGGACGGCAAGGACGTCATCGAGGACGAAACGCTGAACACCATGAAGGCCATCTGGCTGCGTCCCGAGTCCGAGGTGACCGACGACGAGTACAAGAGCTTCTATTCGCACCTCTCCGGCGACTACGAAGAGCCGCTGAAGCGCATCGTCTACTCCGCCGAGGGCGCCTCCGAATTCAAGGCCCTGCTCTTCCTCGCCGCCAAGCTCCCGTTCCAGTACCAGTTCGGCGTCCGTGGCAAAAAGACGCTCAGTCTGTACGTGAAGCGCGTCTTCATCACCGACGAGTGCCCCGGCCTGCTGCCCGACTACATGAACGGCTTCGTGTCCGGCGTGGTCGATTCCAGCGACCTGCCGCTGAACATCTCCCGCGAGACGCTTCAGGACAATCCACAGATCAAGCGCATCTCCACCGCCGTCGTGAAGCGCGTCTTCTCCGAGCTCCAGAAGATGATGGACAAGGACCGCGCCACGTACGAAAAGTTCTACGGCGAGTTCAGCCGCCTCCTCAAGGAAGGCGCGTACAGCGACTGGGAAAACCGCGAAAAGCTCCAGAACCTCCTGCTCTTCGAGACCATGAACGGTGCGCCCGGCAAGCTGGTCTCCCTGAAGGAATACTCCGACGCCATGCCGCCCACGCAGAAGGCCATCTACTTCATCACCGGCGAATCCCGTGCCGCCGTGGAGCATTCCCCGCAGCTGGAACTCTTCCGCAAGCAGAACCTCGACGTGCTGTTCCTGCTCGACCCGGTCGACGAATTCGTGATCAACGGCATCGGCAAGTACGCGGAAAAGGATATCGTGTCCGTCTCCAAGAGCGACCTGAAGCTTGATGAGCCCGTGCAGAAGGAACTTGAGAAGAAGACCGAGGAAGCCGCGAAGCAGAACAAGTCCCTGCTCGATTTCCTGAAGAAGACGCTCGAAAATCAGGTGAAGGACGTCCGGTTCTCCGCCCGCCTCACCGAAAGCGTCTGCTGCCTCGTCGGCGACGAGGCCGACCCCTCCGTGAATATGCAGCGCCTGATGAAGGCCATGAAGCAGGAAGCGCCGGAAGTGAAGCGCATTCTGGAGCTCAACCCCGATTCCCCGCTGATCCAGGCGATGGCGAAGAAATACGAGGCGGAACCCGGCAGCCCCGTGCTGGTCGATTATGCCGCCATGCTGTACGATCAGGCGCTCCTCTGCGAAGGCTCCGAACTGCCCGATCCCGCCGGATTCGCACGCCGGACCGCGAAACTGATGACCGACGGCCTGAACAACAACTGATCCAAACGTAAGGCAAGCCCCCCATGCCCGCTCGACACACCGAACTGTACGACCTGCTGGAAATCCAGCCCGACGCCGACGAAGATACCATTAAAAAGGCGTACCGGCGTCTGGCCGTGAAATACCACCCGGACAAAAACCCCGGGAACAAGGAGGCCGAGGAGAAATTCAAGAAGATCTCCCACGCCTACGAAATCCTCGGCAACAAGGAAAAACGCCAGATCTATGACCAGTACGGCGAGGACGCCGCGAACGGCGGCGGTCCGGGCGGCGGCGGGTTCTCCGGCGATCCCTTCGACATCTTCAACCAGTTCTTCGGCGGAGGAGGCGGCGGCTTCGAGTCGTTCTTCGGCGGCGGCCGCAGACGCGATCCAAACGGCCCGCAGGAGGGCGCGGACCTGCGCTACAACCTCGGGATCACGCTGGACGAAGCGTTCAAAGGCGTCACGAAGAAGATCGAGTTCAACCGCCCCGGACTATGCACCTCGTGCAACGGCAGCGGCTGCGCCGACGGCACGAAGCCGGAACGCTGCGACCGCTGCAAGGGCAGCGGCCAGGTAGGCGTCTCCCAGGGCTTCTTCACCATGATGCACGAATGCCCCGTCTGCCACGGCACCGGCCAGAAGATCGCCCACAAGTGCGCCAAATGCAACGGCGCGGGCAAAGTCAGCGTCCACCGCGCCATCGAAATCCACATCCCCGCCGGAATCGACACCGGCAACCGGCTGCGCGTGAACGGCGAGGGCGAACCCGGCCTGCGTGGCGGCTCCAACGGCGACCTCTACATCATGATCCAGATTCGCCCGGACAAGCGCTTCCAGCGCGAGGACGAGGACATCTACGCCGAACATCACATCCCGTTCCCCGTGGCCGCGCTCGGCGGCGTCGTGACCATCCCGACCGTCCACGGCGACGCCGAACTGACGGTCCCCGCCGGAACGCAGAACGGCGACGTGCTGACGCTGAAGGGCAAGGGCATGCCGGTCCGGCAGCGCCCGGGCGTCTTCGGCAACCACCACGTGAAACTCACGATCGACGTCCCGCGCAAGCTCACCGACGCCCAGAAGGAAGCCCTGAAGGCGTACGCCGCGACGTTCCAGCAGGATGCCGGCGGCGCGCAGGAAAACGGTGCAAGCCCGAATTTCACCATCAATGCCGACAACGATCCGAGTTTCTTTCAGAGACTCAAGGACAAAGTCTCCCAGCACCTCGACCAGGTCAAACTGTAACCCATGAGCGCGCGTACCCAGCAGATTCTTTGCGGTTTCGAGGACAAAATCCTCGCGCCGTACGCCGTTCACGCAGGAGCCCTGCGCGGACGTCGCTACCCCGAACCGCCTCATCCGTACCGCACCGAATTCCAGCGTGACCGCGACCGCATCCTGCACAGTCAGGCGTTCCGGCGGCTGGAATACAAGACGCAGGTCTTCCTGAGTACGACCGGCGACCATCTGCGGAACCGCCTTACGCACACGATCGAGGTGGCGGGCATCGCGCGAACGATCGCACGCAGCCTCGGCCTGAACGAAGACCTCACGGAAGCCATCGCGCTCGCGCACGACCTCGGTCACACGCCGTTCGGCCACGCCGGCGAACGCACCCTGCACAGCCTCATGGAGGGCCACGGCGGATTCGACCACAACCTGCAGGCGATCCGCGTGGTGGACCTGCTGGAGGAAAAATACCCCGCCTACGACGGCATCAACCTCACCTGGGAGACCCGCGCGGGCCTCATCAAGCACCGTTCGCAGCTGCACCCGACTGTGCTCGACGGCGTGGAACTCGCCCCGGCCCCGTGCCTCGAGGCGCAGGCCGCCGACCTCGCCGACGACCTCACGTACTACGGGCATGACGTCGACGACGGGCTGGACGCGGGCATTATCACCGAGGAGATGCTGAATGAAATCGCGATCTGGCGGCTGGCCGCCGAGGAGACGAAGTCGCTCGGCCTGAAGCGCGGCGACAAGAAGTTTGTCACCTACACCGTCCGCGCGCTCATCAACCGCATGGTCGGCGACGCCATCGAGACCTCGGCGAAGCTGATTGAAGCCGCAGGCGTGAAAGCCCCCGGCGACGCCCCCGCGAAGGGCCTGTCATTGATCGCGTGGAGCCAGGAATTCCAGATGCTGACCAGCGAACTCAGGAGCTTCCTGTACGAAAATCTCTATTTCTCGCAGGAACTCAAAAAGCTCAATCAGCTCTCGAAGGAACGCATGTCGTTCCTCTTCGAAACGTTCGTGAATCACCCCGAACTCGCGGGCAGCCAGATTCGCCGCCGGATGGAGGTTGACGGCATCCACCGCGCCGTTACGGATTATATCGCGGGCATGACCGACGTTTTCGCCATCTGCGAATACCACAGACTGAAATGACCGTCCCCGCCATTGTGCAGGCGAACGGCAGCGCGGGGATCTGGTAGCGCGGCATCAGCACCGGCCCCGGGATCGCCAGATAGTACAGCACAAACACCGCAAACAGCGTCAGGACGGTCCATCTGCGCTTCCTCGCATAAATCCATACCCCGGCCGCCGTCAGCGCCCAGAGCGCCGCGGAAACGATCAGAAACGGCATCGCAAGCAACGCCGCCGCATAGCTCCCGTCCATGTAGTGCCGGAACGCCGCCAGCACGCCGTTCTTCCGCAGGACCGCCAGCGTGCCGCGCTCCCCGGTCCGCAATCCGAGGTTCTGAAGGAAATCCGGCAGGTCCGGCAGCAGTATCCACACCTGGAACAGATGCGTGGCCGCCGCCGCGCCCGGATG
>Ga0265301_10006423_pt1 | contig 11246 bp, 7 predicted proteins | sample AusTroGonzalo_MG_2_FD_193488 | JGI IMG/M metagenome (GOLD analysis project Ga0265301, IMG submission 193488) | Bovine rumen microbial communities from tropical cattle in Woodstock, Queensland, Australia - Gonzalo_04 | ecosystem: Host-associated > Mammals > Digestive system > Stomach > Rumen ...
GAATAACTTCATTAAGATAGAGTTTCAATAGAGGTTCTATCTTTTCTTCATTATCTTTCCAGTTCTTAAATGAATCACTTTCATCATCGAACAATGATAGCCATCCATCGAGAATTTCCTTCTCGGTGTATTCTTTATCACCTTCTTTTATTTTTTTCTTTTCTATTTTTAAATATGCCTTTTTCTGTTCGTCTCCATCGTCTTTATGGTCTTCAACTACAGTCTTGAATATTTCCGGACCTTTTTCTTTAATAACTTTCATTCTAGTTTCATAGTCTTTCTTTAAAAGTTCCTCTTCCGCCTTTTTTCTTTCCTCTTCCCTTTTCTTTTCGGCAAGTTCTTTGTCTTTCTTAACGAGTTCAATAAGTCTCTTCTGATTTGCAAGTTTGAAGACAGAAACCTTGTCTATGAAATTAGTATGGATAGCCGCCGAAACTTCAAACGCACATTCCTCTGCCGCTGAAATCAAAAGTTCAACATAACTTTTTGTGTCAACCTCATCGAGTGCCTGTGCTCTCATACCATTTTTTATTCCTTCGAGATATTTTGTATCATCCTCCATTACAAAACTCTTTAGTTGGTCAAGTGTTTTTGTATATGTATTATCATATCTTGTGTCAAAACCAATCGCTCCGTTTCTTCTGTCGTTTAGTTTCATCTGCATTGCTATACCATCTTTGAGGGATTTTGCAACCTTTGTTATCTTATCCATTTCCGCTTTACTCAAAGTTCTTTTCTTTCCACCCTCACCGGTTATGAGACGACGAGCGAACTCATCATAAGCATCAAGTCTCGTCTGAACTTTATTATCCACTTCATTTTGTTCATCATCTTCGAGAGACTGTATAAGAACGGTGTTTTCAAACTGGTCGAAGTTCAACATCAACATCAACATATCCTTACGGATTGTATTTTTAATCAATCCGATGAAATACTTATATGATTTCTTTAAAAGGAATCTACTTCTTGTAGGTATGAACAATACACCGAAATTGACAAAAGTGGCCATAACGGCGTTCTGGATATAATCTGCAAAGTTTATATTTACACCACTTAATATTTCCAACAATTCAAATGATGATTTTCTAATATCTTCAAAAATTTTCTCAAGTTTCTTTATCAATTCGGATTTCTCGGGATTACTGTCATCAACGGCCTGCTGTATTTTATCTATATAATCTTTGAGTTCCTTGACGGCTTCCTGTATCTGCTCATTAAGTTTAGTTCCCATTTCAATCTCTTCACTTAACGCCTCACGTACAAATATACCCGCCTTCTCGTTTATCCTCTTACGGATTCCCGACAACAGTCCCTCGTTTACAGGTCTAGTCTTAATTTGTTCCAATACAAGTCTTTCCTCATAAAGTCTGACTTGGTGTTTGTATTCGGTAAAATCTAAAATGTTATGCATAAATTTTAAATATAAATGTTTATATCTTATTTATGGATATGTGTTTCATAAATATCATAGGAGCAAAAACAAGAAAGTTTTAACCATACAAAAAAACTTAAATTATTATGGCTTCCAGAACTAAGAAAACCGAAAAGAAAGATGAAATAAAAGACATTCTTTCTATCAAGGAACTGAAATGCAAGACTGAAAAACAGAAGGAACTTGTAAAAAGCATAAGGAAAAAAGAGATTACAATATGCTCCGGCAGTGCGGGTACAGGCAAAACCTTCGTAACTCTCAACACCGCCTTGAGACTTCTGAACGAAGGATATAAAAAAATAATACTCTGCAAGTCGGTCACATCAATTCCGGAGGAGGAGATAGGTTTCTTGAAAGGTAATGTGGAGCAGAAGATGGAACCCTTCATAATGTCTTATGTCGGAAACCTCAACAAGATGATACCGGAGGGCGTAGCGGAGAGACTTTTCGAGGAAAAATACATAGAAGTACTGCCTCTCGCCTATATCCGTGGTCTTTCAATAGACGATTCGGTAATCATACTCGATGAATGTCAGAACATAACGATGAACATATTCAAGTCGGTCGTTACAAGAATAGGGGAACATTCAAAAATGATTTTCCTTGGTGACTGTGAGCAAGTCGATTTCAGGACGGACAAGAAGAAACAACAGTCGGCGTTGCAGTATATCACCAAGATTTTCTCGGGCGAGGATTACGTGGGTGTGATAGAATTTGGTCCGGAGGATTGTGTAAGAAACCCGATTATTCCGAAAATTTTGGAAAAGTTAAGGGATTTTGAATCAACCAATTCAATATAAAAACCATAAATAACTTAATAATAGAAACATAAAATATGTCTGCAAAAATAAAAAATTCACTTAGTACATTTCTTGAACAGGCTGTGGTTTTGTCAAACAACAGCATTGAAATTCTTGACAAGATAAATGAAGCGGTTGTATCCAACGAGGACAGTGTTACTTTGACTATAACGGACCCGAGTAATCCGGATACCTCGATTACATATCAGATACCTTCATTCGGGTATCTCAAAAATGAAATAGACAGACTTGAAGCGACACTCACAACTATGTCGAATGTGGGTGGAACTTCGGGAAGCAGACTGCGTTTGTCCGACGGTTCCTACCGTAAAATCATAGCGAGCAAAGTACCGAGTGAAGCACCGACCATAACGAAGGTGAACAATATAACCAATTTCGAATTCAAGTCGAACTGGTTCTTCGAGGATATGCTAAACCCTATGCTGTATGTGACCTGGGATTTCACCGGACAGATTCCGGACGATACCGAGAAGGTTATGATTCAAAGGTATATACTTGAATGTGACACATTGAAGAAAATCAAAGTGTTCGACTCAACATTCAAAGGTAAAAACGACATCAAATACAAGGACTTCCTCTATACACTTGTGAACAACAACATCAGGTACTCTCTCGATGACGAGATAAAGGAACTTCCTCCACGTTCAAAGAGATACACCGGTAACTTCTCCGTAGTGAAGGGTGAGATGGAGGACAGTCCGACCAAAGTCGGAAAGTCTATGAGATACACACTCCTCGACTTGAAGTACACGGACAGCAGAGCTGATATTATGAATACGAGGATATTGTCCGTTGGTGATGTTGTGGAAGTCGTATCCGACCCTATAACAACAAGATACAAGGTTACTTATGTAGATGTGTCCGCCAATAAGATTGGTTTGCAATGCATAGAGGGCTTTGAAGCCGTGAAGGTCGGCAAGGACACCTTGAGGATAAGCGGAACACAGGACAGTACGATAAAGGCCGACATTCCGATAGGATATGGTGAAAGGGAGGTCATCTTCGTGAAGCCGATAGACCCTGATTCAAATATGCCCGCCGCTTCGTGGTCCGCCGGTGTCGGTTTCTTCACTAACGAACTCACATATACGGACAATAATGGTGAGAAAAGGACTTTGCAGTCATTCTATCAGAAAAATGTCGTTGACTTCGGTCAGATTCTTCTTTCATACAACGAGGACTATTATCCGACGGTTCGTGAGGGTATCATACCAAATCCTCCGAAACTCAACTATTCAGACGGAGAAGGTGATTTCAAGATAGTACAGATAAACTCACAGTTGACCGAAGGTACGGATACAGCCTCATTCAGGGAACTCATAGCATCAAAGGCGAACATAGTGACCGCCATAAACAACAACTACAAGGAGATAGAGAGACAGAAGACCCTTATTCAGACAACCAATTTTGTAGATGGAATTGAGAAGAAGAATGCCAATGACAAACTCACATCCTTGATAGACGAAGGAGAGCAGCTGAACAGTAACTATACTTCGTTGATAAACACCATAAAGTCCAAGTATGCAGACACTGTTGACGCTACACCCAAATACAGGGTTCGTGGTTTCTGGGACATCCCTGAGGAGAAAATTTCACCAGCGACCGGAGTACAGAGGATAATAAAGTTCAAGATAAGATACAGATACTTGAACAAGAGCGGTGTTGCCAACAAGGAGGAAGAATTCACATATGGTTCAAACGGACTGAAAGTAACCGGTCGTTTCTCCAACTGGAACGAGATTGAGACCAAGTTGAGACCCCGTATAAAGATGGGAAACAAATGGACATGGGAGTATATAGACACATCCAATTCGGAAGCGGTCAATATCAACCAGCTTGACATTCCTATACAGAAGGGAGAACAGGTGGAGATACAAGTGAAATCCGTAAGTGAGGCGGGTTTCCCTTCAAATCCGTTACAGTCGGAGTGGAGTGACCCGATAATTGTGGCGTTCGACGACTTCGCTGAACTTGAAGCGGACGACATCACCGCACTCATAAAGCAGAATGACGCAGACGCCGCCATACAGAATGTAAATTCATCGTTCAAGGTGATGAACTCACATGTCGCTTCGAGTTTCTATGCAAACGACACATACTACGCACACAACGCACAAGTGATAACATCGGGTTTCCTCACGGACGAACAGAAACCGATAACCCTGTACGACAAACTTCAGGACTTGCAGAACCAGATAACACAGATTATAGAGCAGATAAACCATACCGCCGGAAACCTTGTAGTCACATTGACCACGAGTGATACGACGAACACCAAGAAATATGTACTTACCGAGAAGGGTGTGACATACATCAACGCCGGCAACTACACCACCGAAGTGTCGAGAATGGTCAACAAGAAACTCGGAGCCGCCGGCAAGAAGAACGGTATGATTGTAACGAAGACTTTCTATCTCGACATAACAACCGACGTACAGTCGGGTCTGTATCTGTTGAGCAAACTGTCTGGAAACAGGACCGCTATGGTACCTTCGTCAATAAAGGAAGTACCGTCTTCCACCAACGAATACAGTGAGTTTACCGGACAAGGTAACTATTATGAGATTTACGACAACCAGTTGAATCCGTCAACCACAGGTTCGGTATATTATATGACAAAGGGAAGATACGACCTTGTTCCTATAAACCTGACCGGAGCGAATGAACTCATAGACTACACAAAGGTATGTCCGAATGGATATCAGTCGGCTCAGTGCAAGGGACAGTTTGTATATTCAAGATTCCGTGATGTTTCGGATACGTTCGATATGTATGTAAACACAAATGAAGATAATACCGATTATGGAAAGTTTGACAAAAACGCCAACTTTGCAGATTCCGAGATATATATCACAAGTGGTGCAAACAACGAGGGGGGCAATATATCGTTGACATCAGCGGCCAAGAAAATACTTTATGGAACGACGGATGATAACGGTACATTCGAAATGGAACTTGAACTGTATAACAAACTTAGTGGTTCGGATTTAAGTGATGTCAACAATTTGTCAGATAACATATCCAAGACATATCCTATATTGTATAGACTTCCGAAGACTTGGAGCAAGAAACCGATAACATACAAGACTCTGCTCGCCGATAACAATATGTCTCTCAAGATTTTGAAGAGGTTGGAAATGAACAACATCAGTAGTAATCTGATTGACTCGACATTATCATCCGAAGTCCAGAGCACAAGTCAGAATGTCAATTTGTCAAAACTCGACAATATGACTAAAAAACTCGCACAGAGAATGGTAAGTACCAAGAACATCACGGGTTTGAGTAAGAGTGAGGTTATTATTCCGAAGATACAGGCCGCCTTCGGACTTTCGGACTGGGGTATAATCCAGAATGTTGACCTCGACGAAGGTTCTGAAGATGACGGTTCATACATCACCACACATAAGATTGGTTATCTCGAAACGGACAGATACTTGAACGGTGAAGATACCTGTAATTCATATTTGTTCCTATCTCCGATAAACCACGAACAGATACAAGTTGAAGGTGACACCGCCAATTCTGCAGCCGTAATAGACAGTAACGACTCGATAAAGGTTCCGATAGTGTACCAGTACCGTATGACCGACTATGCTGGAAACATTTTCGGAAAGAGCGGATTAAAGGTGACGGACGACAAGGTTAAGAACACCAAGTTCGCCAACATAATCGGAATAGACATCTGGACGGACACGAGTTCCGATGAACCGAAGCAGTATGACATAGTTGTTTACTCCACATATGGAAACAGTTCGATAGTGGATGTTACCAACAGCGTCAATACAAGTACACAGACACTTGTCGATGCAACCAAGAACATAACGACACAGCTTGACAGTCTCGTCAAACAGAGTACTTCCACTACAATAACAAAGAGTAAAAATACTAAAAAATTGAAAATCAACAAATAAAACAAAGGGATGATTTTCATCCCTTTGTTTTTATATTACTACCGGAAAAAATAGTATCTTTGTAAAAATTCAAAATTTGGACAATATGTGTGAAGAAAAAAATTTACCACTGATACAAGGCAATCCCTTGAAGGAAACCAACGTTTGTGAAAACGGAAGAAGTTTCAGACTTATAGACTTTTTCCTTACGGGTACGATAGAAGACAAGGAATATTACCACGACTTCCTGCGTGCCATCAATTCAACTTCCGAATATGACGAGATACATATTCACATCAACAACTACGGCGGTGACCTGGACTGTGCAATACAGATATACCACTCATTATTAAGATGCAAGGCACGTATATTCATATATGTCGAAGGTGCCTGCTGTTCGGCGGCTTCCGTGATTATGATGAGTGCAGACGAAATAGAATTCTGCCCTTGGTGTGAGGTTATGATTCACGCATACTCGGGGGGTGATGTGGGTAAATACCACGAAATACAGTCGGCCACCGAATTTCACAAGAAATGGTTTACAAAACTTATGAACGATGTATACGGTGAGTTTCTTTCAAAGAAAGAACTCTCACAGGTACTGGGTGGAAAGGACTTGTATCTGGACGCAGAGGAGGCGAAATCCCGCTTCGACAAGATTTTCAGAAAAAGGGAGCGTGAGTATTCCAAGATGAAAAGGGAAAGCGACCAGATGATAAGGAAGATGACGAAGATGTGCAGTCAGTTGAATAACGAGACTGACGATGAGGAAAGCGATTAAAAAAGGGTGGTAATTTACCACCCTTTTATATTTTCAAAGATACCTACCGAGTCAATAAGGTCATCCACGGGTTTTATATTCTTGTAGTCCAGTTCAGTACTCGAACAGAATTTCCACAGTTCGGTCTTTTCTATCAACTCGTCACAGATATGGTTGGAGATAAACGCTTCAATCATTTTTTCTTTGTTGGCGTTACCCTTTCCCGAAAAAAGTTTCTTTCCTTCGGTCGGAGACACTATGACCAGAGACTCCGCTCCAAATTCATTGACTATCCTTTCACGGAGAAAACAGTTGTACATAATCAAGTCTATGTAGCTTGCACCCTTTGAACCGAAGGAGAAACCTTCAAGTCCTATCATAACTTCATCATCACCGACAATCTCCTTTATTTTGTTTATTATCAAGGATGAAAGCATCAAGGCGTCTTCCATCTTGTCCTTCTGCTCCTGTCTGTATTCCTTGGAGATGGTCTTTCTCGTATATGGTATCATCTCCACTATGTTGTTTTCAAACAAGAGGTTGTGATAATGGAAGGACTTGGACTTGCTTTTCCTCCAGTCCTTTCCCTCATCGTTGAAAAACGATATGAACCTATACTCTCCGTCCTTACAATACATCATAGACGGACTGTTTATACTGAAATCAATTCCTATCTTTATCATAAAATATCGGTTTTTTTCGTATCATTGTCTTTTCCGGTGAGTTCCATAAAGGCTTTGAACAAGACACTATCATATACATCCGTAGCATCCGGAAACATATACTCTCCGAACTCCTCTACGATTTCCTCCTCTTTCCTTTCACCACATTTCTTTACGGAAGATATGTTCGGCGTATCGTTTTTCACGACACAGTTCTTCATATAGTCACATAAACCGTGACCGACCTCGTGTCCTATCGTTATTCTCGCCTGTGCCTCTATATTGAAATTATCGGTGTATGTTCCCATCTCACACATTCTTGAATACAACAGATTGTAATTCACACCTACGGACAATACACCTTTCAATATTTTCCTTGACTTTCTTTCATAGGCGGCGAGCCATCTGCTCTTCCAGCCGGTAAACCTATAATTTTCGTTTATTTTCAACCTTATCCCCAAAACATTAAGGAAATCCTCCTGTAATTCTGAAATCATCTCGTTCAGATATTTGTCAAACTTGGTTTTCCATTTGATGAATTTTGAATTATTGAACTCCTCGAAGCACATCACATAACCGTCGGACTTGGATTTGAACCCCTCCTCCATATTTGAAATTTCACTACAGGTCTTGCTTCCACCCTCTATAAAGGCCGATGCCAAGTCTCCTCTACAATGTCCCACATCAAGAACCCTATTGATAATCATAAGCTTTTCATATCCCTCCGAATCATCTTCACATTCCTTGAATATCTTCCAGATAGGTTCGAGCCCAAAATCACTCCAAGCGTCACTTCCATCGGGAAGTTTGCACCAGTCATAGAAACCGATGTTGTCAAGATATTCACTTGCCGATTCATAATCGGACCAGTCCGCTGTATCTTCACCGAACACATCCTCACAGTCTTCGGTTGGAAAAGATGACGAATGACCGGCAAGGTCTGTTATATATTGTATCTTCAATGTATTTGTGGCTATATCATCGAGCCACTCGTTGACAATACTTTCCGGTATCCTCGCCATCTGTGGATTTGGAACCGACATAAATCTTCTCAACAGGTTTGTATACTGTGCCGCCGGAATAAGATTAAACTGTACGGTTTCGATTCCGTTATCTTTGTCTGAAAGAAATTCCTCCAGCAAATCATAAACCGAATAGTCCTCCCATTTATTATATAAAATGTTTTCATCCAGATGGTCGGCGAAATCTGAAATTTCCTTCTTTGTCATTGATTTGGCAGCTTTCCTTACACTGTCATCTACATCTTTCTTTTTCACCTTTCCCGCCTTGACGGCTTTCACGAGTCTGAAAAAGTTCTGCTGTTTCTTTGATACACTTGGCATATTATTTAATTACTTTTGGTTTATTTTCATCCTTTATAGGACAATTATCAAACATATGTATAGCACTAATAACACTTCCAATATCCCATTCACTTATATCTTGGTCGAAGGTAGTTGCACCATTAAACATATAATTCATAAACTCAATTTTTGGAAACTTCCACTTTCCAATATCTTGGTTGAAGTCAGTTGCACCGGTAAACATACCATTCATATCAGTAACTTCCGGGAACTCCCACTTTCCAATATCTTGGTTGAAGGCAGTTGCACTGTTAAACATACCACTCATATTTTTAACTTTCGGAAACTTCCATTTTCCGATAGGCTGGTCGAAGGAAGTTGCACCTTCAAACATATTACTCATATTATTAACATTCGGAAACTCCCATTTCCCGATATCTTGGTTGAAGGAAGTAGCACCGGCAAACATATAACTCATACCTATAACATTCGGAAACTTCCAATTTCCAATAGGTCGATTGAAGGCGGTAGCACCATAAAACATACTATTCATATGTCTAACATTCGGAAACTTCCATCCGGAAATGTCTCCGTTGAATTTACTATTATTAAAAAGATAACTCATAGTGGTTATGAGGGAAGTGTCAACATCATTAAAGTCTCCTTCGTCACCTCTTCTTCCGATAAGCACTTGCATAAGTTTATCTAACACACCTCTGTTTTCCGGCCGATAACCATTTTTATGGAACTTGCCGTTCCCATCGGTGAATGACACCCTCTTTACACCTTCAAGTCCAATCTTGTCTTCCTCCCTTTCGATGTCTTCAAAATATTCCTTTGTCAAATTAAGTAGTATGCCCATGTTATTTCTTTTCCATTAAAATTTTTTGTTGTTCAATGGCAACAACACCGTTAACCATACAATTTATGTCCGGAAGTTCACCTATTATCTTATACACCCTTGAAAACGGAATGGAATAAATCTTATATGTATTCTCCATCTTATATTTTTTTATTGCTTTCTTTATAGGATGCAAAATAGGCATCTTATCGAACATCTCATAACAAAATGATATAATCTGTTTCTGTTTGTCCGCATCCTCCACATTCCAGAATTTTTCCATATTCTCCGAAATCTGTTTCTCGAACATCTTGAACACAATCTCCACGAATTTTAATCTCATATTTCTCGGTATGAGACACAAGTCTACACAAAGAAACGAATCGGGTTCTTTCTTGGATATCCCAAGACTTATTATTATCGGTCTTGCGTTATATGTCTCCTTTGTTTGTGCCATATATTCGAGTATATAGAAGCGACCGGGCATAAGAACCCTGCTCTTTGAAAGGAGAGCATCGACCTTGAAGTCGAATTTCCCACCGTCCTTCTCAAAGCCTTTCAGCCACTCTATGATGTCGTATCCTTTCAATTTTTGTTATTTTTATAAGTGATAATTCTAATTATTTATGGTCGAAACACTAAGGGAGATAGTAGATAAGAGTGATGACTTGTATGTCTTCAAGATAGAAAAGGGTGACATATACGACCGGAATACTTGGAGTTTTCGTGTCGATGACAAAAGGCTCGACATATACGGACTGAAGGACAAGATGTCAAACTACAAGCACGAGGTTGTCACACTGAGGAGAGGAGACCATTTCTTTCTATCATACAAGTTTTCACTGCCCGACAGAAACATATATTTCGTGGACATAAGGAAGGCGAACCACAAGACATCCGTTTCGAAATACATAGACGGTGTGGTGAAATTCTATATGGAATCCAACGACATATCGATAAGGAAGAACGAAAGTTCTTTCAAAATATCGAAGACGAAGATGATGTCTCTCGGGATAGACAACTATCTCGACCTGTGTTATTATTTCCGTAAATTCTCCGCTGTGGGGATAGGTCTGACGAGAGATGTTAGAAACTTGATAGTCCTCGATATAGATGTGGACTGCAGGATAAAGGAAAACAAGGACGAACTCAATTCCATACTTCTTCTTTTCACCGGTTATGGGATGCTTCCGAACTTCGAAATACACAACAACGAAAACGGGCATGTCCAGTTGCAATGGCTTATACAATCCTATCCGTATAAGACGAAATGTACGGAACAGATTAAGGAAATCATTTCCAGACTTGAAACCGAAAAGAATAGGAACTGTGAAGTGAAAAAGATGTCACAAAGTGTTTTCCTTATGGATACGGAGGGAAGTGTGGATTACAGGGTCCTTACCAAATCGTTTACCGACATATCGGACAAGCCGAACTTCGGTGACAAGAACTTTACTTTCTGGAAGGCAAAGAATTTCTGCACCGCTATGTTCCATATGCAGAACCTTGAATTGAAAATGCCATACTATGATA
>Ga0265301_10006424_pt1 | contig 11241 bp, 7 predicted proteins | sample AusTroGonzalo_MG_2_FD_193488 | JGI IMG/M metagenome (GOLD analysis project Ga0265301, IMG submission 193488) | Bovine rumen microbial communities from tropical cattle in Woodstock, Queensland, Australia - Gonzalo_04 | ecosystem: Host-associated > Mammals > Digestive system > Stomach > Rumen ...
TCCAGCGTATGTTCCGCTCTTACTATAGCACATCCAGTCAGAAGGCACAGCCTATCATCAAGCTCATCGAACATTTCGAGCTGATGGGTTCAAAGGACTGCGGTGCTCAGGGCAGCGAAGAACTGCACTTCACAGCAGCCGAATGGGCTGAATTCTCTGAGAAGAAGAAGCAAGAGGTGCTGATGAACTACCGTATCGCCTATCTGGCCGAGACAATGGTGAACTGGTGTCCTGCACTGGGAACCGTACTGGCCAACGATGAAGTTATCAATGGTGTCTCTGAACGTGGTGGCTATCCCGTGGAACAGAAGAAGATGCGCCAGTGGTGTCTGCGCGTCAGCGCCTATGCACAGCGCCTGCTCGACGGACTAGAGACCATCGATTGGACTGACTCTCTGAAAGAGGCTCAGCGTAACTGGATTGGTCGTTCTGAAGGTACTGAAATGGAGTTCCAGGTGGCCGATAGCGAGAAGCACTTCACCATCTTCACCACCCGTGCCGATACTATCTTCGGTGTGACCTTCATGGTACTGGCTCCTGAAAGCGATTTGGTGAAGGAACTGACCACAAGCGAGCAGAAAGCTGCTGTCGATGAATACCTGGCCTATGTGAAGAAGCGCACAGAGCGCGAGCGCCAGATGGACCACAGCGTAACTGGTGTGTTCTCTGGCTCTTACGCCATCAACCCATTCACAGGCGACAAGATTCCTGTATGGATCTCTGAATACGTGCTGGCTGGTTATGGTACTGGTGCCATCATGGCCGTACCTGCTCACGATAGTCGTGACTATGCCTTTGCAAAGCACTTCAACTTGCCTATCATTCCCCTCATCGAGGGTGCCGATGTCTCTGAACAGAGCTTCGATGCCAAGGAAGGTATTGTGATGAACTCTGCCAGTGAGAAGTTCTCACTGAACGGACTCACCGTAAAAGAGGCTATCGCCAAGACCAAGAAATACGTTACGGAGACTGGCCTGGGTCGCGTGAAGGTTAACTATCGTCTGCGCGATGCCATCTTCTCACGTCAGCGCTACTGGGGCGAACCATTCCCTGTGTACTATAAGGACGACATGCCTTATATGATTCCAAAGGAGTGTCTGCCTCTGCAACTGCCTGAAATCAAGGAGTATAAGCCCACAGAAACTGGCGAGCCACCATTGGGACACGCTAAGCTTTGGGCTTGGGATACCAAGACAGACAGCGTAGTTGATAAGTCGCTGATTGACAACGAGACAGTCTTCCCCTTGGAGTTGAACACTATGCCGGGCTTTGCTGGTTCGTCTGCCTACTATCTGCGCTACATGGATCCCCACAACGACAAGGCTCTGACCGATAAGGAAAAGAACGAATACTGGCGTAATGTGGACCTCTACGTAGGTGGTAGCGAGCATGCTACTGGTCACCTCATCTACTCACGCTTCTGGGATAAGTTCCTCTATGACTCTGGTTACACCTGCGAGGATGAGCCCTTCAAGAAGCTTGTTAACCAGGGTATGATTCAGGGACGCTCGAACTTCGTTTATCGTATTGAGGACGAGGGTGCCGACAAGGGTAAGTTCGTAAGCCTGAACCTGCGTGGCAACTATAAGGAAACAACTCCTATCCATGTGGATGTGAACATCGTTTCAGCCGATGTCCTGGATATCGAGGCCTTCAAGGCTTGGCGTCCTGAATACAACAATGCCGAGTTTATCCTCGAAGACGACAAGTATATCTGTGGCTGGGCAGTAGAGAAGATGTCGAAGTCTATGTACAACGTGGTGAACCCCGATATGATTGTGGAGAAGTATGGTGCCGACACCCTGCGTCTCTACGAGATGTTCCTCGGCCCTGTAGAGCAGTCTAAGCCTTGGGATACCAATGGTATCGATGGATGCCACCGCTTCCTGAAGAAGTTCTGGAACCTGTATCAGAACGGATTCGAGGGCGAGGCAACGGCAGAGAACTTGAAGAGTGTGCATAAGCTTATCAAGAAGGTATCGCAGGATATTGAGCAGTTCTCTTACAACACAGCCATCTCTGCCTTCATGATTTGCGTGAACGAGCTGGGACAGCAGAAGTGCAAGAACAAGGAATTGCTGAAGACACTGGTTGTTCTCATCGCTCCCTTCGCACCTCATATGGCAGAGGAACTCTGGGAGATGCTGGGCGAGCAGGGTAGTGTATGCGATGCTCAGTGGCCCGAGTGGAACGAAGAGTACTTGGTGGAGAGCAGTGTGAAGATGGGTGTAGCCTTCAATGGTAAGACCCGCTTCGAGATTCAGTTGGCTGCCGATGCCGACAATGCTGCTATCGAAGCTCTCGTTCGTGGTGACGAGCGTACCGCTAAGTACGTAGAAGACAAGCAGATAGTAAAGGTTATCATCGTCCCTAAGCGTATGGTGAACATCGTATTGAAATAAATGACTATCGATCATAGAATTATCATGAAAGAGGTCCAGGATTATGTTTTCATAACCCTTGGCCTCTTTTTGTATGCCTTTGGTTTCACGTTCTTTCTCATGCCCTATGAGATTGTAACAGGAGGCGTGTCAGGTATCGCAGCTATTGTGGAATATGCCAGTGGTTTTCCCAACCAATATTCCTATCTCATAATAAATATCGCCCTACTGGTAATGGCACTGAAGATACTGGGCTTCAAGTTCCTTGTAAAGACCATCTATGCCATTTTAGTACTTGCTTTCCTACTGGGCTTCATGAAAGAGATAGTACCTCGCGATGAAGCAGGGGAGATGGTGAAGATACTGGGAGAGGGACAAGACTTCATGTCACTCATCATTGGCTGTATGATGACTGGCTCTGCGCTTGCTATTGTCTTTCTGAACAATGGTTCCACGGGTGGTTCTGATATCATCGCCGCTTCTGTCAACAAGTACTACAACATGTCTTTAGGTACCGTTCTGGTGATTGTCGACTTCCTTATCATTGGCTCCTGTCTATTCATCCCGCAGTTCGGTACTATGCTCAATCGTACCTATATGGTGGTTTTTGGTTTCTGTACGATGGTCATTGAGAACTTCATGCTCGACTATATCTACAATCGTCAGCGCTCATCCGTGCAGTTTCTCATCTTCTCAGACAAGTGGCAGGAGATAGCCAACGCCATTGGTACACGTATGGATCACGGCGTTACCATCCTGGATGGTCACGGCTGGTATTCAGGTAAGGAGCGAAAGGTGCTCTGTATCCTTGCCAAGAAGAACGAGAGCACAGACATGTTCCGCCTCATCAAGATGATAGACCCTAATGCCTTCGTATCCCAAAGCTCCGTTATCGGTGTCTATGGCGAAGGTTTTGATGCCATCAAGGTGAAGACCCCAAATAACATAAACATAGACCCCACGGCGCCAAAGACACCTAAACTGAAAGCAAAATGAAAATAGTATTTGCCACAAATAACGAACATAAACTTTCTGAGATTCGCCAAATCATGGGCGATAGGGTAGAGATACTCTCACTGAAAGATATCGGTTGCGATGTTGACATACCTGAAACTGGCACCACGCTCGAAGAGAATGCCCTGCAGAAAGCACGTTATATCTACGACAACTATCACATGAGCTGCTTTGCCGACGATACAGGCTTAGAGGTAGATGCGCTTCATGGTGCACCTGGTGTCTATTCGGCTCGCTATGCCAGCCTAGAGACAACAGATGGTACTACGCCTGCAAGTCACGATAGCGAAGCCAATATGGCGCGTTTGCTGCGCGAATTAGAAGAAAATAACAATCGTAAGGCACGATTCCGCACCGTTATTGCGTTAATACTTAAAAAGGATGTCTGTCCCTGTGGTTGTACGAGCATCAAACAGGAGTATCAGTTCGAGGGTATCGTCAATGGCGAGATAACGCGCGAGCGGAGTGGGGCAGAGGGCTTTGGCTATGATCCTATCTTCCGTCCTGAAGGCTACGACAAGACCTTTGCCGAGCTAGGTATGGACATTAAGAACAAGATAAGCCATCGTGCCCGTGCCACTCAGAAGTTGGCAGACTTCCTATTAAAAACATAGAAGGAATGAAAAGATACGCTGTTCTTTTACTCTTTACGCTGGGTTGCTTTGTGCTCTCACAGGCACAGATAGGCACATGGCAGGCATATATGTCGTATTATGAGCCCCAAAAAATCGTAAAAGGCGAAAACAACCTCTACGTTTTGGCATCGAACAGTTTGTATCAATACAATCTCAACGATCAGAGCATTACCACCTATGATAAGATAACAGGTCTCAGCGATACCTATATCACTCACATAGCCTGGAACCAACAAACTCACAATCTTATCATTATCTATCAGAACTCCAATATCGACCTTCTGGATGCCAATGGTAATGTCACTAATATCGCTGCACTCTACAAGAAGTCTATGACGGAAGACAAGACCATCGACAGCCTGACCATCGATGGTGTCTATGCCTATCTCTATGCCCGCTTTGCCATTATCAAGGTCAATATGCAACGCGCAGAAATCAGCGATACCTATCGTCCTAATCATCCACAATACCCCAGATCGCTGCCTGTCCTTCAGAACAACGACTACGACAAGTATCTCTCTGTAGTCAAAAGCCTGAATCCTGGAGGTCCGAAGTATAACTACTTCTACAATATGAAGTTCGATCATCATCGGCTTTATACCGTAGGTGGTTACTTCCTTTCCGGAAAGGTTGATTTGTTACGACCAGGTACAGTACAGGTATTGAATAGTGACGATTGGCAGATATACGAAGATGAACTTAATAAAAAGACTGGTTTTTCATATCTGAACAACAATTGCGTCGCAGTAGATCCCACAGACGAGAATCACGTCTTTGTAGGTGGACGCTGCGGTCTTTATGAGTTTAAAGACGGACAGTTACTGAATTACTATACTCAGGATAACAGTCCACTTCATAATGCCTATAGCAACGGAAAGACATTAGGTTATGACTACAACATGGTTGACGCCTTGGAATTTGATAGCAAGGGTAATCTCTGGGTTATCAATAGCCACGCCAAGGACGTTAATCTGCTTCTCTTGAAGTCAGACGGTCAATGGGAAAACCACTATCAGTCTAAGCTTAATAATAGTAGTAACATTGGCTATAACTCCATGCGACATATCATGATAGATAGTCGTGGATATATGTGGTTCGCTAATGTTCACTGGCAAGACCCGGTTGTTTTCTGCTATGATATATGGCTCGACGAACTGATACCTTATTATTCTTATTCTGTCAATGGTGAGAATTACTTCACCAATCAGGATGGCGTTAACTATAATGTTCAATATATTAATGCTATCTGCGAAGACCGTGATCATAACATATTGCTTGGTACATCAAAAGGACTCTTTATGATTGCCAGCGATGAGGTAGGGCAGTCGTCGGTTACGTTCCAGCAAATCAAAGTACCACGCAATGATGGCAGTAACTTTGCCGACTACCTCATGAATGGTGTTGATATCAGCGCAATGGTCATCGATGGTGGTAATCGTAAGTGGATAGGTACTAATGGCAATGGCGTCTATCTGATTAGTGCCGACAATATGGAGCAAATCCATCATTTCACCACGGAAAACAGTCCGTTGCTTAGTAACACCATTGAATCAATAGCCATCGATGGCACTACTGGAAAAGTATTCTTCGGTACCGACGAAGGGCTCTGTTCTTACATGAGTGATGCCACAGAACCTGTAGAGGAAATGCAGAAAGACGATGTCTATGCCTATCCTAACCCCGTAGAACCAGGTTATACAGGTCTTATAACGATTGTAGGCCTCTCTTTCGATGCCGACGTAAAGATACTAAGCCCCAGTGGTAAACTCGTCTCACAGGGCCGTTCTAACGGTGGTACCTATACTTGGGATGGCTGTGACCTCCATGGCAAACGGGTTGCTAGCGGTGTCTATATGGTTTCTGTAGCTACCAATGAAGGAAAGAGTGGGGTAGTGTCAAAGATTGCCATCATCAATTAAACTATGAATAGAATAGGGTGGATTGACTTTCTGCAAGGTTTCTCAATGATTCTCATCCTTGTATATCACACAGAGGTATATTACAAGGGAGAAGACGTAGCCACACCCTATTATGTTTATACCACCAATGCTATCATTCTCTTTTATTTTATCTCCGGCTTTCTGCTTTATAAAGAGACATCATTCGATATCAGGCATAAGTTGTATTCCATAGGGAGATACCTATTGGTTCCATACTTCCTTTTCACTTCTGTCATAGCTATTCCCAAACTATTAATCAGGGGTAGTGAGATCCATCTTTTAGAGATAGTATCCAACATCCTTTTAGGCAATGCTTCCTGGTTTATAGCTGCCCTCATCGTTGCTGAGGTTTTATTCTCCATCATGATATGGATAAGTCGTGGAAAAAGTATATGGTTATCAACATTGGCTATACTGATGTTTGTAAGCTATTACTTTTTACCCTACGATCAACATAATTACTGGCAGTGGCAAGATGCTCTCTTAGCGTTCGATTTCCTTTGTTTAGGCTATCTTTACAACAAGCATAAGGATGTTTTCCACACTTTCAACAAGCCATATATATCATTATTACTTTTTTTATTTCTCATCCTCATAAAAATATATGAATATGATATAGACTTGTCCATGCGGAGAATAGCTATTGAGCACGCACCTTTATTCATGACAGATGCTGTCGTATGGCTATGGTTCATTATCACCATCATCAAATACATTCCGCGGTGTAAGCTCATGGAATGGACTGGTCGTTATAGCATCATCTACTATTTTGTTTGCGGAGGATGTCCGCTAATAGTATCATTGGTGATGAATAAAGCAGGGTTCGAATATGACGGAAATATCATCAGGTATATGCTTGCTTTTATTGTAACGTATATCTTTGCCACATTACTGACTTGGATTATCAATAAACTGTTTCCTTTTCTTACGAAATCATGATGAAGAAATATATCTATATATTAATAGCTCTTATAACAGCAATAGTAAGTATTCAGTCTGTCTATGCAGAAACAGACTATACGATTGTCCGCTCATTAGGCTTGCCAGTATTAGATATATACACTATCAACAACGAAGAGCCAACCTGCGACTTTGTGTTTGCACCTGAAGGCGCATTTGGAATAGGCACTACCAACAAGAACAAGGTTCCAGGAAGAGTAGTTCTAAGGGAAAAGGAAACCGTTATATTTGATAGTGGCGACTACCTGAAGGACCAAAGTGGAATGACTATAAAAATCAGAGGAAACACTAGTGCCTACTATAGCAGTAAGAAACCTTATAAGATAAAACTGGAGAAGAAAAACGATATGCTAGGGCGCCAGGACAGCATGTATTACGATAAAAACTGGATACTCATTGATAGTGGGGGCGATGAACTTAAAGCCATGATAGGTCTTAAGATGAATGAAATCATGGGATTAGGCCATTGGACACCCGCCTATACGTTCGTTAATCTTTTCATAAACAACAACTATAGGGGTGTCTATATGCTTTTAGAGTCTATCAAGCGCAATAAAGACTGTCGTTTGGATGTTGATAAGCAGACTGGCTATATCTTTGAATGCGATGCTTACTGGTGGAATGAGGCAACTTATTTTTCTACCCATTCGAATAGGAAATTCACCTTTAAATATCCTGATGAGGAGGATATCACACAAGACCAGATAGACTATATCACTGAAGCTGTCAATGATATGGAAACAGCTATTAACAATGGGACATATCCCGAGTATATTGATACAACATCGTTTGCTTCATGGATATTGGCACACGATATTCTTGGAACCAACGATAGTGGGGGTTCCAATATCTATCTCACCAAATACGACAATACGCCAGAGTCCAAGATAACCATGTCCACACTGTGGGATTTTGGTTCTATCATGCAAAGTAATAACCGATTCTCGCGAATACATACCGATAGCTTCTTCTATTATGGCGAACTGTTCAATAGTTCCAATACCTCTTTTTCGGAACTATATCGTAGTATGTGGAAACAGAAAGGTAACATTATCATAGATTCCCTGATTGCTTTTCTAACCGATTTCAGTACTTCTGAAACGGCTTCAGCCATCAACCAGTCAAGACCATACGACAATATGCGATGGAACTATGAGGGATCAACTGTACAGCAAAATATCGACGAGGCCATCAATTGGCTTTCTGATAGAAAAGTATGGATGAATGACATCGCAAATAACATCTCGGAAACAAAGTATCATACAACCGATTCAAAGGTATATAACCTAGCCGGGAATACAGTTAAAGGAGCCACATATAAAAAGGGCATCTACATTAAAAACAAAAAGAAGTTTGTTATTAAGTAGATGAAATCATTTCACTAATTCATCAAAATCGCGCTCCTCACGTATGATTCTTCTACGCTTTTCATTATACTGAGGAGACAGTATATCATATTCTGACTTGTAATAAGGCGTTTTAACGCCCGCTAAACGCAATATAGTGTGTCCTATTGCATCTGTCATATAACGCTTGTTTTGTGCGCTTAAAAAAGCCTTAAAATCGTCTTGATGATGATTATAGTACTTTGGCGTGCCATAAATCCAGAAAGGAATGCTGAACTGAGGCTTTACATCGACTGCATCCCACGTCAGGTTTCTGCCAAACACGTTACAGTCATCATATACTCGTTCACCGTGATCTGCAAGGAATACGATGAGTGCATCCTTATCTTCAAACTCGTCGATGATACGTTTTATCACATAGTCATTATATAGTATGGCATTATCATAGTCGGCCAGAATTTCTACGTCTGCTTCCTTTAAGTCGGGTCTGTGATAGTCTGTCTCTTTAAAATACTGCCAGCTTTCCGGATAGCGCTCGTGAAAATCGGCATGCAGTCCCATGAAATGGAATATCCATAGGTTATTCTGTGCAGCTTTTCCCTTCAGTTTCTTATAATCGTCAACAAGTCCTATATCATAAGGATGTATCTCACTGTTACGATAATCAAACTGGGCATCACTCAGCACCTTGTCGTTGATGAATATATCCTCTACAAAAGAACTGTAGGATGTTCCACAATCCATCACAAACTGATTACTGAGAAAGGCCACCTGATAACCGGCATTGCGCATCAAGGTAGTAAAGAACGGATATTCATACCACTGCTTCTCGTCACCAACACAATACATCGACAGCATACTCTGAAACGACTCACAAGTAGCATTCCAACTGCTGATGGCATTAGTAAAGACAGCCATTCTGCCTGTACTATAAAGACTGTCTTGATAAGGAGTGGTTGGCAAGTCATAGCCATAGAGGTGGGAATGGTACTTATTATAGCTCTCACCAATTATAAACACTATATTCGGTGTATCAAAAGTACATTCTGTTACTTTTCCTTTTCCCGCATTCTCATGAAGTTTGACGATAATATCCTTCATTTCCCTATTCTCTACGATAGCATCAAGCAGTCGGTAGATGGGTATATAGAAACCTGTTCTCGTATCATCATCGCCCATCTTTTCCTGTACTTCAATCACCTTTAGGCCTTCGATGATATTATAATAGAGGAATTTCTTATTCATGGTGCACGACCAGCCTGAAAAAAGAAATAATAATAGCATCACACCACCTATCAGTGATTCACGAGAAGATAGTATGTCGCAAACAAATTTTTTAAATTGCTCTCTTCTGCTTTTAAGGAAAGTAATGGCAATATGAATCACCAATAATATAAATATGAAAGACAATGGTGACAGCAGCATGCTTGAATTGATATAGCTATTGATAGCTTCTGCCGACTCATTGACGTTCGACTGCAGAGCCATTTGCAGGAGTATAGGCACGATAGGTGTACCTAATCTCACGAATAGGGCCATATCAACAATAGCCACCGCATAGAAAACAGTATAGAACAATCCTCTTATAGCTGATCGTATCCTTCTTGGCACAAAAGACAATAAAGTGCAAAGAATATATAAGTCGAAGAACAACTCAAATACTGACCAGAAACGGCTACATCCTCCCCATGGTTCAAACAGGATGCATATAGCACCCAGTAAAAACATGAAGAAAAAGAATAGTATGTTCTCCCTAATAGGTTTTACGACGTATCCTAATATACCAGCAAAGGATGTCTTGTTTACAAGCATTTTAACTCAACTCCAGCATTCTTTCTATAGGCTTCACAGCATCTTTGGCTATCTCTGGGTCAACCTCTATCTGTGGCCATTCATACTTCAGGGTATTGTATATCTTCTGAAGCGTGTTCATCTTCATATACTGACACTCGTTGCAATGACAACCCACACCACCTTCGCTCATCTCTGGCGGAACGGGTATGAAATCCTTGTCAGGACAAGTGCGCTGCAGCTCATGCAGAATGCCGGCCTCTGTAGCCACAATAAACTGTTTGGCTTCACTACTGCCCGCATACTTCAACATATCGGCTGTAGAGCCTTTAATATCAGCCATAGCGAGTACAGGACCCTTGCACTCTAAGTGTGCCATCACAATAGCATCGGGATATTGTTTCTTCAACTCAGCTATTGCTTCTACCGAGAAACGCTCATGGACATGGCATCCACCGTTCCATAGCAACATCTCACGACCTGTCACTTCGTTGATATAGCGACCCAGGTTATAGTCAGGACCAAAGATGAGTTTGGCATCTTGTGGCAACTGGTCTATCACTTTCTTGGCATTACCACTGGTTACTACCACGTCAGTCAATGCCTTGACAGCTGCTGTTGTATTGACATACGACACCACCTGGTATCCAGGATGCTCTTCTTTGTATTTCTTCAGATCCTCAGCTTTGCAAGAATCTGCCAGTGAACAGCCAGCATTCAGATCCGGACACAGCACCGTCTTTTCTGGTGACAGCAGCTTACAGGTCTCTGCCATGAAGTGCACACCACACATCACCATCATCTTGGCATCAGTCTCTGCAGCCTTGCGTGCCAATGCCAGTGAGTCGCCTACAAAGTCGGCTATCTCTTGTATATCACCAATCGTATAATAGTGGGCTAATATAACAGCATTTTTCTCCTTGCAAAGACGACGTATCTCTTGTTTCAAATCCGTTCCTTCTGCCACTGCTTCATTGATGAAGCCTTGCTCTATCCACTCCTTTTTCAACATTTTATTATTATATTCTTTTATTTTCTTTTTCTTTTAAAATAGAAATGATATGTATGATATGACGTTGATAAGTTGGTAATTTCTCGCCATTTTTCTTGCTCATTTCTTTATCCCCACGGAATATTTAGTTATTAACATGTATTGTTTAGTCTTTCTCTTTGA
>Ga0265301_10006428_pt1 | contig 11238 bp, 10 predicted proteins | sample AusTroGonzalo_MG_2_FD_193488 | JGI IMG/M metagenome (GOLD analysis project Ga0265301, IMG submission 193488) | Bovine rumen microbial communities from tropical cattle in Woodstock, Queensland, Australia - Gonzalo_04 | ecosystem: Host-associated > Mammals > Digestive system > Stomach > Rumen ...
CGTGCAATATATTCTTTAAATTTCTGTTCTATAGTTTGGATATTTATCATGATAAGCCTCCTTTATATATGAAATATTTTAACATATGGCAAGAAAAAAGAAAAGTGAAAAATACTGTAAAATATTGACTTTTTTAAAAATTATATGTAAAATTTTATAAGAATTATGCTTATGGAGGGTAGAAATGCAAAAGAAATTATGGAAAACGATGATATTTATCATAATCATGTTATTGATTTGGGGTAATAAAGCAATAGCAATGGAGGTTGTTAATTGGGATGGTTCCGATATGGAAGAAAGTATTAGTGAAACAGCAGATGATTCTATGGTAAGTGAAAAGGAAGAGTTAGAAGAGGAAGAGGACGAGATAATAACGGTTGGTTCTACCAATGAGGATATGGAAAGAGATACTTCTTCTAATGCAGCTACTAGTAAAGCGGTAACGAGTTCTACTTCACAGCCAACGAAGACTTATAGTACAATAGCTACTATTCCAGAAGCAAACTTATCTTTAAATAATATTTTAAATGTGATTTTAATTGCTGTAGGAGTAATTCTTATTCTATTAGCAATTGCCATATTAATTAGGATGAGATAGTATTTAGGAGACAGAATGGGTAAAGTTTGTAAGAAGAAAAAAAAGAAACGATTACATTTTTTTAAGATGCTATTTTTGTTGATTCTTATTTCGATTTGTGTATATTTAGGATATGAATATCAAGTAAATGGAAACTGGAATCATATTGTGCAAGTGTTTTCTAAAATTCATTTAACCAAAATTCATTTAGAAGATGTTAATTTCGCATCTAATCATTCCATACAAGGACAAACTTTGGTAGATAATCGAGATGGGTATACGACGACCTTTACGACATTAAACACCAAACATCAAAAAACATATAAAGAATTTAAGCAAAACATAGATTCTTCGTGGAGTAATCATAGTTATTGGGGTGGTACAATGCGTGAAAATGGTTGTGGTATTACTGCTATTGCGATTGTTGCGAGTGGATATGGCTTAAATATAACACCAGAGAATTTAAGACAAAAGTATTATCCTCATTTGGAAGGGGAAGATATGCCCAAAGCGTTAAATGAATTAGGATTGAAATGTACAGATTTTTGTTTTCATCAAAGTTATTTGAATAAAAAATATATTATGGATTGGTTAAAAACAAATAGACCAGTTATTATTTGTGTAGGAAGTGAAAAAGAGAATAACTGGACAGCTAGCTCTCACTATATGGCTTTACTAGATATTAACCAAGAAGGACTTGTATATGTATCTAATCCAAATGGTTTAGAAGGAGAAAAGAAAGCTTCACGGTTGGTATAGTTTAAGCGAACTTTTGCCTTACACAGTAAAAGCATTGTTTATCGAGAGTTATTGACTAGAGACTAGAAGTTAGAGGTTAGAGATTAGAAAATGGAGACCAGTGCAGTCTTTATAGGACTGCAAGGTCTCCATTTTTGCGTTAGATATGCTACATAGTCAGAAAATGCTCGAATTCTAATTTAATGGGAATTGCTTGCGTAATACCAGCGCGATCGCTGATGTACTCTTTCATTTCACCTGTTAGGGGATCGGCATATCGATAATAGCGAAAACCTTTCACATGGATTTGAGAGTAATCGATATTATCGTGCACTTCTTTTTGCCATTGACCATATTTGTTTTCTTTATAAATGTCGTGATTTGCCAACGTATCGGCAATGATGTCCATGCTTCTGGTACGAATTTGCACTTCAAAAAATCTTTCTGTATACGGATCATACACAACGAAATGGATGCTTTGATAACCATCTTTTTTAGGGCAGATCACGTAATCTTTGACCAAAGATTGATAGGCAGGATTAAGACCAGATTTAGCAGGAAGATGGATTAGCGGAGAGTCAGCTTCCAGATTACCAGTTTGAATAAGAGGATAGCTTTTTACCACTTCAAATGTATTATGATTAAAGAACTCAATCATCAGATTGGCCATCAGATAAAGCTCTTCAATATAATCTCCATTTCCGTTATCTTCTAGAATAATCCTAAAAGCAAAAAAGTCTCGGATGCGGTTAAATGGATTTTCGGCAAACGTGTAATTTGACAAAAAGTCATTGAATCTTTCTTGTATCTCGTTTGGTTCTTCTTTGCGTAAGGCTTTAAAAATAGATTCACGATATTGCTTAGCTTCCGCAGGGCTGGGAAAAGACATTCCTTGTAAACAAGAATCTGCGAATTCACCACGGATATCATACATGACAGCATCTTCAATTTCTTCCATTTTGTTTAACGTTGAGATGAGTCCTTTGATTCTGCCAGATAATTCGTAAGTGAGCTCTGGAAAATTTTTGTCAATTTCTTGATAGAGTTTGAAAAAAACATTTTGGATTCGTTTGTCAAAAAAAGCTTTGTCCATTAGTACAGCCCAGTACTTTAACAACCGGCGGGCTTTTAAGCGAGTGAGAGGATTCTTATCCGTTAGCATAGGTGCACAGTAACCATCAATCATATCAGGGACGCTTTTTTTTGTGTACAAAAAATGGTAAAAGTCTTTATCCATCCATGTACCTCCTTCTTAATTATTAAGGTTCGCAATGCAAGGTTTTGAAAAAACCTGAAAAAACACCTACATTATAGCACAGATACTTGGAAATGTAAAATAATATTCTTCAACATCTTGAAAATAGGGGAATATTATATTATAATAATAAACATACGGGGGCGTATTTGGCTTCGACAGAATTTTAGAAACTTGAAAAGCGAGTAGTGGTTGGACCAGTTCCACTTTAAATAGATCCAATAAATATAAACGCTGATAATGAAGAATTAGCATTTGCTGCTTAGTAGCGGCAACGCCTTACTTTTGTGACCTACGGCAAAAGATAAGGTGTCAAATTAGTAGGAAACGAAATAAAAGTTTTTCTCTTGGCTTTTATGGGATTTTAAAGGGATATTTTAAATCAAGTTTGTTTGTTAGCGAGATTTAAGAGAAGTTTAATAACAAACTGCACTCGGAGAAGTTCTTGTGGAAGGAATTTTGGACGCGAGTTCGACTCTCGCCGCCTCCACCATGATTTTTAAATAGCATAAACGAAAGGAGCAAAAAATGGCATTTGCATACAAACTAAAAGATGGTGGCAAAACTATGGAAGTGCAAGATCCAATATATGGCAAAATAGAAATCCATTCACCATTCACAGAGATTATTTTAACGAAAGAAATGCAAAGGCTGAAGGATATTACGCAGAATGGTTTTTCAGCGTATGATTATCCAGGTCTAGAAAATAACGAAAGATTAAGTCATAGCGTAGGTGCTTTTTATGTTATGTCACAAATTGTTGAACATCTAGAAAAAGAGCTAAAACGTTATGATATTTTTATTTCTAAAGATGATAAAGATATGGCATTATGTTCGATGTTATTACATGATATAGGACATGGCCCTTTCTCTCATACTTGCGAAAAAGTAACGAAATATTCTCATGAAAAAAGAACAACAGATATATTATTAGGTAATACCGAAGTGAATCATTTGTTAACATCTATTTATGGAGAAGCAAAGTTAAAAAGAATTGCAAGTTATATTGCTGAAATTGATGAAGACGAAAACGAAGCCAAAAATAAAACAAAGAGTAGTTTTACCAAATTACTAAAATCACTAATATCGCATCAATTAGATGCTGATAGATTAGATTATTTAGTGCGCGATTCTTATCATGCTGGTCTTTTATCTGCAATCAATTATCAAAATTTAATACAATCATTAGGAATTAGTGTTAATAGTAATCAAGAATATGAATTATTAGTGGATAGAAAAGGGCTAACTAGTATTGAAACTATATTAATAGAAAGATTTCAAAGATATAGAGATGTTTATCTAACAAGATCTGGTGGAATTGCAGAACAAATATTTTTAAAGATTCTTAAAAGATATAGAGAAGTACCAGAATCTATTAGCGCTGAATTACCAGAAGAGTTTAAAAAATTAGCTTTAAACCCAGAGAATGTGTCTTTAGAGGACTTTTTAGATATGACAGACAAACAGTTTATGGATTCTTTTGATATTATAAAATCTAATTCAACAGATCTTGTATTGAGATATTTGGCAGATATACCAGGAGCTATTGCTGATTATCAAGATTTAGAAAATAATGTAAATCCTGAAACTCTAAAACGAAGACTTAAAAGTATTTTTCCTAATCGAGATTTTTCTAATACACTTTCTATATTAACAATCTATTCAAAAACAAGATTATATAATAAGAATGAGTCTTTGAGGATTAATTTTGGAAATGTACATAAAGATTTGTCAGAAGCGACAAACTTAATAAGGACTGAAGAATACTTAGAGAAAAGTGACTTAGTTTTTAATCCTGAACTTCTTAGAATTGAGTTAGGAATGACAGAAAAGGAATTCGACCCTTATAGAGAGGAAATAAGAAATATGATAAACGAATTAAATAAAAAACCAGAAGAATTTGAGCTAAAATATATTATGGATAGTAATAAACATCGTGCGATATTAGAAGCACTTTTAGCAAATGGATTTCAAAAAGTTAAAACAAAAAAGAAAGAAAATGATGATGAATACTATGATACCAAAGATCTTTCATTGCTTGTCAAAGGTGGATCTTTGAGAATTAGAAAGTTGACGCAAGATGGAAAGCAAAGATACAAGGCAACTTATAAAATGCCAACAACAGTAGGAGAAGTATATTCTTCAAGGGAAGAAATTGAAATAGAATTAGATAATGCTTCTATAGATGAATTAAAAGAAAAAATGCAAGAAAGAGGTTTAGATGTTAATTTAGAAGAGATTTTACCAAATCCTTTATTAAATTCTGTTACACAAAGAAAAGATATTGTTTTGGAGAAAAATGGTGTACAAGTATGTATTTCATTTGATAATACGAGATATACGAATCATGTTTTAGGAGAGCAATCTGCAGAAGATGCTATGGTAGAAATAGAAGCTTTAGGAGATGTTGGAGATAGAGTTATTTTAAATGAAATCAATAGCATATTGCAAGAACAATTTCCGGGGTTACAAACTAATAAACAAAGTAAATATGAAAGAGGAATCAGAAAAACAAGAGCAAGAGCTCTTGCAAAAGAACCTGAAGAACCAGAATTATAAAAAATAAATAGCTTAATACTTGTTATCAAGTGTTAAGCTATTTTTGTATCATAAATGAATTGATTTTTTTATTTTTATAGCATATAATAAGATAGCAAAAAATATAATTATATTTTTTGCTTTATACTCGATGTTTCGAGGTGATTTTTATGAAAAAAATTATTTTTAAAGGCTGCGGAACAGCCATTTCAACTCCTTTTACAGAAAACGGAGTTAATTTTGAAGAATTTGGCAAATTGTTAGAGAGTCAAATTCAAAACAAAGTGGATAGTATTGTAGTTTGCGGAACAACAGGAGAAGCTTCTACAATGACTACAGAAGAAAAAAAGGAAACGATTCGTTTTACGGTAGAAAAAGTGGCAGGAAGAATTCCTGTTATTGCAGGAACAGGAAGCAATAATACAGCTCAGGTTGTTGAAATGACAAAATTTGCTGAAAGCGTTGGTGTCGACGCTGCTTTAATTGTGACGCCATACTACAATAAAACAACCCAAGATGGATTAGTGGCACATTACAAGAAAATTGCTGAAAATACAAATCTTCCAATCATTGTATATAGTGTACCTAGTAGAACAGGTGTCAATATTTTGCCGGAAACATGTAAAAAACTTTCTGAAATAGAGAATATCGTTGCGATTAAAGAAGCAAGCGGGAATATTTCACAAATTGCTGAGATAGCTAGCCTTTGTGGAGACGATTTGTATATTTATTCTGGAAATGATGACCAAATTGTTCCCATTATGTCATTGGGAGGATTAGGTGTCATATCAGTTCTTTCCAATATTATGCCAGAATATACGCATGATATGACGGAAAAGTTTTTTGAGGGCAACATAAAAGAAGCTTGCAAGATGCAATTAGAATCTATGGGCTTAATAAAAGCTCTATTTTCAGAAGTAAATCCAATACCTGTTAAGAAAGCTTTGAATTTAATGGGATATCATTACGGAGAACCTAGACTTCCATTAATTCCTATGAGTGAATCAAAAGCAGAAAAATTAGTAGTTGAAATGAAAAAATTCAATTTGATATAGGCTAAAAAGTTTAAGAGGAGGAAATTATGGAAACAATAAGAATTCTAATTAATGGTTGTAATGGAAAAATGGGCCAAGAAGTTGCTAAAAAAGCTAGGATTATGGAAGGAATAGAAGTTTTGGGAGGAATAGACAAAGCAGATACACGGTGATAATTTCTTTCCAGTTTATACGGATTGCGATAGCATCACACAAGAATTGCCAGATGTTATTGTAGATTTTTCTATTCCAGAAGCTTCTATGGAGATTTTAAAGTTTGCTGTAGAAAGACAAATACCAATTGTAATTGCGACAACTGGTTTTTCTGAAGAGCAATTAGAGAAAATTAAAGAGGCAGGAGAAAAAATTCCTGTATTTCAATCTTATAATATGAGTTATTCTGTTGGTGTTATGAAAAAAATAGTAGCAGAACTTGCAAAACTATTGGAAGGAACGGATATTGAAATTGTTGAAACACACCATAGAAGAAAGATTGATAGCCCAAGTGGAACAGCATTAATACTTGCAGAAAGCATTAATCAGGTTTTCGACCATCAATTAGATTATGAGTATAATCGACATAGTAAGCGTGAAAAGAGAACCAATCATGAAATTGGTATTCATTCTATTCGTGGTGGAACAGAAGCGGGAACACATTCGGTAATTTATTTTGGGGAAGATGAAAGTATGGAATTAAAACATACAGTTACCTCAAGATCTGTGTTTGCAGAAGGCGCATTGAAAGCTGCTAAATTTTTAGTGCATCAAGAAAATGGTGTATATAATATGGATAATATGGTATAGTAATAGTAGAAAAAAGGGAGTAACAAAATGAAAAGAGGAAGACGTTTAAACAAAAAAAGAGTAGGAACAACGATAGCAGTAATTGCATTAGTTTTTTTCGTGATAGGAGGAAGTGCTTTACTAACAAAGGATTCTAAGAAAAAAGGAAAAAACTTGGAAGTAAGGGAACCAAAATTAGCCAATTCTAATATCGAAGAAGAGGCACAAGAAAATTTGCCAGAGGAAAATCATCCTGATGAAAACGTGGTACAAACAACCGAAGAGTCTGTAGAAAAACCTGTTGAAACCACTAAACAAGAAACGACTGTTACTGAAACAAAAAAAGAGAAACCAGTACAGCAAACAACTACAAAAGTAGCTGCTGGTAGAGTACCAGTTGCGAATGAAAATGCCATTGCACTTTGTAAACAGGCGCAAACAGCACATGTGAAAGACATATATTTAACTTTCGATGATGGTCCTTCTCCAGATATTACTCCTCAAGTATTATCGATTTTAAAACAATATAATGTGCCAGCTACTTTTTTCGTCTTAGGAAGTAGAGTAGAGCTTTATCCGGATTTAGTAAGGCAAGAGTATAATGCTGGACATTATATTGCAAATCATGGATATTCTCACACATATTCTTCCATCTATAGTTCTGTTCAATCAGTAATTGATGAATATAATGCGGCTGAAAAAGCAATACAAGAAGCTTTAGGTATGCCAGAATATCATACTTTATTGTTTAGATTTCCAGGAGGCTCTAGTGGAGGCACTTATGATAGTATAAAAGGACAAGCCAAATCTACTTTGGAAAACATGGGAATTGCTTCTACCAATTGGAACTGTTTAAACGGAGATGCAGAAGGCGGATCAAGAACAAAAGAACAGCTTATTAATAGATTGTATGAAACAGCTGAGGGTTGGGATAGCTTAGTTGTTTTAATGCATGATGCAAACGATAAACAAACTACAGTAGATGCATTGCCAGAAATTATAGAGCATTATTTAGCAGAAGGATATACCTTTAAAAATTATTATGAGATTTTTCAATAGAAGAGATTTATCTATGGGAAAAGGGGACGATTTTCTTTTCCCATTTTACAGTTTATAGTAAAATAATAAGTTACAAGAGATTGACAATAGTTTGAATGTACAGTATAATATGAATAGAGTATTTGATTAGTATATTGATTATACTAATTTGAATATGAAATGTATAGATACATGTTGAACAAAAAAATCCCAGCGACTGCGATTCGCTGGGATTTTTCTTGCTATTTATGTAATTCATGTATAATCTCAATTATTAAGAGTATAGCATCTATTACAATAGCAATTATCTTAAGTATAATGTATAGATACATCACCACACCTCCTTTCTAAAAGATTTCCTTTAAAAAGGATATAAAGATTATATAATGATGCTTACAAGAATGCAAGTAAAATACAATTAAATTGCAATTAAAACAATGCATTTTGAAAAACTGCTCGGCTTAGAAGCTTATAGAAAATAAAGAACGTCTTTCCATTGACAATAAGGGGCAAAATGTGCTACAATAGTATACATAAAGTAAACAAAATAGTCGCTTGCGAAAATCGAAAGATTTCACGAGAGGAAAGTCCGGGCTCCATAGAGCAAAGATACTTGATAACGTCAAGCGGGGGTGACCCTAGGGAAAGTGCAACAGAAAATAACAGCCTGAAAAGGTTAAGGTGAAAAGGCGAGGTAAGAGCTCACCGGGGAAGTAGCGATACAGCCCGTCAGTGTAAACCCTATCTGGAGCAACGTCTTATACGATAAATTTTTGGCTGCTCGTCAAAATTTATTTTTCAGTATTTGAACGGCTTGAGGCATATAGCAATATATGTCCTAGATAAATGACTATTTGCAAGAACAGAACCCGGCTTATTGTTTGCTTTTTTTATTTTGTAAAAAATAGGAAAACTCATAGGAGAAATATCATGTATAAAGAATTTGGAATTAGTGATGAAATAATCGAAATAGCAGAGAAAAGCGAGAAAGAGTTGGAACCTATATTTCAGAAAATAGATGAAAATTGTTTGAAGGCTTCTGCTAGAATATTAAAAGCATTCCAAGATCATAAAGTGAGCGGAACAGATTTTATAGAAGTAACGGGATATGGATATTATGATGGAGGTAGAGAAAAGTTAGAACAAATTTATAGTCAAGTACTAGGTGCAGAAGATGCTTTAGTTAGACCTCAAATTATGAGCGGTACACATGCACTTTCCCTTACTTTATTTGGTTTGTTAAAATATGGTGATACTATGATGAGTATTTCCGGAGAACCTTATGATACATTAAAAAGCGTTATTGGAATTGTAGGAGAGAGTAATAATTCTTTAATACAGCATGGAATTCATTATGAACAAATTGATTTAATCAATGATGATTTTGATATTGAAAAAATTGTCGATAGATTAAAAAAATCAAAAGTAACATTGGTAGAAATCCAGCGTTCTATTGGGTATTCAGCTAGAAAAAGTATTTGCATTGCCAAAATAGAAAAAGTTATTCAAGCCATTCGTAAAGTAGATAAAGATGTGATTGTTATGGTAGATAACTGTTATGGAGAATTAGTAGAAGACAAAGAACCAACAGAAGTGGGAGCGGATATTATTGTAGGTTCTCTTATTAAAAATCTAGGAGGCGGAATTGCAACATCGCGGAGGATATATAGCAGGAAGAAAAGATTTAGTGAAAAGTGTTGCAGAAAGATTAACTGCACCAACGATTGGGAAAAATATGGGAGCAAATTTCAATCAATTATTGCAGTATTATAAAGGATTATATATGGCTCCTAATGCGGTAAAATCTAGTTTGAAAACAATGATTTTTGCGAGTCTAATGCTTGAAAAATTAGGCTTTCAAAACATTAGTCCTCGCTATAATGAACCTAGAACAGATATTATTCAAACCATTGGATTAGAAACAGAAGAAAATTTAATAAAGTTTTGTAAAGGATTACAAAAAGGAATGCCAGTAGAATCTTTTGTGGAACCTGTTCCTGATTTTACACCAGGATATCCACATAAAGAAATTATGGCAGATGGAAGTTTTACACCGGGTTCTACGATAGAATTGTCTTGTGATGGGCCAATGATAGCACCTTATGTAGTGTACATGCAAGGCGGTATTACTTATGAATATGGTAAGTTAGGAATTATGATAGCAATACAAAATATGTTATATTAGAATGAATGATTAGAAGTAAAAAAATAGAGGTTAGAAAATGGTATTTAGTTCAATGACATTTATATGGGTATTTTTACCAATTCTATTAATAGTTTATTTTCTGGTAAAAGACAAATATAAAAATTATGTATTATTAATATTTAGTTTAATATTCTACGCCTGGGGAGAACCAAAATATATTATCCTAATGATAATATCCATTATGATGAATTATATATTTGGATTAGGGATAGATCGCTTTAAAAAGAAGAGAAACAAACTGATTATACTAATTTTTTCTTTGCTTGCAAACTTAGGCTTATTAGGCTATTTCAAGTATTATAACTTTTTTGCAGAAAATGTAAATCACCTATTGGGAAAGGGAACATTGCAAGTAAGAGATGTCGTTTTACCAATTGGGATTTCATTTTATACATTTCAAATTCTTTCTTATGTGATAGATGTATATAGAAAAGATATTAAAGTACAAAAAAATATTTTTAAGTTAGCATTATATATTTCCTTTTTCCCACAATTAATAGCTGGACCTATTGTCAAATACCATGATATCGAGAAACAGTTAGGCGAGAGAAAAGAATCCGTAGATTTATTTGTCAGTGGAATTAAAAGATTTGTTTATGGATTAGGAAAAAAAGTAATTATAGCCAATTCCCTTGCTTTAGTTGCAGATACAATATTTGAAGCGGATGTTTTAGCTATTTCAACAGGAATTGCATGGTTAGGTTCTATCTGTTATTCTTTACAAATTTATTTTGATTTTTCTGGATATTCAGATATGGCAATTGGTTTAGGAAAAATGTTTGGTTTTCACTTTATGGAAAACTTTGATTTACCATATATTTCTGCATCTATTACAGAGTTTTGGAGAAGATGGCATATTTCTTTATCAACATGGTTTAAAGAATACATTTATATTCCGCTTGGAGGAAATAGAAAAGGAAGAATTCGTACTTATATCAATCTCTGGATTGTATTTTTGGTAACTGGAATATGGCATGGAGCCGCATGGAATTTTGTTTTCTGGGGATTATTCCATGGTTTCTTTATCTTTATCGAAAGAATTGGTTTCAAGAAAATCTTAGATATATTC
>Ga0265301_10006429_pt1 | contig 11235 bp, 6 predicted proteins | sample AusTroGonzalo_MG_2_FD_193488 | JGI IMG/M metagenome (GOLD analysis project Ga0265301, IMG submission 193488) | Bovine rumen microbial communities from tropical cattle in Woodstock, Queensland, Australia - Gonzalo_04 | ecosystem: Host-associated > Mammals > Digestive system > Stomach > Rumen ...
GCGGCCTCGACGATTTTGAATTCGTTGGTTGCTTCAATTGCAGCCCGCTCGCTCGACGTCGCGTTTTTGATATCCAGCCCGCTCTGGATCGCCGCTTTTCCGGTTCCGCTCAGTTCCGCCCTGGTCGAAACGCCTCTCGCGCTGCCCATCGCCAGCGCACTCAGCCCGCCGCTCAGGAAAGCGTACCCGGTTTCTTCCAGCCATCCGCCCATCACGTTCCGTTTGGCCTCTTCCGGATCCATGCCGTTGTCGACCAGCTGATGGTATTTAGACTCCAGTTCGCTCTCGTGATCGTACAGTTTGCTGACGGCCTCGTCGAAAATGGTATCCATCACATTGCCGGATACTTCTTCCATACCTTCGGACATGAAGACGTTTCCGAGATACTTTACGAAATCCTTCGGTTTTCCGATCAGGTCCTTCAGGTCCGGGCTGAACAGATCGTCCCACCACATATTTTCTGTGGCAACTTCGATCAGTGATTCCCCGCAGGCCCGTACAAACGACTCTTCCGGGCTGTATCCTTCCTTCAGCCCCTCCGCCATCGTGTTCGACATGACGTCCGCGCCCAGCATGCCGAAATCAATCGTCTTTGCCGCTGCGGAATCCATCGGAAGACCCAGCATTTTGCTGGCGCCTTTGGTGATCAGCGCCCTGCGGATGTTATCCGTGATGGAATACCCGACTCCGGCCAGCCGCTCGCCCATGTTTCTCGCGTCTTCTCCGAACCATTCCGCAAACTTATCTCCCCAGGTTTCCTGACGCGCTGTCTGGATATCGCCCATCGCGTTCTGCATCGCGTACCAGTCGCTGTATTGCTTCTGCGCGTCCTTGTTTCCAGCAATAGCAAGAACAGATCCTACCGTACCCAGCGCCCCGGCCACTTCGGGCATCAGCGCACGTTCCGCAATCATCAGCGGCGCGTATTCGTTCTTGCTCATGTCCTGCGTCAGCTCGCTTCTTGCCGACATTTTGATTGTTTCCAGTGTCGGCAGCAGCGCATCATAGAAAGCCTTCGCTTCCTGTTTCATTCCGGCTTTATAATATTTGTTGAATGTGTCTGCCTGTTCCTGCGTCATGAAATACGCGGCGTCCATGGTTCCCAGCTGCTTCAGCTGTGATTCCTTATCTCCGAAAATAGAGTCTGATCCGACAGGGTTGTACGGATTGTTTATCTTCTGATAAAGGATATCGATCTCGTCCCCGGTCTGCACCTCTGACGGCATCACGCCCGGAGCAAATACCTGCGTTAAAAGATTCGTCTTCGTCTGATATGTTTTCACCAGTGACGGATCATATGTCGGGTCCACATCCGGAGCGTTATTTTCATATCTTCTGATCTCGTTTCTTCTGTTCAGTTCTTCTTCTGTATCTGCCAGCTGGTTTTTGTATTTGTTGGATCCGAAATCTCCGTTGTAATTCAGCCCTGCTTCCGTGGTCTTGTGCATTTCCTCGTTGCGCAGGTTGTAGATATTCCCATTGTCCATCGCGTCCCACACGTCGGAAAGCTCTTTGTCCCGCTTGTCTTTCCCTTCCCGCGTTTCGATGGCATCATAGGATCCAACGCCATGCAGATATTCATACATCAGCCGGTCGTAATATGATTGATCGTCATAATAATCGTCCGGCCTTTTCTTATAAAAATACGGTCCGTCTTTATAGTTGTCATCTCTCAGCCCGGTTTCCTGCAGCGTACCATAGATTCCTTCTTTTTCCGTTGCTTCATTGTACTGGTTCCGCTTTTTCGCCTGTTCTTCCTCTCTCCGCGCTGTATCGTTGAAGATCTCTTCATTCCGCAACGCGTCCTCGTACGCAGCCTGGGTACTTTTCTTTTTCGCGTTCAGCTGCTCGTCGCTCATCATGATCAGATTATTGCCTGTATAATTCCCGCTTTGCTGATCAATTTGGAAATTCTGCGCAGTTTTCCTCGGTTCGCTATACTGGTTCTTCGTTTTGGCTTTTTCGTTTTCGATCTTCGCCCCGCCATGAAACAGGTAATCCAGGAAGCCGCTTTCCTTGTCCTTTTTTACGACGTCCTGTATGGAAGTTACGTCGTTCTTCAGGATCTTATTGATCGTCCCGGATGTTTTCTGCTGAATTGAGGACGCAGCGCTCTGCGCTGCGTTGTTCCTCATTACGTCTGTAGTTTTAATGTTCAGAGTTGTCTGATAGTTGTTTTCGTTCAGCTTAGCCTTGCGTTCTTCCTCTTCTTTCTTCCTTTTCTTTTCCTCTTCTTCCCAATCTTTGTAAGAAAGAACCTTCCCTTTCAGACTCGTTGCCATATTTACCTCCGCCTCGGTTGTCCTGTCTTATTATTTTTTTTTCTTCAACGCTTCCAGTTGACTATGCAAACCCTTTAATTCTTCGCTCAATGCTGTGACATTTTCAAAACTGTAGTTTGATCCATTCATTCCTTCGCTATTATTCAATCTGTATTGAATAGTCTCTATTTTACTCTGCAGGTCCTTTGCCTTCGCCGGATCCGTATATGCGTCGTAATTGATCGCTGTCCCCGCGCTGGCGTTAGTTTTCTTATCCTTCGCCGCCTGCTGGATATTCTGCAGCGTTGTGTCGATATTGCCTTTCTTCGCTTCCTTCTCGGTCGCTTCGACGAGCTTCCCGTTCTTGTCATATGTGTAATACTTCGTCTCGCCCTTGTCGTTCGTATCCACATAGTACGTCTGCTTCCCGCCGCTGCCGGATCCTGCGCTCACGCCCGCTTGCTGCAGCATCATCGCCCTGGCGTCCGTCTCGCTCAGCCCTGCCGCCTGCAGCATCTGTGCGCTCGGCATCTGACCATTTTCAAGAATCGCCCCTACATAGCTCTTGTAATAGTTCCGGTCGCTCTCCAGCACATCACGGTCATAATTCCGCTGATCCTGATTCATTGCCGCTTCATAGTTCCGCGTATCGTTGTATTCGTTCCACGTTTCTACCCGATCACGGTACACATCGTCCATGTTCGCCTGCCGGATATTCTCCGCCAGCGTATCCCGACGGTACGCTTCGTCCAGGTCGTTGTTCCGGATGTTCTCGGCCAGCGTATCCCTGCGGTATGCTTCGTCCAGGTTGCTGTTACGGATATTCTCGGCCAGCGTATCACGCCGGTATGCCTCATCGAGATTGGTAGACCGCTTCTGTTCTGCCAGCGTTTTGTTCCGGTAGCTTTCATCCGCTTTGTTGCTCCGGACATTCTCCGCCAGCGTATCCCGACGGTACGCCTCGTCCAGATTCGTGGATCTCTGCTGCTCGGCCAGAGTGTCCCGACGGTACGCTTCGTCCAGATTATTGCTCCGGATCTGTTCGTCCAGCGTCCGGTTCCGGTAATCGTTGTCCAGATTCGTTGATCTCTGCTGCTCCGCAAGCGTATCCCGACGGTACGCTTCGTCCAGATTTGTGGATCTCTGCTGTTCCGCCAGCGTCTTGTTCCGGTAGCTTTCTTCCGCCTTGTTGCTCCGGATGTTCTCGGCCAGCGTATCCCTGCGGTACGCCTCGTCCAGGTTGTTGTTCCGGATCTGCTCGTCCAGTGTCCTGTTCCGATAGTCGTTGTCCAGATTCGTCGATCTCTGCTGCTCGGCCAGCGTATCCCGACGGTACGCCTCGTCCATGTTGTTGCTCCGGATCGTTTCGTCCAGCGTCCTGTTCCGGTAATCGTTGTCCATATTGTTGCTCCGGATCGTTTCGTCCAGCGTCCGGTTCCTGTAATCGCTGTCCAGATCCAGTTCCCTGTTTTTGAGATTGGTGTTTGTATCGAACTGACTCTGGTCCTGCGCCAGCGCCGCGTATTTGTATGCGTCCTCCAGTGTCGCCTGCCGCTGCTGTTCTGCCAGGTTGGCGTCGAACTGACTCTGGTTCTGTGCCATTTTGTCATAATCCAGTCTGTTCGATGCGTCGAACTGGCTCTGGTTCTGTTCCAGCGCCGCATAACGGTACGCATCGTCCAGATCTGTGGACCGCCGGTTCTCGTCCAGCGCGGCGTATTTGTACGCGTTCTCAAGGTCGGAAACCCTGCCGCTCTCGCCCAGCGCGGCATACTTGTACGCCGTGTCTTCATCCAGCGCCCGGTTCCGGTAATCGCTGTCCAGGTCTGTGGACCGTCTGCTTTCATCCAGCGCCGCGTAACGGTACGCGTCATCCAGATCCGTAGACCGCCGGTTCTCGTCCAGCGCGGCATACTTATATGCCGTCTCCTCGCCCAGCGCCCGGTTCCGGTAATCATTGTCCATATCCAGTTCTCTGTTTTTGAGATCTGTATTCGTACCCAGCACATCATAATTGTACTGGTTGGTCGTGTTGAACTGTCTCGCGTTCTCTCCGAAATTCGCGTTAAACTGCCGGATCGCTTCCTGGCGCTCCGCATCCGTGTTGTATGCCGCATTCTCCACCTGCGCCAGCCCGGTATAGTATTCCAGCATATCCCGGTAGCGGTTGTATTCCTGTTCCTCCGCCGCCTGCGCGCGGTCCGCCGCGTTCGCTTCCTCCCGCTGCCAGTCTGCCATCTCGTCCCGGTAGCGCCCGTAAGCGTTCTGTTCCTGTTCGGAAAGCATGCTGTAGGCGTCCCGGTTCTGCCCCTGCTGATCCTGGTATGCCTGATACGCCCGGTCCCGCAAATCCATGCCCCGGTCGTAAAGGCCCATCAGGTTCTGCTGGTATGCCTGGTTGCCTACCTGCTGCGCGTAGCTGTTCCCGTATCCGCCGGTCAGCGCCGCGGCCTGTCCCATGGCGCCCAGGCTGGCCTGCCGGCCCTGCTGCGAATACATGTCCGCGTATGCCTTGAACAGGTTGTCCCCGTTGAATTCATACTTGAACTCGCTGGGATTCTGGATCTGCTGCATGATGTTGTCCAGCATCCTGGAATATTTGCTGTTATATCCCTGCGGTTTCTGCGCCTGCACGTTCTTCAGGTTCTGCTGCGCGTCCACCACGTTCTGCGACGGCGTATACCCCTGCTGATACTGCGCGACCTTGCTGTTCGTACTCTGGCTCGTCCCGCTCAGCCCGTTGTAGGCCCCGGTGTTGCCGTATTGCTGTTTCCTTGGTTCCTTGTAAGATCCTGTAACTGCCATTTCTGAATCCTCCTTCTGTTCCGATCTCTTTATCTTCCGCTTGTCGTGATTACGATGTCTTCACCAGCAAAACCGTCACTTTCAGGTCTCCGTTTTCATCTCCATAACCAGACGTTATATTCCTTAATGAATAGCTGATTTTTGTATTGTTGTCCGTCAGCAATATTTTTGAAGCGAAAGTGTCTGAAATATCAACATTAAACCCTGCAACAGATATTGCCGCGTATCCGCTTGGAACTGAAATGTCGATCGTTCCACTTGCCGTACCGCCGAAGCTGACCGTCAGGTTCTTTGTGTACACCCGAGTTGTAAAAGCGCTGCTTTCCACCGCTCCGGCAGATCCTGTACATTTGCCATTTACGATGATGTCTCCGCTCGAATCCCGGTAAATCATCCATTTATTGTCTGACACAAAAGTGCTTCCGTTATGATATCCTTCGCTCCTGAGTCCATGCTCCATATTCTGTGCATATTCCAGGATACATCTTGTTAACCCATTGAGAACTGATACCGCGACTCGCGCATCGGTCCCGGAACTGACGTCGATCCAGCCTAATGCTTCTATGAAATTACAGGCTATGCGCTTGATTTTAGCAACAGCCCACTTATAGCTGTCGCATCCGAGCGACATTTCATCAGTACTTGGCAAGATTCCCGGCATAACGTTTTGCGAGTATTGGTTACCTCCGCTTCCTCTTTGCTGCAGCGTCGTACATTCAGACGTTGCAAATACAAATGTCCCCGTCAGCGCCGGATCTTGGTAGCTCCCCCATTTGTTTGTTCCGTCTGCAATATATAATCCCATACCGGCAGATCTGTTTGCTGTAGCGTCTAATTTATAAAACGCTGCAACATAGTCATATATCACAAAATATTGATTGATGTCTTTTATATGCTTACCAAACTCAAAAGCGTATTCCCATTGATAGTCCAGTCCGCCCGTTTTCTTTTTCTTTACGCAAACATAACCGTTCGAGCTGTCAATTTCCAGGTTCTCCGATGCTATGCCGAAGCTGGCAGTGGAAGAACTGAATCCGTCTTTATCCCACGTCCCGATCGTGTTCCCGCTCGCGTCCTTGATCGTCAGCACGCCGCTCGCGTTGTTCAGACCGCCGCCGATGATCGTCAGCTTTCCGTCGGAATCCATCTTAAAGTTAGTCGAATCAATGATCAGTTTTTTCCCGGTCGCCAGCGTGATATCCTCATTGCAGTAGATCTTTCCGTTCTCGATATAGAAGACCGCGCTCCCGCCGTAATAGAACGTGATTTTGCTCCCGGTATAGCTGGCAATCTTCACGCTGTTCTGCCAGAAGCTCAGTTCGTCCGCCGTCAGCTCGGCCACCTTGTTCCCGTCGTTGTAGGTTTCGGTTCCGTCCCGGCTGAACGTCACCACGTCCTTGCCGATCGCGACGCCGTAAACCGGTATGCTGTTCACTGTCCGCAGCAGCCCGGTCTTGATGTAGTTTTTCGCGTTGACGGAGAATTCTTTCAGCCCCTGAACAACTTCCTCAAAGGAATAATTCTGCGTGATCCCTTCCGGGTTGACCACCACGTTCAGCCCGGTATTCCGCACATACCGCCCGAACTGTCCGCTGTCCACGGTGCTTCCCAGCAGGTTCAGCCGGTATTCCTGCATACTCGTCTGTACGAAATCCGCCGTCTTGATGATCAGGCTCTTCAGCGACTCCATTTCGGAAAGGCCCTGCTTCTCGCCCTCCCCGATAATCGCCTTCATGGTCTTCCGCTCGCTGTCGGTCAGCTCGTTGCTGCCGATCCCTTCCAGGTTGCTGTTGATGTTCTCCGACAGCTGGTAAAGGTAGCTCCACAGCTGTTCAAGCTGCTTCTTCTCGTCTCCGGCCAGCGTCGGAGGCGTATCAATTCTTACCGCCATCGCTTCCCACCTCCATGATCCTGCTGATCGAATAGACCCGGAATTCTCCCTTCCCCGTGATCTTCACCCGGAGATGGTCGCACCGCCGCGGGACCACCGGCAGCGTGAAGCTCCGGAGCCTCCGCCCGCGGATCTCGCCCTGATGCTTCCATTCCCCGTCGGAATCGTACTGGATCCACAGCTCCGCCTTGCAGTCCTCTTCCATGTACATCCGGATATCGAACCGCGACAGGTACATCTCGCTGCGCATGTCGCTCCGGACCATGTTTCCGTAATCGTTGGACCTGTATTCCATGCCCGTCACGCCGAATACCGCCGACCACTGGAAATCGTCTTCCAGCGTACCGACGCTCCCATTCACCGCGACCAGCGTATTGTTGACTTCATCGATCAAAAACAGCTCGTCCCCCGCGGCCCCGTATCCCAGCGCTTTCAGCCCGTCTTCCTTATACCATGTGTTCCGCTCCGTATCGAAACAGAACTGCGTCCAGGTATTGTTCTGGTTCTTCATGCTGATATAGTATTTGCCGCCGATCGCCCCGGCCCGCGCGTCCTCGTACAGCACGTCCCCCAGCTGCCTGCTAACACTCACCGGCAGGCTCCCGTCGAACATCATGACGTCGCCGCGGCTTTTATAATAGATTGCCTCGTTGACCACCGCCGCACTCCGCCAGCTCCCGCGCTGGATCCCCCGGCATAACGTTGTCGTAACCTGGAAGCTGCTGGGCGTGTTCCCGCTCACCCGATGGATGCAGTTCTCCTTGAAGAATACCGGGTATCCTTTCTGGGTGATCGCGCCCGTGAACACGCCGTCTGTCCCGACGCTGGCCGTATAGCTGTCCGTCGATAATCCCATGAAGCAGGACCAGTTCCGGAAATCCCCCAGCTTGCACGCCCGGATCTCGTTCACCACCGCGCCGTTCTCCATGCCGTACTTGCATCCCCACAGCCGGTTATTGCTCTCGCAGATATAATCCAGATCCGGTACATCCCGGTTGATCGTCACGTTCTGCGCTTTCAGCGCCGGCACGGTATTGCTGATCAGTCCGGCCACGATCAGATAGTTGGATCCCGCCCCGTAAACGATCATGCTGCCGTTGAGCGCGGCCACCTGCCCCGCCACCTTCTCGCTGGTCCCCGTCGGCGCTTCCATCCCGGATATCGTCACCGCGTCATACTCATTCAGCCCCTGCCCGGCCCCGGTCCCGGAAATCTTTACATAGACCGTCGGTACTTCCGTCCATTCCTGGGTACTCTGGGTATACTGCCGCAGCACGTCGTTGTCCCCGCTCTGGTCGATCCACAGCTGGCCGTTCGTCGGGCTGCTGGGCGCCGTCGCGGAAACGTTTATGCTCGTCATATCGTAGTTGGTTCCGTCCAGCCGGCACATGGTCAGCGCCAATCCCGTTCCGGAGATCGTCAGCTTCCGCTCCATGCTCCCGTAATCGGACGTATTCACCGTGTTAAAATACACTTTATCCGGCCAGATACATTCATACGCGCCCATGCTCACGATCTTTTTCGGAAGCATGTTCTCCGCTGCGCTCACGCTCAGCCCCTGCACCTTTACGAAATTGTAGAAAACCTCGGTCCCCCGGATAAATACCAGCTGATCCCGCCCATGGATCCCCGTCAGCGGCACGCTTTCCTGCCCGGAAACGTCGTAGCTGCTGATCCCGCGCTTTTTCCGCGCGGAAAGAGAAGGATACATATCCCCGCTCAGATTCTGCATGTCGAACATTTCCCCGTCCGTGATGATCTCGGCGTGGTTGTATCCCCTGAACGTGTTCGTGGCCAGCTCCCGCTTCTCCGCGGGCTGGATCTGCTGCATCTTCCTCATATCCTGAACTCCCTTATCGCCTGAAACGGCATATGGTTTCTCGTCCACCAGTCGCTCATGGTGTCGTACGCGTTTTCAAAATGGCTCCGGTCGATGTTCCACCGCGCGTCTTCCTGGTTCTGCATGTCGATCTTCGTCATCAGCCAGTAGACGTACACCATGCTGTACGGATCCGGAACCAGCAGCACCGTTCCCGGATCGCTGTCCTCGGAATAGTACGGCTTTTCGTCCTGCTCCGGAGGATGCACATGCTTCAGCACGATCTCCCCGTGGATCAGGTCCTCGATCTCGGTCAGGAATTTCAGTTTCAGCTTCCTGGTCATCATGTTCGGTTTCATCTCGTCCACGGTGTCCAGCGCTTCCTGAATCGTCATGCTCTGCTCCTCTCTGAAAAACAGGCGGAAAAGCCTCGCCCTTCCGCCCGTTTTTCTTAATAAATCTTTTCTTCCTTGTGGGGATTGTCCTTCGGATCCTTGACCTCGATGCTGTCGATGTAATCGTTGGCCGCGTTCCGGTTCTTAATCTCATCCACAAGGCATTGGGCAAACGGAAGCGCCATCTCGTAGTACCTTTCGTTCGCCGGAACCTGCAACGACCGTCCGTTGACGGAAAGCCAGTAGGAATCTTCCCCTTTTCCGATTCTCGGCGCTTTCACGCTGATCTTGATATTCCAGGGATTCTTCCCCTGCTCCGCCGCCTGTTGGCAGGCGCGCTGCACGCGCTCATAGTCGCCTTCGCTTCCGTAAGGGGACGGGGAATAGATGCTGTTTTTCTTCAGCTCCGCGTTCTCCTTTTTCAGCGCGGCCAGCTCGGCCTGCATGTTGGCCATCTGCTGCAGCTTTTCAGCCTCCGCCTCGAATACCGCGTCCTCGTCTTCCGGCAGGTTCAGTACGGGCTTATCTTCCTTTTTGGTTGCCATATTCAGTTTCCTTTCTGCCCTTCAGGTGGGCGATCCCGTTTTTGATTATCAGATCTTGATCAGCACGCCGGCCTCGATCAGCTTCGCCACGACGTCCGCGTTCACGGTGACCGCTGTCCCGCTGCTTTCGACGTCGACGATCGCGCCGTTGTTGTGGCGGACATACTTCATGTTCCGCTTCAGCTCGGTCCCGGATCCGTTCACCCATACCCACGTGTTTTCCGTGATCTTGTACAGGTTGTTCTTCTTGCTGGTGACGTTCAGTACGACGTTCGATTCGCCCATCGTGAACGAATAGCCGTCATCCGGATCGTAATCAATGGTCACGCCGCCGGAAACGACTTCCACGTCGTTCACCTCGTACCCGGAGGCCGGCGTCAGCGTCAGCGCGACGCTGTCATCCTTTGCCAGGCTGCTGGACGGAGACGCGGAAGCGGTTGTCATGTGCGCGTCCTTGTAGACGGTGACCGTCAGGCTCCCCGCAAATTGCTGCAGATTCAATTTCTTCATGGTTTTTTACTCCTTTCGTAAAATCGGAAATGCCCGGAGAGAGTCGCCTCTCTCCGGGTTGTTGCCGTCATCAGGCGGCATCGGAATATTCAGCCGTATTGTCTTCCGCGGTGGAAGAATAGCTGCTGCCGCTCCAGACCGTGAGCATCCGCTCCTGGTACAGGATCTTCGCGCCCATCTCGAACTTGACGCCGACGGTCCCGAACTGGTTCAGCGGCCCGCCGACTTCTTCCTTGCTCTTGATGATCGTCTCCATGGCGCCGCCTTCGATATCGAGGACCGCGAAAGCGTCCTTGCAGAAGATCATGGTCTTGTAGGTCGCGTAGCTCTGGCCGGCAGACTTGATGACCGGCGCGAGATTGCTTTCGAGGAACCGGATCCCGTGGATACGCCCGATCTCGCCGGTGTAGATCTCTTCCGGGCCGGCATACTTGTGGGCTTCCATCCAGTAATCGCTGCGCCGCAGGTCCTCCGCCACATCCGGATGGATGACAGCGAGGTAATAAGCGCCGGAATACTTCATGCCCTTCGCGCTCTTGAACAGCTGGGTCCGCGCCTTGCTCAGCACGTCCGGCGTCAGGAACACGTTGTAGCTGGCGATATCGGTCTGCAGGCCCGCTTCGGTGGCCGGCGTCTCGACGTAAGCGCCGGTAGAGCGGTTGATCGCGTCCGCGTAAAGGATCTGCGTCCCGCCCAGCAGCACGTTCCGGGTCAGCATATCGTTGGTCAGGCCGGCAGCCGCGCCCAGCTCTTCGGTCGCGCCCAGCTTCGCATCGTCGATCGCGTGGTTGTCCATCAGATCAGAGATGGCAACGTAATCGCCGTACTGCGCGATGGTGATGGTGATCGCAACCTGGCTCAGCTTCTTACCGGTCGGAATCACTGCTTCGGTCAGCTTCCCGATGCGGCCCAGCGTCTTCCAGCGCCGGATCTCCATGCTCATGCCGTGATTGGCCGGCAGGTTCAGTTTCTTTCCCAGCTGTGTGTAGATCAGCTGATCCCGCGCGTT
>Ga0265301_10006430_pt1 | contig 11234 bp, 11 predicted proteins | sample AusTroGonzalo_MG_2_FD_193488 | JGI IMG/M metagenome (GOLD analysis project Ga0265301, IMG submission 193488) | Bovine rumen microbial communities from tropical cattle in Woodstock, Queensland, Australia - Gonzalo_04 | ecosystem: Host-associated > Mammals > Digestive system > Stomach > Rumen ...
TTCCCTATAAAATAAGTCAATTACTTTTCTATGAAATCTACTGACAAAATCTATATCCGTCTCTCTTGATTTTTTCTTATAACATGGTATAATAGATATGTTATAAGTTCCTTTAGCTCAGCAGGATAGAGCACTCGCCTCCTAAGCGAAAGATGTCGGTTCGAGTCCGGCAAGGAACACCATTTATTTCATTTACTTTTTTGTTTTGTCAAGTTTTTTTCATAAAAATATACCCCTCTTCTTCTCATAAAATGAACTATTTTTAAGAAATACTCCACTATATTTTCTCCATCTGTAGCAAATATAGAAAGCAATATTATCGGAACATATATTAGCATAAAAATATAGATGCCGTATCGTTATTTTTGCCACAAATACTTTTAAAACAAAAAACAATATCACTCCCACTATCAAGTCAATTGTCGCTGTCACATAATCTAGCAATCCTAGTATTTTTCCATGATAACGATAATTCTGAGGGAAAATAAATTTCATATTATCCTCCTCCTTTAATCACCGTAGCATTATTCGTAATACTCGTTGTAATTCCACCTAAAATCATATACATATACGTATTGGCCTTCATTAAACTATAGATAATTCCTATATAAAGAATTTTAGATAAATCATCCGCTAGAGAAAATGATATAGAAAAAGAAAGCACTAGAATTAAAGCAATTAAAATTTGCTCTAACATTAAAGTAAAAAACGCTTTACATAAAGATTTAGAAATCCAACTTGTCTTTTCAAAGATTCCTAATAAAATTGCAAATGGAAATAAAAGAATAAATACTTGAATCATAATATAACGCAAAGCATACGAAAAAATAAGATTCATAAAACCAAACGTTGTAAATGTTTTAATAATTCCATCAAACGATGTTACTTCTAATGTTTCATCTTTTAATGTATAAATCTTATCATTGATTTTCGTCATAAAATTCACAAAGGATATTTCCTCATGAAAAAGTGTTTTTCCAATTTCACAAATCGAACCAGATATTAAAGAAATGATCTGAAGAATTTGTTTGCAAATCCATAAAGATTCATTCATTAAAATAATAAAAATAACTGCCTTAAACCAAAACGCAACTGGTGGTTGTATTTTTATATAAGTAATATGAGAAAATAAATAGGTTGTTATATAGAACAAAAATACTCCTAAAATTAAACTATTGCAAACTAGTAAAATTCCATTGGATGAGTTACTTCCAAATAATTTCATAAAGTTTTCCCTCTCTATGATACTAGTATCTACAAATACAATTTTATCTAACATACCATAAACACCATTATCTACTGCTGAAAAAATATTAGAAAAAATATAATTCATAGATTCCATAAGAGAATACGTTAAAGCACTAATATTACCCTCCATTTTCACCTCCTATGCTAGCAACGTATTAATTAAAGATAAAATCATATCTGTTAATAAAATGACAACATATGAAACGATGCTTCCTCTAATTAAGTTTTTGCCTGTTCGAATTTTTTCTTCATCCCCAAAGCTAAACTTACGCATTAATGCTCCAACACCAATGCTGACAGCAGCAACTGGTGTGGCTAATCTTAAAATATAACCTTGTAATTTTTCAAATGCATTTTTTAATCTTGCTATAAGTGTTGGGTCAGCTGCCAAACACTCCCCTTGTAATGTTAAAAATAATAGGAAACATAAAATTAATATAATTTCCCCTTTGTTTTTCCACTTTTTATTCATATAATTCAAATCCTTTCAAATTAATATTTCTTGTATTTTTTATTTTTTGAAAATAAGGTATCATCTGTATTTTTTGTGGCAATAAAATATGATTACCATCAGAAATAAAGCCTAAACATTGAAATGTTTCTAAATCTTGTGAAAAAAATCTCGTATCATAAACAAAATCTTTTTCTAAATACTTATTAAAACTCTCAGAAATATTAGTATCTCTAGAAATGAGTTTGTGTTTAAATACATTATAATTCGTTTCTTTGGCATTCTCTGAAATCGTTGTTGATATTTTTTCTTTTTCCTCCTTACCAATTAGTTTTTGAATTTCTTCGATTGTAAAATTATCGTCTGTTCGAAACCAAAATTTGTTAATTAAACTTTGAACAATAACTCTGACACTAGATTCGTCTTTTAAACTATTTAGTAGAGAAGTATAACTCTGCGTTGCAATAATATTAATGCATTTTGCTTCCCTGCTTTGTGCAAAAAAATCTGCATCTGTCGTTGTTACATATTCATGATACTCATCACTAATAAATACCGTTTTTCGTTTAATATTTCCTCTACCTAATTGACTTAATACTGTTCCTTGAAAATCCAGTTTTAAGTAAGCTGCCATTATTTTAGAGAGATTCTTATATTCTGCAATATTCATATTTAAAACAATAATCTTTCCTTCTTGAATAGCCTCTTCAAATCCTTTAAAACTGATTTTATCTTTTAATGGACAAAATGTCTGGGAAGTTTGATAATCTGATACAAAAACATTCGTAATCCTACTAATTTCAGACCTTAAGATTGATAGTGTTCTATCATCTAATGAAAAAAACTCTTTATCGAAAAAATTGACACAAGATAATAAATTATAAATATCCTTTTCTTTTAATACTCCATTTTCGAAACTTCTACGTGCAATTCTAATTTTATCTGCATAATAATCAGGAAACATAATTAATTTATGAATTTCTGTAAAATTTACGTAGCCATCATTATAAATTCTGCAAAATTTGATAGCCTCTGCTAAGATTTGTTCTGCTTTATCCAACCAATAACTTTCACTAGATTCTTTATTAAATAATTCTAAAATAGTTTTTAAGCGATTCGCTAAAACTAACGGAGATAGATTAGGTTTATCTAAAGGATTATACGTAATTTTCCCTGATAAATCTATGATGAATACATCCTCTTTTCTTCCTATATGTTCAGCAAGCTCTAAGACTTTTGCAGTATAATTTCCTTTAACATCTAATATTAGCATTGCTAACTTTTCTTTCGTATTTTCTGCTTTATACTCCATTAATTGTTTCGTAAATGGATACATCGCAGAACTTGTTTTTCCACTTCCTATTGTTCCAGTAATTAGTATATTTTGATATAATCCTTTTTCATTCATTTTGATATATTCTTGATAATCATTGATTCCAACTGTCAAAAAAATCATGTCCTTTGGATCTTCTAAAAAAACTTGCTTTTGGGCTTTTTTAGGACAAAATTTCCATTTTTTTAGAACTTTTCTAACGAAAATGCTATACGCAAGAATAAAAGCAACCCAATATGTTACTTTTAGCATTTTCCAAGTATTAGGATATATTTGACAAATATCAAATGGATGTATCGCATAAGGGAACATTAAATTTTGCGCACAAAAAATCGGTCTAAACACGAGATACATTGTCAATACCCCCATACCCAAAGCAGCACAATAAACAAAGATAACTCTAAAAATTCTGTTCAAATTTTTAAATATCCTTTTTCTTAAAATTTAATTTTGAACCTTGTTGATTTTTAAAAAGAATGAAATCAATTTCCGAATAAATTGCATAGATTATAACAAAAATATAGATAATGAAACTTATAAAGAAGAGATGCACTAATGATTGCAAAATGACCACCTTCTTTACTCATTTTTGAATATAATATAACATTTTTTATGTTTTGTCTATACTTTTTGCAAAATTTGTGCTAAAATATTTTCATAAACTCGTAACTAAGATAGGAGGAATTATCAATGATAGAAAAAACTATGAAAATAGGTGACTTTTGTGAACAATACCCAGACAAAATAGATATTCTTTTAGAAGCTGGTATGCACTGTTTAGGATGCCCTGCATCACAAGCAGAAACTCTTGAAGAGGCTTGTGAAGTTCACGGAATCGATGTGGAAGATTTATTAAAACAATTGAATAAATAATGGAAAATGGGAACGATTTTGTTCCCATTTTTATATTTCTTTTTTTCCTTTTTTCAAACGAATATCTTCTCCAAAAAATCTTAAGAATCTGTAAGAACCTGCTAATCTTGATCCAATTCTCATTGTATAAGTATCTGCAATTTCTTGTGCAGTCAAATTGCTAGAAATAATTGTTTTCGTTATTTTATGATTTTGATTTAATAACCTCGTATTAATAATATTAAACAATTCTTCTATTTTATTGTCTGAAATTTTTTCTGTTCCTAAATCATCAATAATTAAAAGATCTGTCGTTAATATATTCTTTTCTAGACCTATTGGATTCTGTGATTTTCCATATTTTTCTTCAAATATCTCGTCAAACATAATCGGAGCAGTTTGATATAAAACTGTTTTTCCTTCTTTTAACAATTCATTTGCAATACAGTTCGTTAAAAATGTTTTTCCTAAACCTGTTCCGCCAAGAAAAATTAAATTTTTTTCTTGTGGATCATCAAAATTCTCTATAAAATGATATGCCTTTTCCTTTAACAAATTCATATTTTCCCTTGGAGAAATATCAGACTTATATTTTTCTTTATTCTCTTTATCAGAAAATAGACGAATATTGAAAGTTCCAAAGTTTTCGAACTCTAAATTACCCATATTAGATTTATTATAAGCTATATCATAAATCTTTTGTTTCAAACAACTACAAAGTTCTGATTTTCCGTTTTTTTCTACAAATCCAGTATCGTTGCAAATTTTACATTCAAAATTTGGTTCAAAATAATCTGTAGACTTAAAAAGCTCTTTAATAATTGCATTTTTCTCTTTGATTAAATGATTACTTCTCTTTTTTAATTCAGATAAAATTTGTTCTTTTTCATCTGTATCAGCATGAACAATTTGACGAGAGGCCTCTATAGAAACTTTTGACAATTCTTGATCAATGGCAGCAATTTTAGGATTTACTTCCAATAGCTGTTCTTTTTTTATCTTGGCTTCCTCTATAGCTTGATTTCTTTTTAAATCATATTCAGTTAATAATTGTTTTAAAAGAGAATGATTCATATTACTTTCTTCTTCCAATATCTAATATCTAGTATCTAGTATCCAGCCTCTAGTTATCATATAAATTTTCAAAATTATCAAACGTACTTTGTGTAAACTCATATTGTTTTGCTACGTTTTTCACTTGTTTTGCCCTTGTTTTTTTCTCTGTAATACTAGACAAGTGAGATTCCACTTGTTCTGCAGTTGTTAGCCCTTTAGCATGCCAATCACTTAAAATATCATCATAATATTTAAATCCTGCATTTGATTTAAATACCGAACGCTTTAAAGCAAGTTCAATGATATCCATATTATATCCGTATTCTTCTGTCCACTTTAAAACATATTCATCTTCAAATGTTGTTAATGGCCTAAATATTCCTAATTTATTCGTTATTTCTTTTTTTAACACATTCATCTTTTCTTGTTTTGAAAAATACTGATCTAATTCTTCAAATGTTTTAATTTTACTTTTAGACCAACCGTTCTGCTACCGCTTGTACATAATTTCTGTTAAGATTTCCGGTTTTTTCAGAACAATAACTAAACAAAGCTAACATCACTTGTTCATCAAATCCATATTTTTCAAACCATAAATCTATATCGGTATACCATGTTGGATTCATCGCACCAGAAAAGAATTGATTATTAATACTTTTGATACATATTGTTCTTGCTTTATTTTTCACATTTTTTTCAATAGATTCAGCACTAGAAGTCATTTTTGGAGTATATAGTTTTCCTAATGCATTTTCTCTTAAATCAGCCAAAATATACCCATCTGGTTTTTTGATGAATAACCCTTGTTCCTCCCAATATTTAATGGATTGATTTACTACATCATAAGAAAGTGACAAAATTTTGGCAATTTCATTGATGTTGATTTCTTTTTTGTTTTTAGATAAAAAAGACAAATATAAATAAACCTTAACTGCGTCTCCGCTAGCAAGGCCTATATACTCTGAAAAAAATATATCTGGAATATCTGTACTAGAAAATAATCCAAATTCTTCTTTTGCCTCTATTTTCATGTCTATTGCCCCTCTATTCTCTTTTTTATCTTTATCTTCTGTACAGTATGCTCATTATATCATCTTTATTTTTAGAATACAATTATTTTTTGAAATTTTTTAAAATCTTCTTTCTTCGTCTGATTTTTCTTCTGGTTTATGTAATTGCCTTTGTGATTGAAACAATTTTGCAAAATTAATAAAAAACGCTTCTACCTCTTCTACCGTTGACTTTTCATTAATCGGCATACGAAGCATTACAGTGTTAATTGGATATCTACCATTATACATTAGTCCAATGCGTCTTTTTTCAAACTCCGCTAATCTTTCATCTACTTCTAAATTTTCATACAACTTCATTTCTTGTTCTGATAAAACAGATGCTACGAATTCTTTCGTAAATTGGCCCGTTCTTATCATATAGGCAATATTCGTTACACGAAATGGCTGTACAAACCAAACTAATCTTTCTCCTGTTTTTTCTCCGGTTTTATCAACCTTTTCTTCTAGATGAAATAACATATCTTTATTTTCATCCGATAATGTATCGAAATTTATCATAATCCACGCATATCCTCTACCTGCATCTTCGAAAGTTGCTCTGTCTGTTAAAAATTCTTGATCTCTTACATCTTCTTTTTCTAAAGGTTTTTCTCCAGGTTTTAATAGATTGTTTTTATTAGCACTACTCATTACCGTTTCTATTCCCTTATCATAAAATATTCTACAAGCTTTTTGTAACGGTAATTCAATATTGTTTTCAATCATTGCATTGATAGATCTATCTATTATCAAAAAATTCTGCCCATATCTATCAATCGGCTCTATCTCGCTTATTAACATCCTTTTTCCTCTTATATCATTTTTATATATTGCTATTATACTTGATTTCACAAAAAAAGAAAAGAGGCAAACCTCTTTTCTTTTTATTCTTCTGTTTCTTCTTGTTCGTCTGGAGATACTGTCTCTATACTTACTACTTTTCCTTCGTTTGTTCGCATTAAAGTAACACCTTGTGTACTTCTTCCTAGAACATTGATTTCAGAAACTTTAATTCTTATAATTGTTCCCGTATCTGTAATCAACATAACATCTTCTTTTCCATTTACAACACGAACACCAACAATATCGCCAGTCTTTGGTGTAATCTTATAAGTAATTAGTCCTCTTCCACCTCTATTTTGCACTCTATATTCTTCAAGTTCGGTTCTCTTTCCAAACCCATTTTCAGTAATTGCAAGAAGTGTTCCTTTGCTTCTATCATTTATAGGTTCCATTCCAATGACTTCATCGCCATCATCAAGCCTAATTCCGATAACACCCATTGAAACTCTACCGACGCTTCTAGCATCTTTTTCTGTAAATGTAATCGCCAAACCTTTTTTAGTAACCATAACAATATCATTTTCACCATTTGTTAATCTTACATCAATTAGTTCGTCGTCTTCTCTTAGGTTAATTCCAAGAAGTCCTGTTTTTCTACTAGAATCATATTCTTTCAAAGGAGTTCTCTTAATTAATCCATTTCTTGTAGCCATTGTTACAAACATATCATCTTTAAATTCTTGAATTGGCATAACTGCAGAGACTTTTTCTCCAGCTTCTACATTTAACAAGTTCACAATTGCTGTTCCTTTAGCCGTACGACCTGCTTCTGGAATTTCAAATCCACGAAGACGATACATTTTCCCTTTATTGGTAAAGAATAATACCGTATCATGTGTAGAAGCTGTAAATATCTGTTTTACGAAGTCTTCTTCTCTTGTTGTCATTCCTGTAATGCCTTTCCCTCCACGTTTTTGACTTTTATAAGTATCAACTGGCATTCTCTTAATATACCCAAAGTGTGTTAAAGAAATAACGGTTTGTTCTTCTTTAATTAAATCTTCAACCTCTATTTCCCCTTCAGCAGCTACTATTTTTGTTAATCTATCATCACCATATTTTTCCTTGATTTCCAAAGTTTCCTCTTTAATGATATCATAAACTAGTTTCTCGTTGGCTAAAATATCTTTTAAATGTGCAATCAATTGCATTAATTCTGCATATTCTTCTTCTGTCTTCTCTCTTTGCAAACCAGTTAATCTTTTTAATTGCATATCTAATATAGCTTGTGCTTGTATATCAGAAAGTTTAAATCTCTCCATCAATCTTTCTTTAGCATCATCATAACTCTCACGGATAATTTTGATGACTTCATCAATATTATCAATCGCAATTAATAACCCCTCTAATATATGAGCTCTTGCCTCTGCTTTTTCTAGTTCGAATTTTGTTCTTCTAATAATAACTTCTTTTCTGTGTTTGATAAATTCATCTAAACACTGTCTTAATGTAAGAATCTTTGGTTCTCCGTCTACCAAGGCTAAATTAATAATTCCAAAAGTATCTTGCATTTGCGTATGTTTAAATAATAGATTTAAAATAACTTGCGCTCTCGCATCTCTCTTTAATTCTATTACAATTCTACATTTATCAATTCTATCAGATTCATCTCTAATCTCTGAAATACCTTCTATTTTTCTATCTTTTACTAACTCGGCAATTGTTTCTATTAACCTTGCTTTATTTACCTGATATGGAAGAGAAGAAACAATAATTCTTTGTTTTCCACCACTTACTTCTTCAATTTCTGTTTCTGCACGTAATGTAATTTTTCCTTTACCAGTTTTATAGGCCTCTTTAATTCCCTCTCTACCAAGAATTGTTGCTCCTGTAGGAAAATCTGGTCCTTTAATAATTTTCATTAAGTCTTCATCTGATAAATCAAAATTATCTATGATAGCACAAATTCCGTCACATATTTCTTTCATATTATGTGGAGGAATATTGGTTGCCATTCCAACAGCAATACCTGAAGATCCATTTAACAATAATGCCGGTATTCTTGATGGTAAAACGGTTGGTTCTTGTAGCCTATCATCGTAATTTGGCATAAAATCAACCGTATTCTTTTCAATGTCTGCAAGCATAACTTCTGCTAATTTTGCCATTCTTGCTTCTGTGTATCTCATCGCAGCTGCAGGATCACCATCTGTAGAGCCAAAATTTCCATGCCCATCTATCAAAGGATATCTCATTGAAAAATCTTGTGCCATTCTTACCATAGCATCATAAACGGAAGCATCACCATGAGGATGATATCGGCCAAGCACAGAACCTACTGTATTGGCACATTTTCTGTATGGTTTATCTGATGTAATGCCATCTTCGTGCATAGAATACAAAATTCTTCTATGTACAGGTTTTAATCCATCTCTTACATCTGGTAACGCACGGCTTACAATAACGCTCATCGCATAGCTGATATAAGCTGTCTTCATTTCTTCGTTTATTTCTCTCTCAATAATCGTTTCGTCTTGTCTTTCCATTTGCTAACCTCGTTTCTTCTCGCAGATTTGCCAAAATCCGCATTTTATCTATGTGTATTATATAAAAGTCAATCAAAAAAATCAAGGCATTTTTACGAAAAAATCTATCATTCCTTAATTTGCCAAAACTCCTGCTAATTCTTTTTCTTCCTCTGTAATATTAAAATTGCCTGTACTTTCTACTAATTTTTGAATAATTTCTATTTTTCTAGCTTTCTTCAAAATATCTTCTAAGGGCAATGTCTTTTCTAAATATTTTTGCATCGTTTTGTTAGCATTTTTCATTCCTTTCAAATCTTGATTCTCGAAGCATTCTTGCCATTTTTCACTATATTCATTAATTCTTTCCACATAAGTTACTTGTTCTTCTAAATTTTCTGCCACCTTATTTTTAATATCTTTCACAATAGAATTCTTTTTTGTTTTTAAGCTTTGTCTCGTGCTTTTGGATATTTTTTCCTGATCAACAGCTTTATCTAACGCAAAATCAAACAATTTCGATATCGTATCTAAAACACCTCCTGTTTTCGTTGCCACTTGTACTTGTTCTACGCTATCAAATTTTCCTGTTACAATTCCCAAGGCAGACTTTCCAAATTCCTTAATATTATTCCACACTTGTTTCACTCCATCTTTCAATCCGTTTTCTAACAAAGCGTCCTTAATGTCGATTACCGCATCTTCTACAATCTCTGGTAGTGCAACACGAATACCTGCATCAAGAGCAATATTAAAAATATCATATAAGTTGCTTTGTACAAACTTTTCTTGGGCAGTTGCCAAATTATTTCCTAAAACAATAATATTGTTCATTGTTTTTCCTATATCTACTTCTAAACTCATTTTTTCTCCTTTCTAGTTGATTTTTTCTAAAATTTTAATATATTTATTTAGTCTTAAATCTCCTTCTCTTATGTTGTTTGCCAGTTCTGTAAACTTAAAAGAAAAACTAATTTTTCCAATAATTTTAAATCTTCCAAAAATCTCCTTTACAATATCTTGATCCACAGAATTCATGTTTACTTTGTTTAATAAAAGATCGATTTTTTTGGGAAAAATTTCCCAATCTTCTGTATAAATTTCTAATAGATTTTCCGCTTTTTTGATTTCTAGTAAATTCGGTTCCAACAAAAATATAATTTTATCTACATTAGCAAGTACGACTTTCATAAATTTTAAACTAGTTTCACTAGAACTATCAATTAAAATAAAATCGTAAATTTCTTTTAAATCCAGAATCATTTTTTCTACTTTTTCAAAGCTAATTCGATTTTCCTCTGTAAATAAAGCATCTATTCCACAAAAAACATCTAAATTCGTACTAATATGCGTTATAAAACTATCGATATCTCCTTTTTCTTCATATGTTTTATACTTTTTGATTCTAAAAATTGTGTGAATACTGTTATTGATAATATCAAAATCTATAATCACTGTTTTCATACCAGATTTCCTTGCTGATTTTGCTAAAAGAGCTGTAATCAAACTTTTTCCACTTCCATACGGTCCCGTAACCGCAATAACTTTAGCTGTTTTGAACCATCTTTTCTTTTTCTCCTGATAAATAATGCTTTTTAACTGTTCTACTTCTAAATTTAAAGATGTATTTTCTCTTTTCTCTAAAATCTGTTGCAACATATCTTCTATTTCCAAGTCATCTTGTATCCATACTTTAAAAATTTTTCGTCTTTCCAAAAATCTTCTTAAAGTACTATTTTCTTTTTCCATTAAAAAAACAATTTCAATTTTTTGATTAATTTCTAAAATCTTATCAATAAACTCTTTAATATCCCATTCTCCTAAGAGTTCTTCACTTAATATCAAAAGATTGATTTCGGAATTTCCTTTTAAAATATCTAGCACACCATCTTGATAAGGAATATCATTTCCTAGCACTTCTATCTCTTCATGAC
>Ga0265301_10006431_pt1 | contig 11228 bp, 12 predicted proteins | sample AusTroGonzalo_MG_2_FD_193488 | JGI IMG/M metagenome (GOLD analysis project Ga0265301, IMG submission 193488) | Bovine rumen microbial communities from tropical cattle in Woodstock, Queensland, Australia - Gonzalo_04 | ecosystem: Host-associated > Mammals > Digestive system > Stomach > Rumen ...
ATCCGTGTGCGGGACGTCTTCAGCTTCTGCTCGGTTGCCAGTTTCCTTTGCTGGAGGGCGACCAGAATGTCGGGGGAATTGAGGATGCTGTTCATGACTCGGCCTCCTTTCCCTCTTCTTCATTTATGAAAAGCCCGACCACAAGGCGCGACAAGGGCTGGATAATCCAACGCTTGCGGCAGGCATAGAAAATGCCCATCAGCAGCAACAGGAGGGCTCCCATAATCAGGTGGCCGACGAACAGGTTGTCTATCAGCTGCCCGAACCATGAGGCTAAGGCGAACAGCATGAAGAAGAGCGCCATAGCTCCGAGCGTCAGGCACACAACCGCGATGGCTACTGCGGAGAGGAGCACGGTCAGCTTCTCCGCAGTATCCATCATCAGATACTGCTTCTGCAGCTCCAGATGGTTCTTGATTTCCGCCCAGAGCGACTGCAGATTATCGGTGTAGTCCATGCCTTACGCCTCTTCTTCCTTAGAGGCCTGCAGCTCTTCGGCAATCTCGTCCACGAGGTCGGACATCTCTTTTCTGTTGAGTTTAATGCCGCGTTTGCGCAGAGCCTCTGCAATTTTCTCACGCAGGTCGCTGCCCTTCTCGGGGGCAAAAAGCAAACCACAAGCAGCACCAACGGCTGCACCGCCTATGAAGGCAACCAGAAAATCCAAAGCTTTCATTGTTTCTCTCCTTTTGTATAATTTAGGTGACATTTTTATGTTCTCTGCCTACAAATATAGACATTTTTAGCTTTCGGTCAGCATAAAAAGCAGAAAAAATGACATAAAAAGAGAAAATTCTGCCTATTTTATTGTGCTTATGGCGAAAAAGCAGTATCTTTGCAAGGTAAAATGAGACAAAAGTAACTAAAAAACATACAACTTCTATGAAAAAGATTCTTTTGATGGGCGCTGCTGTTTGCGCTGTGTTCATGATGTCGTCATGCAAGAGTAAGGAAAGCGCCTACAAGAAGGCTTATGAAAAGGCAAAGGCTCAGCAGGCTCAAACCGTAATGCCTACAGTCAACCCTACCACCACAACACCCGTCGTTCAGCAGGTAACACCCCAGACCGTAACTCCCGTCACCACCACTCCTGTGGCTGATTACAGCAATGTTGCTGTACGTAACGAGAGCGTTGCCTTCGTTGAGGGTAGCACCCTGAAGCAGTATGGCGTAGTTGTAGCCTCTGTTACCATCAGGAGCAACGGCATAGCTCTCATGAAGAAGCTTGCTGGTCAGGGCTATAACAGCTGCATAGCACAGGCAGAAGTAAACGGCCAGATATTCTATCGTGTTGTCGCTTGCAGCTTCGACACAAAGGCAGAAGCCGCACAGAAGCGTGCACAGCTCGAGGGAATGTATCCTGGCGCTTGGCTGCTGTATAAGAAATAAGAATAGCCTCACCCCATAAGGTGTCTTCCGATACTTCCCCTCCTTGGGAGGGTTAGGGGAGGCTCCTATAATATAAATAATGTGGGAAGAGTACTGGCAATAGACTATGGAGTCCGTCGCACCGGCTTGGCTGTGACGGACTCTTTGCAGATTATCCCAGGAGGGCTGACAACCGTGGAAACCCCACAGCTGTTGTCCTTCCTGAAGAACTACCTCGCTAAGGAGGATGTGGAACGCTTCGTGGTAGGCCTGCCCAAGCAGACAAACGGGCGGGACAGCGACAACCTGCCTCGAGTACGTGCTTTTGTGGCACAGTTGCAGAAGACATTCCCGACAGTTCCCATCGATATGTGGGACGAGCGCTACACCAGCGTCCTTGCCCAGCAAGCCATCCTCCAAAGCGGTATCGGCAAGATGGCACGCCGCAACAAAGCCCTCGTGGATGAGGTAAGTGCCACAATCATCCTGCAAGGATGGATGGAACGATTACAGTTGAAAGTTTAGAGTTTAGAGTTGAAAGCTTAGAGTCTGTTCAAGAAGTTCAAGATTTCGAGGGCGGTAGCAAATTCTTCATTCTTCATTCTTAATTCTTCATTTCACATGATACTACCAATATACACATTCGGTCAGCCCGTGCTCAGGCAAGAGGCTGAAGAGATAGACAAAGACTATCCAGAGCTGGACAAGCTCATAAAGGACATGTACGAAACCCTTGAACGCAGCGAAGGCATTGGCCTTGCGGCACCTCAAGTGGGATTCCCCATCAGGTTGGCCATCATCAACCTTGACCCTATCAGCGAAGATATGCCTGAATACAAAGGCTACGCTAAGACCTTCATCAACCCCTATATAGAGGAATATGATGAGACGGATATGGACATCATGGAAGAAGGCTGCCTTAGCCTGCCTGGTATTCACGAGAAGGTGAAGCGTGCCAAGCGTATTCGTGTCACCTATCAGGACGAGCAGTTCCAGGAGCATGACGAATGGGTGGATGGCTACTTGGCTCGTGTCATGCAACATGAGTTTGACCACCTCGATGGAGTTGTCTTTACTGACCACCTCAAAGGCTTGCGTCGGCAGCTCACCACACCCAAGCTTCAGGACATCAGGAAAGGCAAGTTCTCCTGTAACTACAAAGTAAAGGTGAAACATTGAACATTGACCATTAAACATTGAACATTGACCATTGACCATTGAACATTGAGGGCTATGAGGGGGAAGCGACTAACATTGCTTGTGGCGATGCTTTTGGGCATGTTCAACTTTCATTGGCATGTGACTAATGGTCAATGGTCAATGGTCAATGGTCAATGTGTTTCCGCTCAGATTAACACCGACCGCGTTCTCCTGATGGGGCGTAATGCCTTGTACTACGAGGACTATGTGCTTGCTATCCAACGCTTCAATATGGTCATCAATGTGAAGCCTTGGCTGGGCGAACCTTACTTCTACAGGGCTTTGGCAAAGTTCTATCTCGAAGACTATCAAGGGGCAGAGATAGATTGCAACAATGCCGTTGAGCGCAACCCTTATGCCCTCAATCATTTTGTGTTGCGTGCCCTTTGCCGCATCAATCAGGACCGTTATGCCTTGGCAGAGGAAGACTATCACAAGGCACTCTCCATCAATCCGCTCGACTACAACTCCTGGCACAATATCGTGCTTTGCCAGATAGAGCTTAAGGAATACGAAAGGGCTGACTCTTCGCTTGATGTCATGATACGTCATTGGCCGAAGGAGACAGAGCAATACACCATGAAGTCGCAGGTCTCTTTGTTGCGGACAGATACGCTTCAGGCAGAGAAGTGGACAGACCGTGCCCTTAAGCTGGATGAATACGATGGTAGGGCTTGGAGCCTCAAGGCGATGTTCCAAGGCAACCGCAAGGAATACAAGGAGGCAGAGGCATCCCTCGACAAAGCCATTACGCAGATGCCAAAGGCGGCTGGGCTCTATGTCAATCGTGCTTTGGCACGTTACAATCAGGACAACCTCAGGGGAGCTATGTCCGACTATGATGCCTGCCTTGACCTTGAACCGCGCAACTATCTTGCCCATTACAACAGGGGCCTGCTCAGAGCCAGTGTGGGGGAAGACAACCTTGCCATCGAGGACTTCAACTTCGTGCTCAGCCTTGAGCCAGACAACACCATTGCCCTCTACAACAGAGCTCTCCTTTTGGACAACATAGGCGACTATAATGGTGCCATTCGTGACATTAGTGCCGTCATCAAGGACTATCCAGAGTTTTGGGACGGTTACCGTCATAGGGCAGCCATCAAGCGGAAGATTGGTGACACAAATGGAGCAGAAAGGGATGAGTTCAAGGTGCTACAGGCACGACTGGATGCTGCGGCAGGCAAGAAACATGCTGTCAGGACTCGCAAGAAGAGTGAGCGGAACATAGAGGACTATGCAGCTCTTGTCGAAGAGGACACCCATGAGGAGGAAAATGAATATGTCAGTGAGTATCGTGGCAAGGTGCAGAACAGGCAGACAGAGCTAAGGCCAGAGCCCATCTATACGCTTTCCTATTATAAACGCTCGTCAGAGACCAATACCTATGTTGCCTATTGCTCGGAACTGGAGGCCCTCAATATCCGAAAGGCCTTGCCTAAGCAATTGTACCTGACAGATAATGAAGGCTCAATGACAGAGAAGTTGACCGAGGCACATCAGGCTTCAATTAATGCTCTTTCCGAGCAGCTTGAAGAGAAGCCAGAGGACAGGAACCTGCTGATGAGGCGTGCTCTTGACTACTATCATGTCCGAGACTTTGAGAATGCTGTTGCAGACATGAATGCCCTCATATCCTTCCCGAATACCCCAAACAACCATACAACAAAGGAGCAGCTTGCCTTGGCCTTAATCCTGAGAGCCCAATGCCGCTTTGCTCAGCTTGAGGTGTCGCGTACAACAGCCAATGCCTCTGACCTCCGTCTTGGCTATCTTATGGTTGTTCAGGACTATAACAAGGCATCTGACCTCATGCCCGATGCTCCCTTCCTGCATTACAATATCGGTTGTGTGCAAGTGCAGTTGGCCGATTATGTGGCTGCCCAGAAGTCCTTCAGCCGTGCTCTTCAGCTTGATTCTCACTTCCCAAGTGCCTACTATGGCAGAGGTGTTGCCTATATCCTTGGCGGACAAACAGACGAGGGATTGAGCGACCTCTCACAGGCAGGCGAGTATGGGCTTTATTCTGCCTACAACCTCATTAAGAAGTACTCAAAAGAGAAAAAGCAGCAGGCAAGCAAATAATTTTTCTGCTTTCCTTTCCCTCTTTTCGCTTTTTGTCGTATATTTGCAGCTCAAAATAATTAAAAAAGGGAGTTAAGGAGTCAGTAGTTAAGTAGTTAAGCTGATACATTCTGTTGCTGGAACATTTGGCTTAACTACTGTCCGAAGGACGAGCGAAGCGATAACTACTTTACTACTTAACTACAAAGAAAAACAATTACGACAATGGTAAAGATAACTTTCCCCGATGGCTCTGTCCGTGAATACGAGAACGGCATCACTGGTTATGAGATTGCACAGAGTATTTCACCCCGTTTGGCACAGGACGTTGTAGCCTGTGGTATCAATGGTGAGACAACAGAACTCAATCGCCCCATCAATGCAGATGCCTGCATCAAGCTCTATAAGTTCGAGGATGAAGAGGGCAAGCACGCCTTCTGGCACACCAGTGCACACCTCTTGGCAGAGGCCCTTCAGGAGCTTTATCCTGGTATTCAGTTCGGCTTTGGTCCTGCCATTGAGAATGGTTTCTTCTACGATGTGCTTCTGCCTGATGGCAAGCAAATCGGCGAAGGTGACTTCAAGGAGATAGAGGACAAGATGCTGGAGCTTGCCCGCAAGGATGAGCCCGTTGTACGCAAGGAGATAAGCAAGGCAGACAGCCTCGCCCTGTTTGGTGCAGCAGGTCAGACCTACAAGTGTGAGCACATTGACCAAGACCTTGAGGACGGCAGCATCACAACCTATACACAAGGCAACTTCACAGACCTCTGTAAGGGTCCCCACATTGTCAGCACTGGCATCATCAAGGCTGTCAAGCTGATGAGTGTTGCAGGAGCCTTCTGGCGTGGCGATGCTGAAAATGACCAGATGCAGCGCATCTATGGCATCACCTATCCCAAGAAGAAGATGCTCGATGAGTACCTCCTTATGCTCGAAGAAGCCAAGAAGCGCGACCACCGCAAGATTGGCAAGGAGATGGAACTCTTCATGTTCAGCGAGCGTGTGGGCAAGGGTCTCCCCATCTGGCTTCCCAAGGGTACAGACCTGCGTCTTCGCCTTCAGGAGATGCTTCGCAAGATACAGAAGGAGTACGGCTATCAGGAGGTTATCACACCCAATATCGGTGGCAAGAACCTCTATATGACCTCTGGTCACTGGGACCACTACGGCAAGGACAGCTTCCAGCCCATCCAGACACCTGAAGAGGGCGAGGAATACCTGCTTAAGCCCATGAACTGCCCCCACCACTGTGAGATATTTGCCAACCGTCCCCGTTCCTATAAGGAACTGCCTTTCCGCTGTGCAGAGTTCGGTACTGTCTATCGTTATGAGCAGAGTGGTGAGCTTCATGGCCTGACACGTGTACGTTGCTTCACTCAGGATGATGCACACATCTTCTGCCGTCCTGACCAGGTGAAGAAGGAGTTCATCAACGTCATGGACATCATCCAGCGCGTCTTCAAGACCTTCAACTTCAGTGAGGAGAACGTGGAGGTGCAGATTTCCCTGCGCGACCCCAACAACAAGACGAAGTACATTGGTTCCGATGAGGATTGGGCAAGTGCAGAGAAGGCCATCATCGATGCCTGTGCAGAGAAGGGCATGAAGGCACGTCAGGAGCTTGGTGAGGCAGCTTTCTATGGTCCTAAGCTCGACTTCATGGTGAAGGATGCCATTGGACGCCGCTGGCAGCTTGGCACCATTCAGGTCGATTACCAGTTGCCACAACGCTTCCAGCTTGAGTACATAGGTGAGGACAACCAGAAGCACCGTCCTGTGATGATTCACCGTGCTCCCTTTGGTTCAATGGAACGCTTCTGTGCCGTGCTCATTGAGCACACAGCAGGTCACTTCCCCTTGTGGCTCACCCCCGACCAGGTTGCCATCCTTCCCGTCAGCGAGAAGTATCAGGAGTATGCAGAAAAGCTCAAGGCCTACTTCGACACCCAGAATGTCCGCAGCATCATTGATGACCGCAGTGAGAAGATTGGCCGCAAGATTCGTGACACAGAGCTCAAGCACATCCCCTACATGGTTATTGTAGGCGAGAAGGAGCAGGCAGAGGGTACAGTCTCCATGCGTCAGCGTGGTGGTGGAGAACAGGCCAGCATGACAATGGAAGCCTTTGCCCAGCGCATCAATGATGAAGTGGCAGCCATGACCAGTGCCACCAATTAAGTAGTGCGCAAAGCTTTCAGGAAAAGCAAACCATAAAGCAGAGATGCAAGGCCAAAAGCCCTGCATCTCTTTTTTATGTTCGTTTAGGAAGGGGGAAGGTTTTTCTGGGACAATGTGCTTCTTGATTAAAGCACGGCAGCTATACGTCGAATCTTTTTCAGCTTTTCCATGAATGATTTGTTGCGTTCTGCCATCAGCATATTATATTCATTTTGCAGTGCCAGCAGAGGTGTGGCATCTACTCCCAAGGCAGCTTCCATCATCATGGCAAGCTCTGGATTGAGTGCACGTTTGGCGTTCAGTACTTCATTGAGGGCAGAATACGAGACACCAATATCTCTGGCCAATCCTCGTTGGGATATACCGCGATATTCAATCTCATCCTTTAGCACTTCACCTGGATGTGTAGGGTAAAAAGGCTTCATGTTGTTGGCTATCATCCTGTCATCAGTTCCTTCTAAATGTACCATAGTGCGATTATTCTATAGCAAAGGTACGACATTCTTTATGTGCCCACAAATTTGCGAACACTTTTCTTTCACTTGATGCAAAAAAAGAATCATCCCCACAATGGGGATGTAGTGTTATATACGGGCTAATAGATGATGGTCGTCATGGAATATTCTTCAAGATACTGACGAACTCCATTATCTTGATAACAAGCAAACGGGGGTAATCTATTTGCTGAAGGTGCAAAAAATGTTTATCATCCGACACGATAAAAGTGGCATTGGCCGCTATAGCACAATCTATGAACTTATTGTCATCGCGGTCGGTGGTTATCAGTTCAAAGTGATAATAAGGTGTAATCATTTCCACGAACTGACTGTTTATAAGGTAACTGATGACGTTTTCTGCAATTTCAGGCGTAGTCTTTTGGGCAATGATTTCCTGATATTCCCACAATATATCATTGGAAACACACAGAGTGTACTTCCCTTCAAGGAGACCTCGCCATATCAAATTTGACGGGCTTGCTTTAGAGAATGATGCCACCAGAGCGTTGGTGTCGAGAACCACACGATAGGCCATTTCAGTATGTATAAGGAGTGCGCAGATGTTCCTTCATTGCAGTTTCGCTCTGTTCGCGTCCCCAAAGTCCTTTTGCCTCAAGTTCGGCTATGCCTTCATCAACCTTTTTGGCATAATAGTCAGCAAGCAGATTCTTTATTTCCTGCAACTGTTGTTCTGTTTTTATCCGCGAGAACATTTCCAGCAAGTAAAGCTGTGCGGGATTGAAAACGGTAGTCTTTCCCTGAGCGTTAGTCTCTTGTGACTGCATGATAAGTTGTTTTTGTACCTTTCGTTTGCAAAATTACGAGAATTATCTTAAAGTGCAAAACAATCGCTGACTTTTTATCTTAATCATAGATGTTTGAGGTGTTTGCCATGCATGACAGGCATGGTGGTCTAAGTTGCAGATTTGCCCATTAAGACAAAAGAATCATCCCCGCCCTGGTGTTCCAAAGCGGGGATGAGGGGTTGTCAGAGAGGGATGGGGGTTGCTATTGTATCGCCACAACGGTCTTGAAGTCGCTCCAAGGCGATGTTGTTTTATAAGCATCCACAGAGCCTGCTGGTACATGAAGCGTGGCAGATGAGATGGACGAATCGGAAAACGGATTGAATTCGGTCCAAGGTACACTCTCTGCTAAGCAATAAATATCGGTCAGGCTGCTGCAACCTTGGAAGGCATAGCGGGCGATACCGATCACACCACTGCCAATGGTGATGGAGGTCAGGCCGCTGCAATAACGGAATTTATAATTCGTTTTGTATCAATAATTTGCGTGTTAAATGGTAGAAAAGTGACAATACGGATTCTATCAATGCAGAAAAAGATAAAGATTTAACACTTTTAACTTTAATTTAGGCAAGCAATCTATATTTCTACCACATCCCATATTTCTCTCAACTCTTGACAGTCTATAGAGTGAAATCTATCCTTTTGAATGGCGACACATAACAAGTAGCGAGGCCTACTCATGCCGACATAAACCACTCTTAAGCTTTTCAGAGTATCATCATCTGTCCCTGTATACGCCACACCTTTAAATTGTTCTTTTAGTCGTTCCGACTCATAATACTTGTTATAAAATGTTTCAAGGTATAACGTTGCCGCATGTGTCTCTCCTTTCACAGAATGAACCGTGGCAACCTCTATCTCTATATCCCTCTCTTTGTAAATATTTCCATGTTCGGCATCCAGGGCAGCCAGATTCCCCGCAGCAACAGCATTAAAGAATGTATTTGCTTCTTCCGTCGCCTCATCCTTTCCAAATAGTGGCAATAGTGTACCCGACAAATACTGATAGATTTCCTCTTTCGTATGCTGTCTATCATCTGCATTACTGCCAGTTGCCGCTAACATTGCCCATTTCATCACCCTACAAAGGAACTCTTCTTTATTCTTTACATCTATCAAATTCAGGTAGTTAAGCAGAGAGGTTCTGTTATAACGTTTGGCATTATTTCTTACATTACACAAATCCAAGAACTCTATTATACCCTGAATAATGGATAATCCGCAATCTTTTACTGTACCATGATGGTTCTTAAATAAGAAATCGTCAAATGAATCCCCCTCTACCCTTGGCTTTGTGTTCTTCTTTTCAAACGACGGATAATATGATTCTATATATCTCTTTTGCTCATTGGCACCTTTTTTACCAACCCAACCGCAAGCTTTGATATTAACTCTATGCAATGGATCTTCGTTCTTTTCCATGTTGGCAAGATTCAACACAGAAATATTGTCCATTTCCGGGATTATTATTGTTTTCAGCAATTCTGCATACTTGGGCAGCACAGTCTGAGGGTCTTCATAAGTGATGATGACTGGTTTTACCGAATAAACATTCTCATTGCCAAAGAGGAGGTGGTTATCTTCCATACATAAAGAACGCAATGGACGGGCTATGTTCTCTCCGAATCGATTACTATTACGTATATATAGAACATTTTCGCCTCTCAATTCAGCATTGTCACTACCATCATTCCCATCTCCCTCATAGATTGCTTGGCAATAATCTCCAAACCGCTGAACAACGACTTTATCATCTGCGAATAAATGTCTTATCAGCTCAACCTGCCGTTTGTCACAATCTTGGACTTCATCTATAAATAGGTATTTGAACCTTTTATCTGAAAAACCGCTAAAATCGAGCCCATTTTCCCGAATATACCTGAATGCCAAGTCGTATGCATCTTCAAAAGAAAGAATACCCTCTTTGAACATTTCATCTTTTAGCTTTAAATATTCCGCACCAGACTCAGAAGAAAATCCTATTGGCCTTTGGTCTGCTATAATTTGGTTATTAATCCAATCAACCTTAAATGAAAGAATTATCTCCTTCCATTCACTATCAAGAATTCTTTGCTTTTTTGCCCTAATTAGTCGCGCTATGTTTCCGGGTATATTTGTGTAATTATGGCCACTCAGTTGAAAATCATACCAAATAACACGTTTACCTTTTTTTTAATTACATTAGCAACTATCAAAGAATCAACGCCTCCCCATGCATTTATTTCATCTTCCTCTAACCTGTGTTCTTTAGCAGCCATTCGTGCAAACACAAGCCCTTTTAACTTGTTTTCAAAAGGCAAATCACTATATTTTTTTAACAGCACAGCCTTAGCAATATCATTATCTACATACTGAATCTGGCTACCGTAGAAATAATGAAGTGCCGCAGCTGCAACATACTTATGTAGAAAGGTCTGAATTGTACCGAAGAAATTGGGATAACTAAAAAGGACATCCGCTTTAGGGCCAACTTTTGCCTTTATTTCATCGATGGCGACATTAGTATGTGTAAGTACGCATACTCCTCTTCCATCTTCTAGGGGTAACTTGTTGGCAAGAATAATCAACTTGGCCAGCAAAGCCGTAGTCTTACCACTTCCTGGACATGCTTGGACATAGCAACTACTATCCTTTTTGATAATCTCAACTCTTGGATTATCAAAAGGGGGGAGCCCTTTCAAAAGGGTATCATGAGCTATTCTTATTTCTTCATCTGTTGCAAATGCCATACTAAATTACCTTTTCCTGGATTACGCAGTAACATGTTCTATAGCCTTCTTAATATAATTCAGCCGTTCATCATTCTCTATAATACCTTTGACCTTTTCTTTTAATTCATCATTCCCTTTTACTGGCGGCAGCTCACCAGCTATCATCCCAGCCATATATTGTGCTGTAATTGCTTTGCTAACAATACCATCATTCAGCGGTGCAAAAATCTTATAAGATTCTTCTCTTGAAGGCAAATGGTCATCAGGATATTACCTCAGTTCGGGATAAGAATTAAAATAACATGAGTTGTTTTGTGTTTTCGATGTAGTATCCATCCAAAGCCTGCGGTTTGTTGTCAAAGAAGCAATATGCCGCCAATGTTGCGACCATATTCATG
>Ga0265301_10006434_pt1 | contig 11227 bp, 6 predicted proteins | sample AusTroGonzalo_MG_2_FD_193488 | JGI IMG/M metagenome (GOLD analysis project Ga0265301, IMG submission 193488) | Bovine rumen microbial communities from tropical cattle in Woodstock, Queensland, Australia - Gonzalo_04 | ecosystem: Host-associated > Mammals > Digestive system > Stomach > Rumen ...
AGAGAAACAGGTCGCTAAGGTTTTCGGAAAGAGTGGAAACGAAGTTTTAACGGAAGTCGATGAACAAAGAAAGATAATGGAGGAATTCAAGAAACAGCATCGTAAATGCTCTTCACTTAAAGAGGATGTGATGAAACGTTACTGGAATATTGACTTCCAATGCGCCCCTGTTTTGGTTGAGAGAATAACGATTGACAGACTCATGAAGAAACATGGTGACAATGGTTTTGTTATCATAAGTGCCAACCGTAGTGATATGGATGATGAACGGAACACGGTTGCCACACAAGGGCTAATCAGTGACTTGAAGGCTTCAGGCTTCACATATTTGCCGACTTATGGCGGTTACAGGGGTACTGATGATGTTGTTGACAAGTTTGAACCGAATTTCACCGTGTTTAATTATGACAAGGATGGAAACCCTTTGAATTTTGATGACTTGCACAAGTTTGCTCTTGACATGTGTGGGAAATATGAGCAGGATTCCGTATATATCAATGAGCCTGGCAAAGCACCCGAATATCAGAACAAGGATGGACAGAAAGTCAACAAGAGAAGCAGTAGGAAATATGTGAAAAACGACATGAATAAAGAAGCGTACACATCATTTTCATCACCGGAAGAAATAGCCTCTCATGGCAAAACACAACCGGTAGGAAGAAGATTTACGAGTGATATTGAATTTGATGAATCACGTGTATATGTAAACCCGATGCCATCAAGCAATGTTGCAAGGATGAGAAGAAAGGGTGAGATAATGATTTGGTGCTAAAAACTTAAGGAAATGAAAAAGAGAATCATTTTAACGGAAAAGCAGGTTGCTGAGGTTTTCGGTAAGAATGCCATTTTGGAGACAAGCAGGCGACAGAAGGCAGTGCAAGCCATGAACGGAAAAGATGTTATCAAAACCATGGCTATCCTAACAAGTGAAAATCCGCGCTATTCCGATGTTATGGACCCTAATGACAAGGATGAGAACGGAAATCCGCGTGAGAATTATGGTGAGAAGAATGGTGACAGAAGGACTGACCTTGAGAAAACCTTAAAGACTGGTCATTTTGCTTGGTTTCCTGTAAAATGTCAGTATTTTGGTAAAGAGAACAGTTATATCATATATAACATCTCATTGGAGGACACGCTCTATCTGGGTAAGAAGTATGGTCAGGAGTCCGTTATTTGGATTGATGGTACAAAATGTCAGTATTGGGAGCAATCCGGTGACGGTAACTATACAATGACACATGAGAGGGACATGAGCCAACGGCTTGACATGAGTGATGCTGATGATTTGTTTACGCAGATAAGCCGTGCCTTCAAGTTCCAGATTCCGTTCTTTGATGGTAGTGATGAGAACAAGGTGGAGTTGGGGAAGATGAACGAGTATGTCAACAAGGTTGTAAAGGGACGCATTTTGAACGAATCTGAGATTGATAGGAGAATATACAGTTGTCTGAATGCAAAGTCAGGTGCGAACCGTTACGCAAACCATAGCGAACTTTACGGAAATAATTTTCAATGGAAGTAAAACACTAAATAACATGAAAAGAAGAATCGTTTTGACAGAAAATCAACTGAAACAAGTTGCTAAAAAGATGTTTGGTAACATATCGGAGAACATTTCATTCCGTTCTAGAATCCATGAGGTCAAATATTTCCACCCTGAAGGAAAATCAATGCCAAACGGATCTCATTATCAAAGGGGTGGTTTTGTTAAAGAATGTATTGACAACAGGAATGCTTATGTTTTGGACGAGGATGTTCATGGTGAGCAGTATGGTCTTGCCAAATATCGTGGGGGTGTGATAACATTTTCTGCTGACATCAACTCGGTTGAACTTTCCCCTAACAAGTTCGTCAATAAAATCAAACAGGTAATTGAGACCTTCAAACAAAGGATTGGCAGACACAAAATCATCCATTCCCTAATCAACAAGTTCAACAAGGATGATGGAGAGTATATCGGTGCGTATTCTGTGGGAAATTTCTTCAAGGGTAAATATGTTGGTGATAACGGAGAGATGTTCAATGAGAAATCTCTTTCTGTTGAGGTAAACGGACTTAGCAGTATGGGTTTGCTGAAACTTGCTGAATTCATTGCAAATGAGTTCAGACAGGAGACGGTCCTTGTCAAAGACTTCAACGCTAACAAGATTTTCCTTGTTGACGGAAAACCTTCAGACGAACCGTTGGAGAAGGAGATGGAGAGAATTAACACCGACTGTTAGAGTTCCGAAACACGAGTTTCCTTTTGCGGCAAAATCCTTTTGACTATATTTATGGTAAAAGGATTTTTTTTATGAAAAAGATTATCGTAACAGAGGAACAGATTCGCGGCTACATCGAGAGCATGGTTGGCTGCGACCCAGAACTTGAGAAATGCACCTGCGGTTATGCTGTTGTGACACCTGGTGTGAATGCTGACCTTGACGCACTTATGGACAGGTTCGAGAATGAGCGTGGGGCACTTGACAGATTCGGCGCCACCATTGTTGACAAGGATGGTGAGAAAAGGATATATTGCAGTGACAATGTGGGTTTCATGAAACTCTACCAGCTGTTGCTGAAGTTCGCCAATGATGGTGTTGAGTTTGTCCATGTACCTGAAAAATAAGATAGGCGATGTCAAGACCACAGCGATACGGCATAAAGTTCCCGTTCACCACTGTCAGTGAGGAGAACACACTTCTTGACCTCTCGTTGACGAGCGAGGAGGAGGTGCGTTCCGAGCTGATGCATGTCATTTTCACCCCTAAGGGTCAGATGTTGAGGAACCCCAATTTCGGGACTTCACTGATACAGTATATCTTCAACCCTGATGACAGGCAGACGTGGGATGACATCATAAGGGAGATAAGGGATGCCGTTGCCGCTAACATACCCAACTGCACGATAAAGGATGTACAGATAAGGGAGGGTGAGAAACCATACGAGTTATATGCCAAATTGCTGTATAGTGTCAATGATGGTGTTTATATAACTGATTATGAGACAATAACAAAGTTATAGTTTTAGGATGTCTGAGAAAACAATATCATATCTTGACAGGACATACGGTGAGTTCAAGAACGACATAATTGACAAGAGCAGGAAGTACTACAATGACATCTTCCAGAACTACAATGATGCCGCCATCGGCACATGGCTCATAGATGTGTTCGCTGATATTGCTGACACGCTGTCATACAATATAGACAGGACATATCAGGAGACGGGCATAGATTCCGCAAACACAAGGTCATCGCTGTTGCAGATGGCGAGGAGCAACGGTCTTAAAATACCCGGGCCTAAGAGCGCCGTTGTTGAGGTTGAGATTTCATGCACTTTGCCTGTCAACAATTCAGCGAATCTCGGTGATGTTGGAAATGACCTATCCTCACCTGACTGGTCTTACTGCCCTTATATCAAGAAGGGAAGCCTTTTTTCAACAGGTAGTAAGATTTTTGAACTTTATGAGGATGTTGACTTCGCATCACAGTTCGACAGCAACGGAATTCCGAACAGGCGGTACAGCGAGATAAGGAATTCCAATGGAATCATAACAGGATACCGTGTCAGCAAGATTTCAGTGGCTGTGGCTGGTCAGAGCAGGATTTACAAGAAGTACATATCACAGAACGACATAGTTCCGTTCATGAGCCTTACAATAGATGACACCGATGTCACTAATGTCGAGAGCATCATTGTAAAACAGGGCATGGTGTCAAGTACGAAGATTGGCGACTTCTACCCTGACAGGGAGAGTTTCGAGGGAAGCAACGGGCTTCCTGTGCAGCGTTATTTTGAGGTTGAGAACCTCATTGACCAGTACAGGTTCGGTTATGATGAGGAGGTGAGCACTTCTGATGATGGTGCGAGTGTGATATATTCTCCTTCTTGGGAAACTGTTGATTCATTGTATGTTGACGGTACTGAAGTTCCGATAAGGATTGCCGCAAGGGGAAAATGGAAAAGGGTGAAGAACAAATTCATCACGGAGTTCCTCGACAATGGCAGCTTGAAGGTCACATTCGGTCCCGGAATACGCAACAAATATGGTGAGATACCTTCAGACGCTTCCATGTTCACACAGTATATGATGTCAAGGATGGAGGCTAACGACTACATGGGTGTTCTTCCTGAGCCTAATACGACAGTGTTTGTGCTGTACCATATTGGTGGCGGAGATGACACAAATATCGCCGCAGGTGCCATAAACAGCATTGTCAGCATCGCTGTTGACATCCCAGGTAACTGCAACGACCCGTTGAACGCAAGGAAGAAAAGTGGTGTCAGGTCATCAATAACGGTAACGAACACGACACCTTCCTATGGCGGCAAGAACGCACCTTCAAACGAGGAATTGAGGTGGCTGATAAAGTACAACTCAGGTGCTCAGAATCGTTGTGTCACCTTGAAGGACTATTATTCTATGATTTCGCATATTGAGCCGAAATTCGGCATCCCCTTCAGATACAATGTGGTTGAGGAGAACAACAAGGTGGTGGTTTACTGCCTCGGGCTTGACTATAACGGGCATCTTACTGACATGCTCAGTGAGGTTGTCGCTGACAATATAAGGGAGTACCTGTCCAAATACAAGATGATTAACGATTGTGTTGAGGTGCGTTCCGGTAAGGTTATCAACATATCGTTTGAGGTTGATGTGTTCATTGACAAGTCATACGAGAAGAGCGACGTTGTGAAACAGATAATTGACACTGTCTATGGTTATATGGACATAAGGTCTCACATGATTGGGGAGGACATCTTCATCGGTGACATTGAGAAGGAGATTTCAAAGCTCGATGGCGTGAAGAACCTCATACAGTTGAGGGTTTATAACAGGATTGGCGGTGAGTATTCTGACACGATGACAACTCAGGACATAGTGACAAGTAATGATTGCGGTTATGAGGAAGCTTTGGCTGAGGGTGATGACGTAACAACACCTAATATGAAGTTGATAAACCTTAGCAGGAGTGACAAGACCTTGTATGGCAATGATATGAGCATGTATGAAGTGAAGTACAAGGAGAAGGACATAATCGTCAATGTCAAGACAAGGTAGGTTTGTTGGTAAGGCTTTTCTCTGACTGGCTTTTTTCAGCAAATTCAGTAAAAAAACAAATTGTCATGGGTTGTAACTGCAAGAAAAAGGTAAACAAGAAATATAGTGACGGGGATGATGGAAGGGTTGAGCGCGGATGGTTCGGCAAAGCAGCATATATAACGGCGAATGTTTTTTTAAGCATAGTCGGTTTCGCCATAAGCATTGTTGCCACACCGTTTTTCGCTTTCTATATATTGTTGACAAGTGCGAGTGGTAAGGGACCGACCATATACATTCCGTTTCTAAAGAAAAAGAACAAAGTGGATTCCGATGGACAATAAGTCGTACCGTATAAGGACAAATGTTGGCTCTGATGAGCCGTTCGTGATTGATGTTCCGATTGACCAGAGCTATGACACGCTTGAAATCCTGTCATTGAAGATTGGAGAGAAGAACCTGTACAAGCTTTATGACTGCGGGTATGGTGTCATTGTCGGTCGTGTCATCGCAAATGGTAATTTCGGTATCCCCAATGCAAGGATTTCTGTTTTCATACCATTTTCAGGTGACTACACTGAGAATGAGTTGAAAACCATATACGACTTCACATCAACAGAGACACATGGTGGTGATGACGGTAAGATTTACAACCTGTTGCCTGATTATGTTGACAAGTCTTGCCATCAGGACATCGGTTCGTTCAAGAAAAAGGTGACAGTACTTGACAATGATGATGTCATTGAGGTTTTTGACAAGTACTACAAATATACCACAAGGACCAATGATGCAGGTGACTATATGCTGTATGGGATTCCTACTGGTGAGAATGTTCTTCATGTTGACATTGACCTGTCAGATATAGGCATATTGTCACAGACACCGAGGGACATGATGTACAACGGTTATCCGGCAGACCTTTTCGAGAGTCCAACCAAATTCAAGAAGGATGATGGTATAACAAACCTCGCACAGGTGAAAAGGTACACTAAAACAGTGTATGTTAGCCCGTTCTGGGGTGATACGACCGATGAGAGCAACCCTGACAACGCTTCTGTGAACCGTGTGGATTTCAATATTGACTACACCTTCAAGACATGCTGTATCTTTATGGGTTCCGTGGTCACAGATGGTGATGATAACAGTGTAAACCACAATTGCCGGGCTACTGAGGATTTGGGCAAGATGTCGCAGCTCACTACCGGTGAAGGTATGATTGAGATGATAAGGTACACTCCGAACAACAAGATAGAGGAGGCTACAGTAAAGGGTGAGAAACTCATTGACAACAACGGCACATGGTGCTACCAGATACCGATGAACCTTGACTACATGATGACTGATGAGTTCGGTAAGATGGTGCCAACTGATGATCCGAACAAGGGAATACCAACAAGGGCTCGTGTTAGATTCAGGATAAGCATGACAGGAAACGAGGGTACATCAAAGACGAAAACTGCAAGGTATCTTGTCCCCAACAACCCTGAGCCACAATATTATGATGAGAGGGGTTACAGTTTTGACAGTTCGTATGTTTTCGGCACAAACACCAATGAAAGTGATTATAGGGATTTGTACTGGAACTGTGTGTATACTGTAAAGTCCTTCATACCAAGGTTGCAGAAGGGCAAATCACCGAATGACAGGAAGTATGTTGGAATAAAGGGTACTAACATGTCAGGTGACAACAATCCCATGCCGTTCAACAGCATATCCTTCAAATTGGGTTTCAGGTACAGGTTTATGTGTTTCCTGCTAAAGTTCTTGATTACTGTTGTTTATGATGTAAATGTTATATTGTCGCTTATTGGAGGTATGTTTGGTGGGATGTACCGGTTGTTTAGGAATATCGGCGATAAGTTGAACATGAAACTTTTCTGTGCTTGTAGAAAAGATGATGATGATACGGAATCAGATGATGACGATCCGTCAGATGATGCTGACCCGAGACTTAGGGATTGTAGGGTGTGTGATGCTGATGAAAATCCCGATTCAAGTGTTTATAAACTAAGTTTATGCGGTTGGTTCTATAGTGTGTACAGTAAAATCGGATGCGGTATAGGAATACAGAACATATGTGACAATGACACGGCTTATTATCCCGGGTGTTGGGAGGATGAGTTCAACCACTATAAGAAAGAAGTGAACGCAAACTCGTCAAACCATATATCTGAACTTTTCCAATGTATTGAAAACAATCTTGCTCATGACAATGATGTTGTTTCATTCGACTTCTCAAACGACTGGGTCAACGGTGTGCTGTATTTCCCGAAATGGTACAGGCGCATAAGACCGAGAAGGACATTTTACATTGTCGGTTTGGGGATGAGAGGAAGTGACAGGTGGTGCAGTTATGGTACAAAGCCGAGATTCAGGAAGTTGAAACTCTACAAGACATGCTCACTCAAAAAGACTTTGAGGAATAAGAAGAAGGAAATAACACCCTATGTGAGGGAAGATTTTCCGAGACCGATAACCGATGCCCGTTTTCAAGTACCTGAACACGAAGATGAAAAAATAACGATAGGGTATTTTGGTGGTGAGTTTAATGAGAGCAACTGTTATGGTTTCAGATGCCACAAGTCAGCCGTTTCATTTGTGAATGAAATGCCAGGTATTATATACGAGAGGGAGACGGAATTAGGTGACAATGTGTACTATTATGTTGCTGGTAAAATCAAGACTTTGAAGGATTCTTCGAATAATAATGTCAATCAGTATGTCAAGATGTTTTCGACTGACATTGTGCTGTTAGGTTCGCTTGATACGTGCGGTTTGCAGGGTATCCCTCAGTTCTTTAAGAGATTGTTCGGCATTACAAGCACTTATAACATGCCGGGTGATGTATGGGAGGCTGACGGAACGATTGTAGAGAATGACAGCATAAACATCGACAACGACACTGATAGCGGAAGCGTGGTTTTTGTTGATGGTACAAAATACACAGCATCAACAGGTGCCGATTGGGGAAGTAATGCCGGACCGAGACAATGTGAAGGTGAGGGGACTGAAATACACAGTAACGATTTTTCACCAGAAAGGTATGCCGATGGAGGATTGTTTTACGGTCTGACATGTTCAAACGCTTACACAAAACCGAAAACTTGCGTCAATCTTGAGAGAGTTTGTGAGTATGGTGTCGGGCTTGATGTCGCGCAGGAGATTGTCGATGATTCCTCGGATGCAGAAGAGTCTGACAACAATGAGAATGTGCTTATTCCTGACGGGTATATCGGATATGATGACATTGTTGATCATGATGGTAGAAGTGAGTTCACAACGATGAATTGTAACGGTCTTAGGACTGTAATTGACAATGAAACGGGTTTCCCTGTTTATGATTTCACAAACCATTATGTTGATAATTTTGATGGTACTGCTTATAATTTGATGGGTAACACACTTTGTAAATGCCCGCTTCCTGCTGTATATGATGGCAGTTCCAACTACATTAACAATTACCTGATGGAGATTAACAATGTATCGTACAGCAAGTTCAGGTATGGTGACCCAATAAGGGTTTTGGGGCGTTCTATCGGTGGTGTGAACAATATGATATGGTCAAATCAAGGTACTATCAATACAACAAGAACTACCATCGGTTATGTGTCCACACAGAACTCGTATTATTTTTATTTCGGACTCAGGGATGGCAGCACAGCCATTGACCGTTTCCAGAGGGACTATTTTGGCAATTGTGAGGACAATGACACAGAAGCCAACCACTATGAGATTGACAGCAACCCGAGAACTTGGTGCGGCGATGATGATACGGTTTACATATCAATGTACCTGAATGGGATTGATACTCCATATATGGTTGACTTGAAACGTGATGGTGTAACTGTTCGTACTGATATAAACCTTTATGATGAGAAGATATACTGGGGAAGTTGTCAGGAATGTTCCGATAATGGATATACACAACTTGATAATACACCTTTACAGAACGGATATTACAAAATTACAGTCACTGATGCGCTTGACAACGAGCAGGTATTTGATGTGATGCTTTATGATGAGGGATTCTCCGCTCAGGTTCATGGTGTCGGTTATGGTTTGAGCAACGATGAGATATATGCCAACACTACATTTAACTACACAAGTTATGATGATGCGTGTTCGGATTGTAACAGGTACACACAGGGAACTGGTGGTTATTTGGTTTTACATGAGCCGGTTTTCACTGGTGTTGGAGGACCTGTTGAGTATTATAAGGTTGAGGTGACACCGAGGTATCCTTCATTCTTTAATGATAGTGGTTTGGGTCTTTACTATGGTTGTGAGTTTAATAATTATAACAACACTGGAACTAATATAAATCATGTCTGGAATTTGTCTTGTCAAATTACGTTAGACCAAGATGTCGCGTTTATTGTTGGTATACCCAAGAACGGAACTTCATATAATGTGAAATTCACACAGGTGTGTAATGAAGATGGTAATTATGTTGAAACTGACAATGTGTATCAGACTGTAATATATGTTAAGGATTCGTTGCCGCTTATGATGACCGTGAACGGTATTGACTATGAAATTATAAAGGATTTTGAGAGTGGTTATGAGGTTAACCAGAACAATGATTTTACACAGTTTGATGCAAATGCTGTTATAGGGTGGAATGAACTAGCTGACATTGGTGTGTATGAAGAGGTAGAGGATATTGATTTTGGGACGGATTTAAACCCACTCTATACCATACAAGATGCAACACGTGCCGTAAATTATGCAATATCATTAGTTAAAGACCATTTGCCCAATTCTTGTAAATATAATTTCCCGGAAAACTGTTTTGTCGAGCCAAGTGATATGCTGCCTGGTTGTGTTACTGTTGATTCTATGCCTACTATGGTTGATGAAAATTCACCTCAGTATATATATGTTGTCAATGACCCAAATAATAGATATTTTTATGAAAATTCAGGAAATGGATATTTTGAATACCCTTATTTGAATGATTATTATTATTTGACCATTGGCATTATTTCAAGAGGTAACGTATATAATAGTGTTGTCAATGCTGTAAACAATCGGAAGGAAGTTTCAAGAATGGTTAGAGAGGCGTTCACGAGCAGCAATTCTGACTATGATATGAGAATCGGTTATGAAGGCGGTTTTGGTGTTGTTAGCCATAACATATACCATCAGGTGGAGGATAACAATCTCCAGCTACTTAACCAGTATGAGAATGAGAATGTTGACAATATTGTTGCAGGACAGACAAGAGAGACCCTCTCGTTTGACAGTAATGGTTTTTCATCTGGTAGGAAACCGTATCTTTTCGGTGTTGAGGATGACATACATACATCTGTTCCTTTAGGATTTGATACAAATACAATACCAAGTAATGAAATGTTCCAAGCTCACATGCTTGACAAGGGCCTTACATATGAATTTGAAGTATGGTTACCGAAGAAGAATGGTTTGTTCTGGTTAATGACATGGGATATAACAGATATTCATTTTCCTTTATCTGTTTTATGTGGTGAAAAGGTTGATGACAGGTGGAATTTGGACGGTTTCCTTGCGGCAAAGGTGACAAATGGAATATCAACGAAGATAGGTTACAACGATTCATTTGAGGAATCATACTTATCACCGAGCAATACACACGTACCTGTACAGACGATTTATCACCATGACTCTGCAAGTGGAAGTCATACAGCGAAGGATGTTGATGAGTCGGCATATCAGACTGACAGGTATTTGTCACACCCTGATGATATAACATCCTCTTGTTTTGAAAACTATAAGATTTATAGTAGTTTGAATGATGATTTACAGTTCATGCCATTATATGTCAATGGTGATTCCTCTTATAAAATTTCTGACGGACCGACAGAAGTGAATATCGATTTGTTCAAAGATTTTAGTGTTGTAATTGACACTGATTATAGTCATGTTCCTTCGTATGATGAGGTTATGGATAATGGTGCTTATGGTTTCATAAAGTTCAATTTTACTGGTGGTGTTACACCTGATGAGGTTATTTTAGTTCCGTATACAAGATATCCTTATAAAATTGATCAGAAAATCAATTGCGCTCAAGGTATTACTGGTATAGAACAGATGTTCCAGTGGGGTAATGGTTTGAATATTTTAAACACTCAAAATATACATTATCATTTGAATGAGTCAAATGATTTTTATTGTGCGATAGATTTACCTGATGGCATTGACACAAATTGTGCATATTCCCTC
>Ga0265301_10006436_pt1 | contig 11225 bp, 9 predicted proteins | sample AusTroGonzalo_MG_2_FD_193488 | JGI IMG/M metagenome (GOLD analysis project Ga0265301, IMG submission 193488) | Bovine rumen microbial communities from tropical cattle in Woodstock, Queensland, Australia - Gonzalo_04 | ecosystem: Host-associated > Mammals > Digestive system > Stomach > Rumen ...
CGATCGGACTTCTGGGACAGGATAGGTCCTCCGAGTTCGCCCACTTCGAGGGATGCGGCATGAAGGAGAATCCTCTGAACGTCTCCCTTGACACCGAGCGCAACGAGTCTAAGGTTGCAGTCGCCACCAGCGACGGGAAGACCGTCAACTCCGGATTCGGAAACGCATCCGAATTCAGGATCTACGCCACGGACGGAGGCACCGTCAGATTCCTCAGGACCATCGCGATCGACAGGTCCGGCACCGTAGCAGGAGAGGACCACCGCAAGCACATCGAATCCATCATCAGACAGCTGGAAGGATGCGGCACGGTCATCGTCGAGGAGATAGGTCCGATGCCTTCGAAGATCCTGAGCGGGATGGGTGTCAAAGTCGTCATTTCCCAAGGCGACGTCCATGAGGCCATCAGGCAGTCCCGCCAGTGAAGATCGTCTCGTAATCCGTCCCTTTTCTGGGTAATATTAAAAAGGAGTTAGCGATAGCCGTCTTCATTAGAGAGGAGTGTACATCATGGACGCTCAAGAGATGAGAGAGACATTCGTCAACTTCTTCAAGGAAAGGGGCCACGCCTACATCAGTTCAGCTTCGCTGATCCCTGAGAATGACCCCACGGTACTGTTCACGACCGCCGGAATGCACCCGCTGGTTCCCTACCTGCTCGGAGAGAAGCACCCCGCAGGAAAGAGGCTGGTGGACTTCCAGAAGTGCGTGAGGACAGGAGACATCGATGAGGTCGGCGACGCAAGCCACCTGACGTTCTTCGAGATGCTTGGCAACTGGTCGCTCGGAGACTACTTCAAGAAGGAGTCCATCGACTTCAGCTACACGCTGCTGACGCAGGTCCTCGGCATCAAGCCCGAGCAGCTCTCTGTCACCGCATTCGCGGGAGACGAGGATGCCCCCAGGGACACTGAGACCGCAGAGCTGTGGAAATCCCACGGACTGACGGATGACCAGATCTACTTCTACCCCAAATCGGACAACTGGTGGGGACCCGCCGGACAGACCGGACCCTGCGGACCCGACACGGAGATATTCTTCGATGACGGCAGGCCTAAATGCGGACCTAACTGCGGACCCTCATGCCACTGCGGAAAGTTCACAGAAATTTGGAACAACGTCTTCATGCAGTACAACAAGAACGCTGACGGAACATTCTCACCTCTCAAACAGAAGAACGTCGACACCGGAATGGGTCTCGAGAGGATCCTCTGCATCCTCAACAACAAGAAGACCGTCTACGACACCCAGCTCTTCACACCCATCCTCGCCAAGATCGAGGAGCTTACCGGAAAGAAGTACGGAGAGAACGAGGAGGACACCAGGGCATTCAGGATCATCGCCGACCACATGAGGGCGGCGACATTCATGCTCGGAGACGGAGTCGTCCCCGCAAAGATCGGACAGGGATACATCCTCAGGAGGCTCATCAGGAGATCCTCCAGGTATATGTCGAAGCTCGGATACGAGCAGCCCTTCATGCAGAAGATCGCCGAGGTAATCGTAGAGAACTACTCCAAGGCGTACCCCGAGCTGGAGGCCAACAAGGACTTCATCTACACCAACATCAACAACGAAGAACTGAAGTTCCACAAGGCCGTCATGAAAGGACTCAGGAGATTCGACCAGATGGTCGCTGAGAACGGCGACAGCCCCGTACTGAACGGAGAGACCGTATTCAAACTATACGACACATACGGATTCCCCATCGAGATGACAGTGGAGCTCGCAGCCGAGAAGGGATTGAAGGTGGACATGGACGACTTCAACGGACGCTTCAAGACCCACCAGGACGTCTCACGCGGAGACGGAGGAACATTCAAGGGAGGACTTGCCGACCACAGCGAGGAGACCACCAAGCTGCACACCGCGACCCACCTGCTCAACGCCGCGCTGAGGAAGTTCGTATCGCCTGACATCCAGCAGAAGGGATCCAACATCACCGCGGAGAGGCTCAGATTCGACTTCAACCTCGACAGGAAGGTCACCCCCGAAGAGCTGAAGCAGATCGAGGATTGGGTCAACGAGTGCATCAAGGCAGAGCTCCCCGTGGTATGCGAGGAGATGCCTTACGAGCAGGCCAAAGAAGAGGGAGTCATCGGAGTCTTCACCAACAAGTACGGCGAGATCGTCAAGGTCTACAAGATCGGAGATGTCTCCGCAGAGATGTGCGGCGGACCCCATGTCACCAACACCAAGGAGCTGCAGGGATTCAAGATCAAGAAGGAAGAGAGTTCCGCAGCAGGCATCAGGCGTATCAAGGCCGTAGTCGGAAAGTTCGACTGAAATCACTTACCGGTCCTCGGACCGGTTCTTTTTCCTCAATCTCAACTTATCATATCGTTCGGTGCAAAGCAGTTAAATCCGCTCATAGCGCTTATTCGTTCATGGCAGAAATCAAAGAGGATTGCCCCTGCAAAATGGTTAGCTGCCCCAGACACGGAAACTGCCGCGAGTGCGTCGAGAACCACGTCGCTCTAGGGAAGAAACCTCCCGCATGCCTCCGTGTCCAGTGGACAGAGTATCCTTGATCGCCAACAGCGATCCGAAACACCTTTCCTTCCTTCTACTATGGTCATCGTCCCTCATCCTATGACAGCCGTTATATCGTCGTAATCCTCTTCAAAACGCATGAGCGGATACACGTCCGGCGGAAGGGGTTCAACCCCCAATCACCCCAGCGATCTCACCCATCGCGGCGAGTATCTCATGAAGAGCCTCAGAGGGTGCAAGGACTCCGAACTTTTCTCCATCATGGAGGACAGCGAGCGCCAGTACGAATCCAACGTCGAGCGTCTGAAGAAGAGGATAATATTCCCCAGCACGGACTCTCATCTCGACCCCGAGAGGATCATCTCATTCAACTACGTGGATGATGTGGACCATTACCGCATAGCCGCTCAGAACTGCAGACGTATACTCGCCGACCGCGGACGCTACATCCTGGCAGGACGCGAGGTGCGCGAGCTGTAGATGCTGGACTTTGTGGACGACATCTCGCTGGTGGAATATGCACAGCTGAACCATCAGGGATCCTTCATCTACCGTTTCAATCTCTCCGAGGAGAATGTCTCCGCATCGGTCATAGACATCGCCACCGGGGACGTGTTCGAGCTTGCACCGAAACAGCCATTCTCTTCCGACAGGATGCGTGCGGACATCCTCGAGATCTATCCTTTCGATTGGGATGTCCACGAGTACATGATCGAAGCTCCGATCTACAACTATCAATGGGAGTTGAACTTCGAGTTCTCCAGCTGCAAGGACGTTCTTCACTACCGCGGCAAGAACAGATTCCCGTACAATTTCAGAGAGGTGTACTACTACCTGAAAGGGCTCATCGAAGGATACTTCGAGAAGCAGAGCAACCAGTGATATACCCGTCATTCAGCCTGCCAACGCACATTTCTTTGGATAAGAAATCAATAAATTGTCATTGAACGGTCCAGACCGCATGAGCCATGAAGGACTGCCAGCAGCGCCATTCGCAGCGATAGGAATCTTCTTGGGTGCAGTTATGCCCCTGATGCTGATCAGCGAGATATTCATTGATGGCAATTGGACGTTCGATTACAACACCCTTTCAGACCTGGGCGCATCGGATAACGAGCTGGTTGCATGTATGTTCAACGGAGCATGCATGTTCGGTGGCCTGCTGATATCTGTTTTCGGTATCGGAAAATACCTCATCAGGACCGATCAGCTCGATAAGGCATGCGGTGCCGCTATGGTGCTGGCCGGCATATTCCTTTTCCTTGTAGGCATATTCACCAAGGACAACCTTGCATTCCACATACCGGTATCCTTCATGTACTTCATACTGATGATGGCTGCAATGTTCATCAGCATGTTCGCAGACTTCAAGAGGGACAGAAAGCTCACGGCCGCATTCACATCGATACTCATCGTGATCACATTCGCTTCCATACCCGGATTCTATTTCGCCGGATTCGAAGTGATCATGGTCGGCTGCTCATACGTCTGGATGATATTCCAGAGCCTATCGCTAGCTTTCGGTAAGGATTGAGTGCTACAGGCGGATCCATATGCATGGACTCATCCGCTCATTTGTACATTCACTGAATATCCGACCGTAAACGATAAGTAATCATTGATGGTTTGTGAGTCTTGCCTATAATACGTCATAATCTACACAGATTATATCGACCAACCCTTTCGGGCTGGAGATAGGTATTCCTGTGGTTTCGGTGAGATCCCGAACAGGTAGGTACGTTGTGCGGGTTCGCCCCGCAGGTCCGAAGTTCCGCAAGGAACCCACGATGAGCGCCAACCATCACCACTGCTATAAGCGTGCTGATGGTGCCGTCCTTATACTGCTATATTCACTTATATCAGTCATCGGCGTTCATGCGCACCTCACACAGATAGCCCCGCCATGGGGTCAACCCGGACGCAGAGTCCGGGATTTAGGTTTCTTCAGTTTTATTCAATTCAATGGCATATCGCTGCCTTATCAAAGAATACCGGTTTCAGCCTTGCGTTCAACAGCTGCGATTAATATCGCTGTCACGGCAAGAACGCCCAGTGTATCGATCGCTTCAGGAACACCGAACCCCGCATACGCATTGCTGCAGGATCAATGCATTTTGCCGAATACAGAATCAAAGACGTTATCACGCGAATCGATGTGACGATTCAGTCAATGAGAATGATAAAGAAGTGGACAGTGTGGGATTTGAACCCACGACCTCCTGCTTGCAAAGCAGGCGATCTTCCAGCTGATCTAACTGCCCGATAGACCCCCCTATTTTACTAACGAATATAAATCTTATGGTGGGTCGCCAGAACCAGCCAGTACAGCCTGGATACAAACGAAGGACGATGTCCTAATTATGGAACGATCACGGCAGATGACCGCGGAATGATAATGAAAAAAACAAAAGGTAATGAGGGGGCGAACCCCCTCGTAAAGGTTTATTGTTCAAGCACTGCGGAGCACAATCTCAATGTTGACTCCATCGGGCACCTGGATCCTCATGAGCTGCCTGAGGGCACGCTCGTCGGCGTCCAGATCGATGAGTCTCTTGTGAATGCGCATCTCCCAGCGATCCCAAGTCTCGCTTCCCTCTCCGTCGGGGCTCTTCCTGCAAGGAACCTTCAGCTTCTTGGTAGGAAGGGGGACGGGTCCGCGGATGTCGACGCCAGTTCTCTGGGAGATTCCCTTGATCTGGGCGCAGACACTGTCGACCTTTGCAGGGTCGGTTCCGCTGAGAGAGATTCTTGCGCGCTGCGACATTGGAATCACTTTCAGTATTTCTCAACTGCAATGCACATTCCGGCAGCGACAGTCTGTCCCATGTCACGGATGGCGAACCTTCCGAGAGGCGGGAACTCCTTTGCTGTCTCGACGACCATGGGCTTTGTGGGCTCGACCTTGACGACTGCGATGTCTCCGGTCTTGAGGAAGTCAGGGTGCTCCTGCTTTGCCTGTCCGGACTTGGGGTCGATTGTCTTGACGAGCTCAACGAACCTGCATGCTGTCTGGGTTGTGTGGCAGTGGAAGACAGGTGTGTATCCGACTGTGATGACGGAGGGGTGGTTCAGGACGACGATCTGTGCTGTGAAGTTCTTAGCAACAGACGGAGGGTTGTCGAGAGGTCCAGCGACGTCTCCCCTCTTGATGTCGTTCTTTGCGACTCCACCGACGTTGAATCCAACGTTGTCTCCAGGAAGTGCCTGGGGGAGCTGCTCGTGGTGCATCTCGATGGTCTTGACCTTACCCTTCACGTTGGAGGGGTTGAAGATGACATCCATGTTGGGCTTGAGGACTCCGGTCTCGACACGTCCGACAGGAACGGTTCCGATACCGGTGATTGTGTAAACATCCTGAACAGGAAGCCTGAGGGGTTTCTCTGTGTGCTTCTCGGGAACCTTGAGGTTGTCGAGTGCGGAGATGAGTGTGGGTCCCTTGTACCAGGGGGTGTTTGCGGAGGCTGTCTTGATGTTGTCTCCCATGTATGCGGAGACGGGGATGAAGGGGACTTCATCGGTCTTGACACCGACCATCTTCATGAGCTTGGTCATTGCCTCTTTGGCCTCGTTGTACTTTGCCTCGTCGTACTTGACTGCATCCATCTTGTTGATGGCGACGATGATCTGCTTGACACCGAGTGTGGTTGCGAGGAAGACGTGCTCCTTTGTCTGAGCCTGGGGTCCCTCGATAGCGGAACAGGTGATGATTGCTGCATCTGCCTGGGATGTTCCAGTGATCATGTTCTTGACGAAGTCACGGTGTCCGGGTGCGTCGATGACGGTGAAGTAGAACTTGTCGGTGTAGAACTTCTTGTGAGCAACATCGATAGTAACTCCTCTCTCCCTCTCCTCTTTGAGTCCATCCATGACCCATGCGAAGTAGAAGGATCCCTTTCCCTTCTCCTCTGCCTCTTTCTTGTACTTCTCAATGATGTGGGGGTCGATTGCACCGGTCTCGAGCAGGATCCTTCCTGTGAGTGTGGATTTTCCGTGGTCGACGTGTCCGATGATGACCAGATTCATGTGTTCTTTCTCTGCCATTTTTGTTCCTCCAATGGAATCTATATTCATGCGTAAAGAGGTTTCATATTAAAAGGTTTAGAGACCTGAGTAGTATTTCTCGTCGTAGGGTTCAGGGTTGAGTCCCTTACGGGTCCTGATCTCGGTGACGACTTTCTTCTGCAGGTCGGGCATGAGCCTTTCGAATCCAGCGTTCTCGATGGACCAGATTGCACGTCCCTGTGTGCTTCCACGGATATCGGATGAGAATCCGAACATGTCCGCGACAGGACACTTTGCGGTGACTGTGGAGTCTGCTCCGTCCTGGCCCATCTCGAGGATGGTTCCACGGCGCTGGTTGATCAGGTTGACTGCTCCTCCCATGTAGTCCGGGGGAACGCTGATGAAGATCTTCTGCATGGGCTCGAGCAGGATTCTTCCTGCCTGGCACATTGCTCCGTAGATACCGTCCCTGACTGCGGGGATGATCTGTGCGGGTCCCCTGTGGATGGTATCCTCGTGCAGCTTTGCGTCCATGAGCTTGACCTTCACTCCTGCGACTTTCTCGTTTGCGAGAGGTCCTCTCATCATGGCCTCTTCGAATGCCTGCTTGACAAGTTCCATGGTCTCGTGCAGGTACTGGATACCCTTGGTGCAGTCGATCAGGACGTTGTTGTTCTTGAATCCGACGACTCCCTTTGCCTCATCGACGTTCATTCCGCAGTCGACGAGGACCTTTGCGAGCTCCTTGGGATCTTTGATCTTGGCATCGGTGTCGATGTCTCCCTTGTGGATGGCTTCCTGTACGCCCTCCTCGAGAGGCTCCACGATGAAGTAGAACTTGTTGTGCTTGTTGGGTGACTTACCCTCGAACTCCGAGGGGTTGGGTCCCTTTACCGATTCCTGGTAAACGACGATAGGGGGTGAGGAGATGATGTCGACACCCTGTTCGTTGATGATCCTGTACTCGGTGATCTCCAGGTGGAGCTCTCCCATACCGGACATCAGGTGTTCACCGGTCTCGTTGTTGATCTCGATGCTGAGCGAGGGGTCTGCCTTTGCGATGACCCTGAGGACCTCGACCAGCTTGGGGAGGTCCGCCATGCTCTTTGCCTCGATGGCCTTTGTGATAACGGGCTCGGAGTAGTGTGTCATCTTCTCGAAGGGCTCCATGTCCTTGAGTGATGAAACTGTGGATCCTGCGATGGCATCCTTGAGTCCGGTCACTGCGACGATGTTACCGGCCTTACACTCCTCGATGGGTGTCCTGTCGGCTCCGACCATCAGTGCGACGGTCTGGACACGCTGGGGTGCGGGCATACCGGAGATGTAGAGGGTCATTCCCTTCTTGACTGTTCCTGAGAACAGCCTTCCGATTGCGATTTCTCCAGCCTGCTTGTCCATGATGATCTTGGTGACCATCAGTGCGACCTCTCCATTGGGGTCGCAGTTCAGCATCTGCTTTCCGAGGTCAGAGTTGAGGTCTCCCTTCCAGATGGTGGGGATACGGATCTTCTGAGCGTCCACGGGGTTGGGGATGTGGTTGATCGCCATCTCCAGAGCGACGTCTGCGATGGGGATGATCTTGGCGAGCTTCTCCTGTCCGCCGTCCATTGCGCACAGCTCGAAGACGGTGTTGAGGTTGAAGGGCTTTGCTGCGAGCTTGTCCTTCATCTCGGGGACGAGGTCCATTGCCCTCTTGTTGACCTCAGGCCTGCTGAGGTAGGGGATGGAGACGGCCCAGTTGTTGTAGGCGGATCCGAGTGCGACGGTTCCGTCCTGGAGGCTGACCTGCCACTGCTTGTTGAGCGGGGCGGGCAGGATGTCCATGATCTTCTGGTTGAACTGTGTGATGATCTTTGAGAACTTCTCGATCATCATCTGAGGTGTGAGCTGCTGCTCGACGATGGCCCTGTCGACCTTGTTGATGAACAGCATGGGCCTTACACGCTCTTTCATTGCCTGCCTGATGACAGTCTCTGTCTGGGGCATGATTCCCTCGACAGCACAGCACAGGATGTAAACTCCGTCCAGTGCCCTCATTGCCCTTGTAACGTCTCCTCCGAAGTCGACGTGTCCAGGGGTATCGATGAGGTTGACCAGGTAGTGCTTGAGCTCGTTGGTCTTGGGGTCCTTGTAAGGAACGACCATTGCAGCGGATGCTGCGTTGATGGTGATTCCCCTTGCTGCCTCCTGCTCATCGTAATCGAGCAGGCGCTGCTCTCCTGCGGTCTCGGAGGACATCATTCCTGCTCCTGCGATCAGGTTGTCTGAGAATGTTGTCTTTCCGTGGTCGATGTGTGCTGCGGTACCGAGGTTCCTGATGAGGTTCTGGTCCTTCATCAGCTCGACTGCTTTCTTTGCGTTATCCTCTCTGCGTCCCATGTTCACTCACCTGTGAAATCACCTAGCGGACTGTGCAACCCTCTCGATCTCCTCTTTCTTGGCGACGGAGAAGGATGTCATGTCACCCTTTGCAGCGAGCATGATCTCGTCTGCAAGGCATTCGTAGATGGGCTTCTTGTTCTTCGAGGATGCGTTGACGACACCTGTGCTCAGGTTGCGCAGAGCGATGTCGAGCCTCCTCTGGGGGGAGACATCGACTGCCTTGGGGACGGAGATTCCTCCGAACTGGAGCCTTGTGACCTCCTCACGGGGAGCTGCGTTCTCGAGTGCCTCGACAAGGACCTGGATAGGGTTCTTCTTGGTCTTGGCTGCGATGATGTCGAAAGCCTGTGAGACTGCCTTGTACGCCTTCATCTTCTTTCCGGTGTACTTCTCGGTCCTCATGATGTTGTTGATGAGCCTCTCGACGATGCTCAGCTTGGACTTTCCGAACCACCTGTTTGCGTGCTTTCCGCCGGAGTGGGGCACGTTGGTGGGTGTCAGATCGATGTACTTTGCGAGTCCTCCGTCGTTGACGACGACCTCAGTGGAGTCGTACTTGCCGAACATGAGGGCCTTTGTTGCTACGATTTCGTCTGCCATGATACTCACCTAACAGGCTTGTCGATCCTTCCCCTGACCATTTCGTCAAGGGAGACGTTGTTGACCTTGATGACTTTGTAACGGACTCCGGGGATATCTCCGTAGGACCTACCCATCCTTCCTCCAATACCTTCAATCATAACCTCGTCGTGCTCATCGATGAAGTTGATAGCACCGTCTCCTACAGCGAAAGCTGTGATCTGACGGCCGTTCTTGATGAGCTGGACTTTCACGCACTTACGGATAGCGGAGTTGGGCTGCTTAGCCTCGATTCCGACTTTCTCAAGTACGATTCCACGGCCCTGGGCGGATCCCTCGAGAGGATCGGACTTCTCCCTGAGCTTCAGGACCCTCTTCTTGTATCCCCTGTCTAACCAGCGGAACTTCTGACGGTCCGACTTCATTTTTCTTGCGGTATACAAACCATTTCCCATTGTTTCACCTTCAAGAATCTCTTCGATTCAAATGATCGTGAACGCCCAATACATACTCTTCATAGAGTACTCTGAGCAATGTGCGTAGCCTCAATTCGTATATAAAAAGTTGCACGAGTGCGTTACTATAATAATAAGAAAAAGGGGATTGGACCCCTCCGTTTCATGCGAAATCGTTGAACGCTTTCTGAATCATCTCGAATGTCACGCCCTTGAGCTCGGGGTTCATCCTGACGATCCTCTCGTGCCATGCCCTGATAGCGGGTATGTCCGGTTTGCCGTCCTTGAACAGGTCGTCCGGGAGAGGTATGCGTTTCGTGCTGGAGACGTACATCCACTTGTCGCCCATGGCATCCCTGAGGAGGAACGGCAGCTGGCGGACCGGCACCCTGATGGACTTCAGAGGCTGCCCCTTGTAGAGCTCGACGACCTCCGCTTCGATGACATCCTGAGGCACTGGCACTATGTTGTTGTCATGTCCGATCTTAATCTCTTCGATGGACTTGTCGATCTTGTATAGACGGCACACGCAGTCGGTGACCGACGGATCGATCTCGGCGACTATGTTGCCCTCTTCGTACTTCGCCTTGATCCTCACAGGGTTCTTGATCGTCATGAACTTCCTGTTGGGGAAGGAGTTGACGGTAAGGTAGAGACAGTATGTGGATGTGGGTGTCGAGATCACCTTGTCACGGATCGGCTCAAGGTCGACCTCGTAGGTCTCGCCCTCCCATCCGGGGGTGACATCCTCCTTCTTGCCTGTGATGCCGCCGAAGAACAGGGCCTTCTTCCTGGCTCCTTTGATCTTGATGACCATCTTGTCATTCTTGAGGTCCATGACGTTGACATCCACTGTGGCGAACGGCTGAGGTCCGTTTCCGATGTCATAGGTAACATAAGGTACGCACCACACGATGTCGAACTTCATTCCGTCGTGCTCGAACGTGTAGGCGTCATCCTGCGACACGTCGCGGACACCCTCCTGTCCGAGCAGGCTGTACTTGACCGTGAGGTCATCCGTGATATCTCCTTTACCGGAGTACTGGCACTGCATGCCAGGCACTATGAAGAAAGTGGATTCGGAATACTTCTTGGCACCCTTCTCGAGAGTGACCGTAACGGGTCCGACGTAGTCCCCGGTGTCGATGTACATCTGCGGCGATGCCGGGGCGTTCATTATCTCCCCGTCCTTTCCAACAGCACGGATTATGCACTCTGAGGGATCGCATCCCGTCACCAATATTGAGGCTACGGGCTTGACGACATACAGCGGATACCTGGTCCCGTCGTATACCGCATCAGCATCCCCGG
>Ga0265301_10006437_pt1 | contig 11225 bp, 10 predicted proteins | sample AusTroGonzalo_MG_2_FD_193488 | JGI IMG/M metagenome (GOLD analysis project Ga0265301, IMG submission 193488) | Bovine rumen microbial communities from tropical cattle in Woodstock, Queensland, Australia - Gonzalo_04 | ecosystem: Host-associated > Mammals > Digestive system > Stomach > Rumen ...
CGCGTATTGTGGAAGTAAACCCTGATTATGTAATATTCTCGTATAAAGGGCATCGTTTTAGAAAGAATGTAAAAATATAAGATCATTTAGGTTAAATAGGAGGATGAATGAGGAATCGTCTAGCAGTAGTATTGGCAAGTGTAACATTGCTTAGCGGTACCGGAATGGCGCAGGAAGCCAAACAGGTATTGCCCAGCGATAATACCATCGCCTTAACGGAAGATTCTGCTTCTGAACTTTATAAAGATGTAGAAACTTCTTCTCCGTTGGATCGTAAAGTTTCTATTCGTGTGTCTAACGTACCGATAGCGGTATTTTTGAATAGTATCACGACCCAAGCGAAGATTAACTTTATTATGAGCGAAGAATTCGCGAATAAAAAAGTTACCGCATCCTTGACGCGCGTGACCGTGCGTGAAGCGTTGGATACATTATTGCGTGTACACGGGTTGGCTTACCAGCGTATCGGTAAGAGTGACAGCTATGTAGTAAGCAAACGCTCCAATGATGCGCCGGATACAATTACCAAGATTTATACCTTGAGTTATATCTCATTACAGCAAATGGGAGGAAGCGGTGGTAAAGGTAGCAGTGCAGGGACTTCTGATTCTTCTGGAGGAGGCGGCAGTGAAGGCGGCGCGGCTGGCGGATCTTCCGGTGGAAGCGGTGACGGAGGTTCCAATATTACAGGCATTGTCGGGAGCATGTTGTCCCCTGTCGGTAAAATTGCCATTGATCCTCGTACGAACAAACTCATTGTTACGGATGTGCCGGAAGTGTTCCCTCCGATTGAGAACATTTTGGCGGAACTTGATATTAAACCTCCGCAAATTTTAATTGAAGCGCAGATTGTAGAAGTCAGCAAAACAAGCGGACTTAACCTGGGTTTTGAATATGGCGGAAGTGGTGGTTCCATGTTGACCATTACAAGTCCGCAACGTCCAGTCACCTCTGACGTTTTACACGGATTTGCGGCGACGCCCGGTCACTTGAAACTCCATGGTTGGGATTGGATTTTTCCCAGTTATGAAGAACTTAACGCCGGTCAAGATAGTGGCAGTGGCGGTGGCGGCGACAGTGGCAGTGGCGGGGCAGAAAAAGCAAAAGCCGGTGTTTTAGACTTGGCAGCCGTGAACATTGTGTTAAGAAGTTTGTTGACCCGCGGTGAAGCCAAATATTTAGGTAAACCGAAAGTTGTGACGCTTAATAACCAAACGGCTACAATTACCGCAAGTACGGATGCGGCCGTCGGACAGACTGTAACCGGTACCGGTAGCACAAGTGCTACGGCTACGACGACGACTTCAGCCGAACGTAAAAACGTTGGTTTAACCTTAGAGGTTACGCCGCAAGTCAACCGCGAAGGATATGTGACGTTATATGTACAACCGAACTATTCTGATGTAGTGGCTTCCGGGTTTGATTTTGCGTTAGATACGACAACACGTTCCGTTTCTACGTTGGTACGTGTAAAGAACGGGCAAACGGTAGTTATCGGTGGGTTGCTCTCTTCCAGAGAAACCGACCAGACCCGTAAAGTACCGCTCCTTGGGGATATTCCGGTATTGGGTTGGTTGTTTACCAGTAAAGCAAAAACGAAAAGTACAACTGACTTAGTTATCTTCATTACCCCTACTATTTTGGCAGACTAATGTGTTAAAATCCCCGCTCTGAAAGGGGCGGGGATTAAGAAGAGGAGTAGGAAATGGCAAAACAGTTAAGTGAGATTTTAATTGAGCAAGGGCGTCTGACTGATGTTCAGGTTAGAGGTGCCCAAATTTATGCCAAGCAGAATGACGTGTCTTTGTCAGAGGCCGTCGTGCGTTTAGGATTCCTGACAGAAGAACAGGTAACCATGGCGCTTGGTAAACATTTTGCCGTTCCCTACGCTTCTAAAGAAAACGGTATTTTAGTACCGGAACGGGAGCAAAATCTACAAGAAATTATTCCCGAGAAGTTTTCGCGGGAAAATATGATCATCCCGCTGTTTTTGGAAGATGATGTTTTAGCTGTTGCCTTGTTGGACCCGACGAACGTATTTTTGCTTGAAAACGTTAAAATGATGGCGGGAAAGGATATTCGTCCGTTTATCGCAAGTAAATCGCAGTTGTTACGCGTGATGGACACGTTCTACGCCAAGAAAGACTTCTTGGAAGCGGTCATGACCGCAGATGCATCTAAAGATACGCGGGTAAAATCAGATGATACCGACGACGATTTGAATACAGACGGTGTACTTGATTTGGATAAACCGGTTCCCAATGCCTCTCAATATGTTAAACAGGTAAACGCCATTTTGCGCCAAGCCATTACGGAAAGAACGAGTGATATTCATTTGGAAATGTTTGATGAGCGTGTCAGTTTGCGTTTCCGTATTGACGGTTCGTTGTACGAACGTACGGCACCTGCCAAAGAAGCCGTAAACGCCATTATTTCCCGTATTAAAATTTTGTCAAAATTGGATATTGCGGAAAAACGTCTTCCGCAGGACGGAAGTTTTACTATTCACTATCAAAACCGTTCCATCGAAGTCCGTGTGTCTGTGTGTCCCGCGGTGTTCGGGGAAAAACTCGTTCTTCGTATCTTGGATAAAGGTACGGGGGATATGAACATTGATAAACTCGGTTTTGAACCTTCCCAAAAAGCGGCCTTCTTGGAAGCTGCGCAACTGCCGCACGGGCTTATCTTTCTGACGGGGCCTACGGGATCCGGTAAATCAACGACGTTAAACGCTGTTTTAACCACAATTCGTACACCGGAACTTAACTTTATGACGTTGGAAGACCCGGTAGAATATAAACTTGCCGGTATCAGCCAGGTACAGGTAAAGCCGGCCATCGGACTTACTTTCGCAGCGGGGCTTCGTTCTTTCTTACGTCAGGACCCAGACGTCATCCTGGTGGGGGAGGTCCGCGATAATGAAACGGCCGAAGCATGTTTAAAAGCTGCTTTGACCGGTCACTTGGTGCTTTCCACCTTACACACAAACGAAGCATTAGGTGCTGTCCCGCGTTTAATTGATATGGGTATGGAACCCTTTTTGCTCGCGAGCTCGTTGGCACTCGTGGCTGCGCAGCGTTTAATTCGCGTGCTTTGTCCGTATTGTAAGATGCCGCACATGCCGAATGATGTTATATTGGACCGTATTGTGCGTGAAGGACATTTAAATCCGGCGGATTCCAACTCGTGGACGTTTTTTAAAGCGGTTGGTTGCCCGAAGTGCTACGGTACGGGGTTTAACGGTCGGCGTGCTATTTACGAAGTATACCGCTTAAACGAGGAAATGCGTAATATTATTTATAAAACGCAAGATTTGGTGGAGCTTAAAAAGGCGGCTATCCGTTCCGGTTCGCTCAACTTGCGTGCCAACGGATGGCATAAAGTGGTACGCGGACAGACAACCGTAGATGAGATTTTGAGTATTACAACGGCAGACGAATAAGAGGGTTTATGGCAAAATATACATACACAGTCAAAGATGTTAACGGAAAACTGCTTCGCGGTAGTGCGGAAACCGACAGTTCAGACCGGTTAGTACAGGCCTTACAGAACAAAGGTTTCGTCGTGCTGGAAGTGAGGGAGGGCATGGGTGGCGGTTTGTTTTCCAAGAAAGGTGGCAAAAAGTATTACGGCGGAAAAGTTCCGGGACACGTGTTGGCGTTCTTTGCCGAACAGTTATCTACGTTAATTGCCGGTGGTGTGCCGTTGGTGCGCGCCGTACAGTTATTGGGGGAATATGCTTCCAATCCGCGTTTGGGTTTTGTACTCAGACAGGTAGCCAAAGACGTTTCCAGCGGTCTATCGTTTCACGAGGCACTTTCACAGCATCCTAAAACGTTCAGTCATATTTGGTTGTCATTAGTACAGGCGGGGGAAGTCGGCGGACAATTAGCCGATACGCTCATGCAGGTATCCCTTTACACGAAAACGCAAGAAGGCATGAAAGGAAAAATCATTACCGCTGTTACTTATCCGGCGATTCTGTTCCTTTCGTCTGTGGGCGTTTTAGTATACTTCGTGGTAGGTATCGTTCCGACGTTTGCACAGATCTTCCACGATTTCAATATTGATTTGCCGACCATTACGATAGTCGTTCTGAATATTTCAGCTCTTATTACAAACTATTGGCTTGTGATGTTAGGATCTGCGATTGCTTTGTTTTTGGCTTTCCGTTTTTACATTAAGACGGTTCCGGGACGCAAACGTTGGCACTCTTTCTTATTGTCCATGCCTATTTTTGGTAACTTTTTGAAAAACATGTATTACGATCGGATGCTTTCCACGCTATCTACCTTGCTTCGCAGCGGTGTAACGATTTTGAACGCTATCGGTGTATTGGAAGAATCATTTGAAGGAAACGTAATTATTCAGAACGCCTTGAAACAGGTTCGTTCTGAAGTAGCCGCAGGACGGGCTATTTCAGATGCTTTTGCCGATACAAACGTGTTTCCGGGGTTAATGACGGAAATGATGCGTATGGGTGAAGAATCCGGTAAGTTGCCGGGTATTATCGGAACGTTGGCGAAATTCTATGCTGATAACGTGGCACAATTTATCGCCCGTTTCAGCGCAGTCATCGACCCAATTTTAATCTGCGGTGTCGGTGCGTTAATTGGTATTATCGTAGCATCTATTTTCTTACCGATTTTCAAACTGTCTCAAATCGGCGGAGGATGAGGAGGATTTATGTATAAAAAAGGGTTTACATTAGTGGAAGTGTTAGTAGTAGTGGTAATTATTGTGTCCGTTACCGCATTTGCGGTGCCGGCCTATAAAAAAACACAGGAAAAAGCCAAGTTCAATAACGCGTTAGGGGTGCTTATCCAAATCGGTACGGGTGTTCAGGCATTGCGTGCGGATATGAGAATGGAAGGATTAAGTTATTCTTTTCCCGTTACTAATGCCCCTGTTCAGGTAACGGGCGCTTGGAACGGTGGGGATACGGTAAGTAGAAATTCTACTTATCGAACCGTACAAGCTGCGGGTAATTTAGAGGAGCTTGGAAACGAGAATAATACGAAATTAGGATATGCGTTAGTGGCACGGGAATATATGGCGGAGTTGCCGTATGACGGTAAGGAATACTATAACGGATATCAGTTTTATGTGTGTCCGGACGGGGTCGCGTCTAGCAGTAAATGTTGTATCAATGATGCTTCGGTGGTGGCTTGTATGAGAGGTACCGGATCCTACGCAAAGGCCGTATTTTATACCGACGGAACAACGGAGAATTTTTCTTCGTAAAATACTTGTATTTTTAGGATTTTTTATCAATACTTAGGATAAGGTATAATGTTATGGGAAAGAAAGGATTTACACTTGTTGAATTGTTGATTGCGGCGGCTATTATGGCATCTATGGCCGTGTTAGCCACAAATGCCTATAAAAACAGCATGATGAGAAGCCGTATTGAGGGCGGAAAGTCCCGCACGCGTGCGGTGGCGGCGGCTGTGCAGCGTTTTAATGCTGATTATCCCAAGTATAAATTTTTGGGGACAGCGGAGAGCCATTATTTGAAGGTGTTAGATGGGGTTGGGACGTGTAATTTGGGGCCGGAGGATACTATTTGGCCTGATATGTTAATAAAATGCGGTTATTTGGATAATCGTCAATGGTCGGATAGCTACGTGAGTATTGAAGTGTGCGGAACCTATACGGCGGGATTGTGTAAAAATGCGGCGACCGCGAAACCGTCGGAAAGATATTTGGCTTGTATGACGGGAACAGGCAGTAAAATGGAGCGTTACTCCGGAGAAGATAAGTATCTATTTTGTGTATCGGCGCGCGGTGAAAAGGAAACCGGCACCGGGTTATAGGGGATTTTATGAAGAAAGGTTTTACATTAATGGAAGTATTAGCCGTTCTGATGTTGGTAGCGTTGGTTACCTCGTTTGCGGTACCGGTTTACCGGTCCGCACGCCACGAGATGCGCAATAACCAAGCGCGGGCCGCCGCGATGAAATTAGCAGAAGCTATTCGTTTTTATTACCAAATAAGTAAGGGGTATAAATAGAACAGTCTCACTTTGACGGATTGAACAGCCAGAGTGTTTGGTTTTCGTCCTCTTGTGATGATGTAACGGCTTCCGGCGTGCCTCCGTCTTCTACCCCGTCGGCTTCAAAGCCCATTTCCAATTTATTCGCTTGCGGATTTTTGACGCCGAAAGATTTTGCTGGTGTCCCGTACGAGTTTTATGTTTGTAATCCGAACGGTTCCAGCTCCAATTGCGGGGGAAAGTCCGGCTTGTACGTGCGGATAAAAGGACTTGCAGAGGCAGGGAAGTACGAAAATAAGTATTTTAATGTTGATAATAAAATGATTTGGCATGAAGAATAGGAGTGTTTATGAAATATTTATTAACTAATAAAAAAGGTGTTACGTTATTAGAAGGATTGATTGCGTTGTTGTTGCTAGCGGTGGTATCCGTCGGAACGTTTGGTGTTTTGTTATCCGTTTCGCGGCAAGCCCCTCAGCCGACTGTACAAGAAGAGATGTTGTTTGCCGTAGAACGTGCAAACAATTTATTACAGATCTATGCTGCTGAATTGGCAATGGATGGAAGCAATCTTAATCCAAGTGTTTCAGAAGAGCCGCTTGTTAAGAATTTAAAGTCTTATTTCGGAACGACTCCGTTTTCGTCCGGACTCCACAACGGCACTAACTTAAAAAAATTGTTACCAGTGCTGTGTGATAAGGAAAATTCTTCCTTTACCTATACCGTTCATACGGATGGTTCAGATGAGTTTATTAACGTAGCCACAGCCATGGAGTGGCCGGACGACTTTGAAGAGGATTATAATGGTAGAGGCGGATGGGATGACGATATGAATGGGCCTTATTATAAACCGACGGATGGCGTTAATATTAATTTTGTGAAAAGAATTGATTTTAATATTACATGTAATGGGTATTCTTTATGAAAAATAACAAAGGATTTACTTTAACGGAAGTTTTACTTGCAGTAACGATCGTGGGCGTGATTGGTGTGGCGCTTGCTGCTTTGACGACGGCGGCTTCACGCGAATCGCATATAGGTAGTAGCCGGTCCATGTTGCGCGGTTACATGACGTCTGCATTGCGTCAAATGCGCGAAGACATACGTAATACGTCCCGCGTTTTGTATGTGCGCGGAAATGTGGCTATTTCCGATTCAACTCCGACGCGTTTGTTGGTGTTGGCGCTAAATAAGGATGCTGAAGGAAAAGATATTCTAAAGGAATCCGATTTGTTACAGCGTTCCCAAAGTGGGTATGTATCATACTGTTTTGTAAAGGGAAGTATTTCGTCGGTCCCTGATGGGGCTACTGCCGGTGGAAAAATTATCCGTCGTATATCTTCCGTAAAACCGACATCTAGCGATGCCTGTACGACAGGAAAGGCGGAAACCATTTTGGAAAATGTTAAATACATTGGAAGCGGTTCATTTTGGAGCCCGTCCGTTTATGCGTTGGATACTTCAAACGGAAAGGTAAATGAAGATTCCTCTTCCTCCTTTGCTCATGAGTCGGGTGTGTTGCGGTTTCGGTTTATTGTGGAACTTCCGGGAAACAGTCCGATTGTAAATGAGGCGGTGGAAGAAATTTTCATTTTGCCCGGTGGCGTACACCGCGAAAATGTGGCAAGTTAGGGAGAATATATATGCTTTTATCTAAAAAAGGTGCGGCTTTATTACAAGTCTTATTAGTCACAGCGGTGTTAGCTGGGATAGCGACGTTGCTGTTGCGGGTATCTATTTCCCATGCGAAAACTTCTCGCACAGTACGCCGACAGATTTCGGCACAGATGTTGATAGAATCGTGTGCGACTGAAGTAAATGCGTTTTGGATGGTTAAGTCACCGGAAACCTTCGCGCGGGACATTGAGCAATGTATTATGTACTGTAATAGTACATTGCCAAGGGAGAAATGTCCGGAAGAGGACATGTTTCAGCAAAGGGAATTTCATTGTAGACAGACCAGTTTAAATGGTGCCAATTATAATGTGACGGCTAGAATTGAAGACTCGGGAACAGAGGCCGGTTGTAAGATTACTTATACTATTTCTGACGCACAAAACTTATAGGAGTTTTTATGCGTAGATTTTGTGTGGCTGTTGGGTTGTTTTTAGCGGCGTTTCCGTCCTATGCTCAACAGGAACAGTTGTACACCGGGTTTCAGGATGATGGGGTGATTTTAGAGGCCCCGCCTTCCGATAGTTTGGAGTTATTCCGCCAAGCCAACAAAAAATACGAAATTTCCGTTGGTGCGCCGACCTCTACAACAAATACACCTGTTCCCATACAGATGCAACCTCCTGCCGGTAAGCAGGCATCTTCGGAGACATCTGCGGCTAAACGGCCGTCCTCTACACAAAAGGCCGCTACTCCGGCAGTAACCCAAAAAACTGCCACCGTTTCTCCTGTTGTACAGGAACCGTCCGCTACTTCAAAGGCCCCGGCGGTACAAAATATACCAACACTACAAAATACACAAGCACAAAACGTTCAGACAACTGTGCCGGAACAAAGTACCTCCGGCGGGCAGGTAGCGGCTGTGTCGGAAGTCAAAACGCTTTCTCCGTCTGTCATACAGCGGATTTCCGCTGCCAAAGAAATGCGCGCCAAAACGGAGTCAAGTACGCCTGCCGCCGTTCCTGCGGAACAGGTGGCCCTTCCGCCTAAAAAATCAGAGCCGACGGAATTGGAAAAAAATATAGAAAAACATAACGGACTCTTGCCCGAAGGAATGAGGGCGTCCGACGAAGAAGCAGAATCGGAAAAAGAGGCCGCCGCGGATGCGGAGTTGGAATATGCGGTGCGGATGTTGGAAAAATCTAAGGAAGAAGCGTCCAATTCGGGGCGTACGATTCCGCCGCCTGCCGCTAAAAATAAGCCGGCTACCGTCCCTACACCCAACAAAAAGTTTAATCCAAATGCCTTCCGCCCCGGAGTGGAGTGGGTGTTTTCCAAAAGTACCCATTTTGATATTTATACGCAAAAAACAAGTGGTGTCGGTGCGGGGAATATGTCCCTTATGGTAGAAGGGGCGTATGAGACGCTTAGACGGTTTATTCCGTGGATGCTTTCCGGCCGCGTGCGTGTGTTTGTGTATCAGGACCACAATTCCTATTTAAAATTTGAGCCGGAAGCCAAAGCGTGGACGCGTGCGCTTGCGTACCCGACGCGGGGGGAAATCGTTATTTATAACGAGCCGGGTAAGGCGAAGGAGTTAAAAGAAGTTTTTACCCACGAACTGACGCATATTTTCACCCAAAACTTTTTTGATAAGCACCATACGGGAAAGATCATGACGCCTACTTGGTTGGACGAAGGTCTTGCCGTTTTGGTGGAAGATCAGGCGTATAGCGGTTCACGGGGCGGCCCGTGGAACCACGATTATCAAACGCTTAATTTACAACGCGACCAAAGCCAAGAGCCCACTTCCTTTTCTTCGCGTTCTATGTTCGGTTCTTCTTTTAAATCCCGCCGCAGTAACGGTATGGGTGCGCGCAACGGGGCAGGCCGGCGCGGAGCGCCCGTCGTATTGACTCCGTTTGAAGATTTCATGCGGGAAGGTTCTTTAGAGACGGCAGAAGGAAAAGAAAAAACACAACAGTGGTATCTTCAGGCCTATTTGATGGTTCGTTTTCTGCTAAATCCGGCGGGGGGATCTTCTCCTTCCAACCGTATGCAGTTTGAACAGTTCACGCGCTTGATGGCCGAAGGCGAAGCCGTGCGGAATCCGAGTACAGGTTTCTTGGTAAAGGATAAAAAAGGGAAAGTGGTATATCGGCCCTATTCCACGGAAAAAGCATTGTCGCGTTCGTATCATTACAGTACGACAGCTAATTTTGAAGATGCGTTTTGGAAATGGATGAAACAATAAGATAAAAAACCCCGCTTTGGCGGGGTTTTTTATGCGGTTATGTCCGAAATTACAGCGTGGAAAGGTACCGCTCTATTTCATAGCTGGAAACGTGCGTACGGTACGAATCCCACTCAATGTCTTTATTGGCGATAAATTTTTCAAACGTGTGTTCGCCTAAAATCCGTTTAACAAGTTCGGAATTTCTTGTGTAATTGATGGCCTCATATAAATACGCGGGCAAGGTGTCAATATGGCGCGCTTGGCGTTCTTCCTTGGTCATGCGGAAAATATTTTCTTCGGTAATCGGCGGAATTTGTAATTTGTTTTTAATCCCTTCTAACCCCGCGCCGAGCATTACCGCAAATGTTAAATACGGGTTACAGGCCGGATCGGGGAATCGGCACTCAATGCGCGTGGCGTTGGGCTTTCCGGCTTTTACTTGCGGGATGCGCACCAGCGTGCTGCGGTTTTTGCGTCCCCATGCGATATAGGCCGGGGCCTCATAGCCGGGCACTAAACGTTTGTAAGAATTAACCCATTGGTTCGTTACCGAACAAATCTCTTTGACATGTGCCAAAATCCCGGCGATATAGTGGCGGGCGGTTTCGGACAGATAAAGCGGGTCGTCCCCGTCAAAAAAGGCATTGGTGCCGTTTGTAAAAAGCGATTGGTGTACGTGCATGCCGCTTCCGTTGATTTTGGCAATCGGCTTGGGCATAAATGTAGCATAGACGCCGTTGGCCGCAGCTACTTGTTTTACAACGGTGCGGTAGGTAATTACCTGATCGGCCATTTTCATGGCTTCATCATAACGCAAATCAATTTCGTGCTGGGACGGCGCAACTTCGTGGTGGGAATATTCCACGCGGATGCCTAACTTTTCCAACATCTGCATCGTCTGTCGGCGAATAGCGTAGGATTTATCTAACGGAATTGTATCAAAGTAGCCGGCGCTGTCCAACATTTCGGGATGTTTATCGTCTTTAAAATAAAAATATTCCAACTCCGGACCTACCATGAATTGGTCAAATCCGGCCTTTTTCATTTCTTCCAAATTACGTTTTAAAATGTAGCGCGGGTCGCCTTTAAATTGTTCGCCCGTAGTTGTTTTTATATCACAGAAAAAGCGGGCAATCGGCGCACCGGTCAAATCCGGCGGGAACATTTGGAAAGTGGACAAATCCGGCAACGCCACAAGGTCCGATTCGTAAATGCGCGCAAATCCTTCCACGGAGGATCCGTCCAACCCCATGCCTTCCGTCATGGCATATTCAAATTCGCGGTACGATACGGAAATAGATTTTAATTTGCCTAAAATATCCACAAACCACAATTTTAAAATTTGGATATTGTTTGCTTCCATTTGTTTTAAAATGTCTT
>Ga0265301_10006442_pt1 | contig 11221 bp, 9 predicted proteins | sample AusTroGonzalo_MG_2_FD_193488 | JGI IMG/M metagenome (GOLD analysis project Ga0265301, IMG submission 193488) | Bovine rumen microbial communities from tropical cattle in Woodstock, Queensland, Australia - Gonzalo_04 | ecosystem: Host-associated > Mammals > Digestive system > Stomach > Rumen ...
AATGAAAAACATGACAACATTAATTATAATAGGTCTGATGATAGCCTATCTTGCCGGCTCAATCACTGATATCTTAAAGTTTTTCAGCCTGAAAGAAGACATCCACGCTTTCGTGATTTGGGGCATGGGCAGTTTCTCTGGCGTCGGTACATCAAAAATGCCAGTTTTTGCAATAAGTATTATCATCGGACTGATTGCTACGTTTTTCTTGTCGAAAAATCTTAATATCTTGCTTTTAGGCGAGATGTATGCTGAAAATTTAGGCCTGAATATCAAGAAAAACAGCGTGATAATTATTCTTGTTTCTGGTTATTTGACTGCAATTGTCACAGCTTATTGTGGACCAATAGCATTTGTGGGTCTCGCAATGCCGCATATTGCGAGGTTCTTGTTCAAAAGCAGCGACCATAGGTTGTTGATACCAGCCACGATGCTTATCGGCATGGACATGGCGCTTGTATGTAACCTCATAGCGAGAATGCCTGGCTTTGACGGCAATCTGCCTGTAAATGCAGTCACCGCGTTCATTGGAGCACCTGTTGTCATTTCTGTTATTTTGAAAAGCAAAAAATAAATGGAAATATTAAAGACATATTCATTATCAATTGGTTACGAAAATAAAACTGTCGTTTCCGACATTAATGTCACCTTGAATAAAGGCGATATCATAGCTCTTGTCGGTCCAAACGGAGCAGGAAAATCGACGCTGTTCAAGACTTTTTCGACACATATCAGACCTGTAGGCGGAAAAATTGAGCTGTTTGGGAAAGATCTGATGACGTATTCGCCTAAAGAACGTGCTAAGTTGCTCGGAATCGTTCTCACCGAGCGCCCCGACGACATGTTTCTGAAGGTGTTCGACGTGGTCGCAGCAGGCCGTTATCCATACACTGGAATGTTTGGAAAGCTGTCTGAAAAGGATGAAAATGAAATTAAAGTATCACTTGAATTAGTCGGTATCAAACATTTGATTGACAGGGTTTTTAATACATTGTCTGACGGTGAGAAACAGAAGGTTATGATAGCCAAGGCTATTGCACAAAACACTCCTGTAATCATGCTCGACGAGCCTACGGCTTTTTTGGATTATCCAAGTAAAATAGAGTTGTTTTCTTTGCTGAAGAAGTTGGCAAAAGAGCAGAAAAAAGCAATCCTTTTCAGTTCGCACGACCTCGAACTTCTCTTCCGCTATACCGACAATCTCTGGATTATTGCGAAAAACAAGCCTTTCGCGGCTGGACAGAGTTCGGAATTATTGAAAAATGATGTCATAAAAAATTATTTTGAACTAAAAGATGCAGATAACGATTATCTTTTGAGAGAAATTATATAAATTTGCAAATCATAAAATTAATTATCATGAAAAAACTTTTATCCTTATTGACTTTAAGCCTTGTTATTGGCTTAGGTGTAGCCAACGCTCAGAATCAGAGAATCGTTGTGCTTGAATGCTTTACGAGCGCTACATGTGGCCCGTGCGCACAGTACAATCCTCAACTCGACAACATTGTCAATGAAAACTCCGAAAAGCTCATTGCAATCAAATACCATGTCAATTGGCCTTCGGCCGGTGACCCAATGAATTTACACAATCCCAGCGAAGTATCGTCAAGAGTCTCGTATTATAGTGTAACTGGCGTGCCGACATCAGTAGCTGACGGTAACGCTTGGTTTGGTAATTCAGGTAGCGTTTCACAGTCATTAGTTAACCAGTGGGCTGCTGTTGAGTCACCGCTTGAAATGCGTATGACGCATTATCTCAATGATACTCAAGACACTATTACCGTTGTCGTCATGGGCCGTGCCACATCTGCAATTGAATCAAATAATTTAAAACTTCACATCTCTGTGATTGAGAAAACCATGGAATATGCCACAGCACCAGGTACAAACGGTGAAAGAATTTTCCATAATGTGATGAAAAAGATGCTTCCTGGTTCCAGTGGCACAAATATTCCTTCTTTGCAGGCCGGCGACTATTTCGCATACACATATTCTTGGGCTTTGGCTAATGTCATGAATGTCAGCGAATTAACAGCTGTGGCATGGCTTCAGGATCATAGCACGAAAACGGTTTATCAGGGATGCAAATCGTCAGAAGATTTCCAACCATATTATGCAAAACAGGCTCAAATTACTGGAATTGACCATACTAAGAAAAACATCTGCTCTGGTAGCGCCGAACCTGTTGTTTTTGTTGACAATTTAGGTTCTGAGACCATTAACTCATTGACATTCAATATTAAAGTGAATGGAGAGGATGTTAAACAAGTGACATGGAACGGCAATATTCCGTTTACAAAGGAAGCCAAGATTTCGTTAGGTGAAATCAATTTTGATGTAGCTGAGGAAAACGAGATGCTCATTGAGATTGCCCAGATCAATGGTGCCCCTGATGATTATTCGCCAAGCATCTACAGCTATACTTTTGAAGAAGCCAAACTCATTGTTAATAAGGCATTTAAGCTCAAATTAAGAACCGATGACGAGCCTCAGCTGATAACTTGGGAAGTGGTAAATATGAATACCGGTGAAGTGGTCGTTAGTGGCGGACCGTATGATACACCTTTCGAAACATATAATATCAATTTTGAACTTGAAAATGCCGGCTGCTATATGTTTACAATTTATGACGCAGGAGGCAACGGATTGTATGATGGCAGTGGCATTTATAACTTGAAAGCTGGTAGCACAAACATTGCATCAGGCTCGAAATTCACAGATCAGGAATCGAATGAGTTCTCATTCACCAAGGATGATGATATTGAGGAATATTCAGTAAATACTGCTAATATCTATCCTAATCCATCAAATGGCATCGTAACTGTTGATACAGAAAGCAGTTGTGCAATTGCTGTTTATAACACTGTTGGACAAATGGTTTTAAGTCAAGATATCAATGGTAAAACGATGCTTGATCTTTCAAATCTTGACAAAGGAACATATTTATTCGTAATAACATCCAAAAATGGTGAAAAGAATAGTCAAGTCATTGTTTTACAATAAGTTGAGAATTAAAGGCTGGCATGTTTTGTCAGCCTTTCTTGTGTTTTCTATGTTGTCGTGCAACAAGACAAGCGTCGATTTGATTGTTTATAACGGTAATATATATACCGTTGATAATCAATTCGGTAAGGCTGATGCCTTTGCTGTCAAAGATGGAAAGTTTATTGCTGTCGACACTGATAAAGAGATTTTAAGGCATTACAGTGCGACTTATACCCTTGATGCTCAAGGACAAAGCATATATCCTGGATTCATTGACGGCCACTGCCACTTTGTGGGATATGGCGAAACAACAGTGCGATATGCTGATTTGAAAGGCTGCCAATCGTTTGATGAAGTGCTAGATAGGCTTGAAAAACATAATGAAAACAATGATTCAGAATGGCTGTTGGGTCGTGGATGGGATCAAAACCTTTGGAAAGTGAAGGAATTCCCAGAAAACACTGAGCTTAACAAACGATTTCCTGACAAAAAAGTACTCATTACAAGAGTCGATGGACATGCTGTTCTTGTTAGTGATAATGTGTTGAATCTCATCGGATTAAGAGGCAAACCAAGAGGACTTTTGATTGATAATGATGCTGATAAAGCCAAAGCACTCATTCCGCAGCTTAATAACTCGCAGAAAATCAAGGCGTTGAAGATATCGCAACGCGACTGTTTCTCACACGGTCTCACCAGTGTCACCGATGCAGGTCTCGACATCAAATCCATAGCTTTGATTGACAGCCTTCAGCAGAAGGGCATTCTGAAAATGAAAATCAACGCGATGATTAATCCTGACGATGAGACTATGGATTACTTCATGAAGTTCGGAATCATTGAAAAAGAACGTCTTACGGTACGTTCAGTGAAAATTTACGCCGATGGTGCTTTAGGCTCGCGTGGAGCCAGGTTGTTGGAGCCATATACAGATGCTCCTGATACTCAAGGACTTATTGTTGAGAATGAAGATTTCTATAACCATGTTTGTGAGAAAGCCTACAACGCTGGCTATCAGGTGTGCTGCCATGCTATCGGCGACGGCGGCGTGCGTATGATACTCAATGAATATGCTAAGTTCCTTAAAGGCGAAAACGACTTGCGTTGGCGTATTGAGCATTCGCAAGTAGTTGATCCTCAAGATGTTAAGCTTTATAAAGAGTATAGTGTCATTCCGTCGATTCAGGCCACTCATTGTACTTCAGATATGCCGTGGGCGGAACAACGTCTTGGAAGTGAACGAGTTAAGAACGCTTATGCATACAAGACTTTGCTTGAGCAAAACGGCTGGCTCATCAATGGTACCGACTTCCCTATTGAGCATATCTCCCCAATCAAGACGTTTTATTCATCGGTGGCTCGCAAATATTTGATTGACAATAAATTAAGTCGAGAAGAAGCCTTGAAATCAATGACAATATGGGCCGCCAAAGGCTACTTTGCCGAAGACCGCATTGGGAGTTTAGAAATAGGCAAAGAGGCTGATTTTGTTATACTTTCAGATGATTTAATGACTATTGAAGATGAAAAAATCCCCGAAGTAAAGGTGGTTAATACTTTCATTAATGGAGAATTGGTATATTAGTATTTTTAATGCCATTCTCGAATTGCTCTCAGTACCCTGTGGTAAGTCGCAATTCTGCAAATGGCATTAAAAATTTCAAATTGTTAATTATATTCACGAATTGCTCACAGTACCCTGTGGTAGGTCGCAATTCTGCAAATGTCATTAAAATGTTAGAATAATACTTTTAGGTCCTCAGTGGTGAGTCCGTTGAAGTCACCGGAACTCATAAAGCCTCCGACCATGTTTTCGCGATTGAGGCCTTCAATAAGTTTTACAAGCTCGTCTTTTGAGTGAACCACTTGTAAATCAGGGCGTTGGAAACCTTTTATGATACGTTCGTCTGTCATCATCTCGAGTTTCTTTATGGCGACGGCATGAGGGTCATAGAAAACCACAGCCTTGTCGCAGTGGTCGAGACAATGTGCATAATGGTCGATAAACACTTCGCTGAGGCTGCTGTATGTATGTAACTCAAAGACTACCAGCAAGTTCTTTTTTGCATATTGTTCGCGCAAAGCTTTCACTGTCGCCACCACTTTTGATGGTGCGTGTGCAAAATCACGGAACACGAGGTTTCCTTTGTCTTTGTTTTCAAACAATAATTCGAGTCGGCGGGCTGCACCTTTGAAGGTCTTTATTGCCTCATAAAACTGTTCGTCGCTGATGCCTACCTGTTTGGCCACATAACGTGCCGCGTTGATATTCTTCATGTTATGCTCGCCGAAAATCTGGACCTTCTCCTCTTTTCCGTTTGGCAAAACGAGAATTGTGTCATCGCCATCGGTTTTATATGGATGAATCTCATAGCCATATGTCGGAACGTCAGCATTTGCTGCTATTTTCGCTGCCTCAGGGTCGTTACCGTCGTATATCAGGCAGCCTCCTTTTTCTATTGTCTTGACAAATATTCTGAACTGTTCAAGATAGCTGTCGAATGTCGGGAACACGTTGACATGATCCCAGCCGATGCCCGAAATCACTGCGATATGCGGATGATATTTATGGAATTTAGGCACGCGGTCGATAGGTGAAGTTAGATATTCGTCGCCCTCAATCACCATGTACTTCGCGGTCTCGCTGAGTCGTACCATCACGTCGAAGCCTTCAAGTTGTGCCCCGACCATGAAATCGGTCTCAATGCCAGCCTGTTTCATCACATGCAGAATCATTGATGTGATCGTCGTCTTACCGTGACTGCCACCAATCACGATGCGGATTTTATCTTTACTTTGTTCATAAAGATATTCCGGATATGAATAAATCTTAAGTCCAAGTTCTTGAGCGCGAATGAGTTCGGGGTTATCAATGCGGGCATGCATACCTAAGATGACGGCCTCGTATGACTCATCTAAAATCTCTGGATGCCAACCGAATTCTTTTGGCAAAATGCCTTCTTTCTCAAGACGTGTGCGGGATGGCTCAAAAATCTCGTCATCGGAGCCTGTCACTTCGTAACCTTTTCTGTGTAAGGCGATTGCGAGGTTGTGCATCGCGCTGCCGCCAACTGCAATAAAATGGACTTTCTTCATATTTTCAATATTTGTTACTGCAAAAATACAAAAAGTTTTTTATAATTCACTTATATTTTTAATACCCTTTTCGAAATACTCACAGTACCCTATGGTAGGTCGTAATTAAATTTTTTGTATTTTTGCATAAAATATTAACATGTTATTGGATAGGAATCTGATAAAGCATTTTAGCGATTATCTCCGTCTTGAGCAGTCGTTGTCGGACAATACCATTCAAGCGTATTGTCATGATATTGAATTGTTTATGGAGTTTCTTGAAGATAGCGGCAGATCTCTTTCAGTAACAGGTATCACACATCACGACATTGAAGATTTCTTTGCGAGGCTTTATGATTTGGGCATAGTGGCATCGTCGCAAGCCCGGATTTTGTCAGGAATTAAAAGCTTTTACAGGTATTTGATTCAGGAAAAGATTTGTGAGGAAGACCCTACTCTATTGGTAAGTTTTCCTTCCATTGGCAGGCATATTCCGGAGGTGTTGACTTACGAGGAAATCGTCAGCATGCTCGACAGCATTGATTTGAGTCAGCAATTTGGGCACCGCAACAAGGCCATTCTGGAGGTTATGTACGGCTGTGGACTCCGCGTTTCGGAGGTTATTACATTGAATATCAGCGATATATACATCAAAGACGAGTTTATTCGAATTATTGGAAAAGGCGATAAAGAACGACTTGTTCCTATTGGCAAGAAAACACTGCACGAGTTGATGCTTTACGTCAAAGGCGAGCGTTTGCATCAAGATATTAAGCCGAAATTTACCGACAAAGTGTTTATCAGTGCTCGTGGCACAAGTTTAACGCGCCAGAGTGTTTTCCTTCTGGTGAAAAGTCTTGCCGAAAAAGCTGGAATCAAAAAAACGATAAGTCCGCACACATTGCGGCACTCGTTTGCGACACATTTGCTTGAAGGCGGTGCTGATTTGCGTGCAGTCCAGCAAATGCTGGGACATTCGAGCATATCTACTACTGAGATATACACTCACGTCTCCGATGAATACTTGCGCGAGGTTATCACGCTATTTCATCCGCGTTGGCATTCCCAGAATATCTCAACTAATTTATTATCATCGAAATAGAAGTCGATATTCAGTTCTTCATAAGTGATACAATCGCCATCCTCGTTATCCTCGATGTAATTGTCGAAACCGTTCTGTTTCATGAGTTCGACAAGTTCATCTTTGTTCAAGTCGAAAACCTTAGCTCCGAAAAGCTCTGATTTTTCATTGAAAGTGTAGAAATTGGAGAGTTGCATCGTGGCATTTCCTTCGAAATAAGCCGAGAAATCGTTGTCTTCATAATCCAGGACCACGACGTGGCTGTCGTCTTCCACTGCCGACTCGATTTCTTCCTGATTTGTAGGCTGTCCAAGCACTTCGACCACATCGTCGATAGGCATGCCGAAGTGAAGATCGCCATATCCTTTTAAAGGTTCAATTGTGAAATTTTCCATCATGATGTTTATGTTTTAGTTTATTCGAATCTTATTGATTTAGAAGGTCTTACGTTGTTTATAAGCATTGTTGGCAAAAGCAGCATCAGCACCCAAAGTATCATTGTGCCGAGGTTCAAAGCCACAATATGCCAGAGGTTAAGCTCAATTGGAACCGCCGAAAGATAATATGATTCAGGCGATAGTGCGATTACGTTGAAATGGCTTTGTATGAGGCAAAGCCCGATACCTATGACATTGCCGATCAGCATACCTATTAACAATATACGGCATGAACGGCGTAAGAATATGCTTCTGATGAGTCTGTTGTTTGCTCCCATAGCCTTCAGCAGTCCAATTGTTGAGGTGCGTTCAAGTATGATTATCAATAACATACTAATGATTGTGATGCCAGACACAAGCAACATCAGCACGATAATGATGACCACATTCATGTCTTGAAGCTCAAGCCAGTCGAAGATGTGAGGATATGTCTCCATCGCCGAATACGACACCAGTTCGGTGGGTATGCTGTAGTAGATTTGTTGGTTGTAGTCGCTTATAAGTGACTGATTATCAACCCAAATCTCAAGATGGCCAATTTCTCCATTGTTCCAACCGTTGAGCCTTCTGATTTGTCCCAAATCGCAATATACATAGCGTTCGTCGCATTCTTGCAGCCCTGTTTCATAGATGCCGACAACATTGAATTTGCGACCTCGAGCTTTCATGTCCTGGTCAACGAACCAGATTCTCACAGGGTCGCCGACGTTCAATTGCATCTTGTGAGCGATGATGTTTGATATTACGACGTCGTTAGAGCGTTCATTTTCAACGTATTGCGGTGTTTTGCCATCAATAATATAAGAGTCGATGTAGCTCCAGTTATAATCGTAATCGACACCTTTTAATACCACAGCCTGAATCTCGTCGTCAGTCTTGATAATGCCGGCTTTATTGGCCGTTTTGTGCATCTCTGTAATGAAAGGTTTGTCGAGACGCGCCTGGAGAACGCTGTCGAAAACAAATGGTGTCTCCTCTATTGACTCATTCTGGTTCAACGCCTGTATGTGAATCGGGGCGACAAAACCAATCACTTTGTCTCTGATTTGATTCTTAAATCCGACGACTACTGCAATGGAAATCAACATGATAGTTATACCGAGAGCCACGCTGGTGACGGCGATGCACATAACCGTCGAAGACAGATTTTCCTTCGACAGCGAAAAAATTCTTTTAGATATAAATGTCGCCGCGTTCATTTTTTTCTTATCATTGCAAAATTAAAAAAATATCGGATATGTTGAGAAAATTTTTGGCTTTATTTACCATAATTATATCTATATCGTTGATTATCAATGCTCAAAAAGCAAATGAATTAAAGCTTCTTGATGCAAAAGATGCTGTGGTCGGGGCAATGAGGATGGACTTGTATCTGCCTCAATTGCTTGACAAAAGTGTTGCTGTCGTTGCAAACCAGAGCAGTATTATGGATGATGGGACGCATCTCGTTGACACATTGCTGGCGAATGGTGTTGATGTGGTTAAGATCTTTACTCCCGAGCATGGCTTCAGAGGCACTGCAGAAGCTGGAGCTTACGTAAATTCTGGCCTTGACGCGAAAACAGGCTTGCCTATTGTGTCGCTTTATGGGAAAAACAAGAAACCGACAGCCGAACAACTTGAAAATGTGGATGTTATATTGTTCGACCTTCAAGATGTCGGATGCCGTTTTTACACTTATATCTCTACAATGACATATGTGATGGAGGCTGCTGCAGAGAATAACATCCCTGTTATAGTCCTCGACCGCCCGAATCCTAATGGTTTTTATGTTGACGGTCCCGTGCTAGAACCAAAGAATAAATCTTTTGTTGGAATGCATTGTGTGCCAATAGTTTACGGTTTGACAATAGGAGAATATGCCATGATGGTTAACGGTGAAAAGTGGCTAAATGACGGTCTGAAATGTGATTTGATTGTTATTCCGTTGGGTAATTACGATAGAAATGCCATTTATAAACTGCCAGTTAAGCCGTCGCCGAATCTGCCAAACTGGGAGGCGGTTTATCTCTACCCTTCTTTGTGTTTGTTTGAAGGCACCGATGTGGGTGTTGGTCGTGGCACAAAGCTGCCGTTCCAGATTTACACTTTGCCTCATGTTAAGGACACAATTAACCTGTTAGATTATGCTCATAATTATATAAATAACGAGCAAAAGCTTAATCTTTCATGGATTCTTGGTGCCAGAAAGAGGCTCGAAAACGATGAAAAATTCTTCAATAATTATTTCATAAAGTTGGTTGGTGTTGACGATTTGCAACAAAAAATCAATTCCGGCCTTACCGAGGATGAGATTCGTTCATCGTGGCAGACCGGAATCGATAACTATCTGAAAATCAGAGAGAAATATCTGATTTATTAGTAATTTCTCTTACCTGGATACACTTCAAGAGCTTTTCCGAGGATCATCATGGCGTCTTTGAGGTCGTCGCAGTTGAGGCAGTAGCTCAAACGCACTTCCTGACGGCCGAGACCGATTGTTGAGTAGAATCCGCTAGCAGGTGCGAGCATCACAGTCTTTCCGTTGTAGTTGAAGTCGGTGAGCAACCACTTGCAGAACTTGTCGGAGTCGTCGATCGGGAGATGTGCCACGATATAGAAAGCGCCTTTTGGTGTTGGGCAGAAAGCACCCGGAATCTTGTTGATGCCTTCCACGCACACGTCACGACGTTTCACATATTCGGCGACGATGGCGTCGAAGTATGACAATGGGGTGTCGAGAGCTGCCTCGCCAGCCACCTGGCCATATGTCGGAGGCGACAGACGTGCCTGGGCGAACTTCATTGCTGTGTTGATGACCTCACGGTTGCGTGTCACCATACGACCGACACGGATACCGCATGCGCTGAAACGCTTTGATACTGAGTCGATTAAGATGACGTTATCGTCAACACCTTTGAGGCTCATTGCAGAATAGTGTTTCGAGCCGTCATAGCAGAACTCACGATAAACCTCGTCAGAGATGAGATAAAGGTCATATTTAAGGATGATCTGACGCAGACGCTCCATCTCTTCTTCTGAATAGAGATAACCTGTTGGGTTGTTAGGGTTGCAAATCAAAATAGCCTTTGTATGTTCTGTTATAGCTTTCTCGAAGTCTTCGATTGGTGGAAGAGCGAAACCGTTGCTTATCTCAGAATATATTGGGCGGACGCGCACTCCTGCTGTCTGGGCGAAACCGTTATAATTTGCATAGAACGGTTCTGGGATGACGATTTCATCATCCGGATCCATGATGGTCTGGAAAGCGATTGACAGAGCCTCTGATGCGCCGTTTGTCACGATGATGTCATCTGGAGTCACTGCGATTCCCAGTCTGTCATAATATTCGCAAAGTTTCTTTCTGTAAGAAAGAGTACCAGCGGAATGGGTGTATTTGATAACTTTTTCGTCATAATTCTTTACAGCTTCGAGAGCGTAAGGAGTTGTCGCGATATCTGGCTGACCGATATTCAGGTGATACACATGAATACCTCTTGATTTTGCTTCGTCGGAGAAAGGAACGAGCTTTCTGATTGGCGAAGCTGGCATAAACTGGCCTTTTTTAGAGATTTTAGGCATAATATTAATTAGGTATTAGATTATTTGTTATTCACTGGTGATGCTGCGCCTTCCATTTTCAGAGGTGTTGCGCCTACCG
>Ga0265301_10006446_pt1 | contig 11215 bp, 7 predicted proteins | sample AusTroGonzalo_MG_2_FD_193488 | JGI IMG/M metagenome (GOLD analysis project Ga0265301, IMG submission 193488) | Bovine rumen microbial communities from tropical cattle in Woodstock, Queensland, Australia - Gonzalo_04 | ecosystem: Host-associated > Mammals > Digestive system > Stomach > Rumen ...
TATCAGACTTTTCTACCCAAGTTTTTTGAATTAAAAGTGTAAGATTGTTTTTAAAACTTGTTACAAGCTTTTCAATTCCGTCTTTTTTAATTTTGGAAAAACCTTCATTAGAACCAAAAGCAACAGCAATTATATCTGCCGAAGCTTCAAATCCCTTTTCTTTTTCCAAAAAAGTAGAAAGCGATTCAATAGTTTTTGAGTCTAGAAAATCGGAAATTTCGTCTGCCTGTTTAGTCATACATTTATATTAAAATTTTATGGCTATTTGGTCAATGGCAAGAATCGAGGATTTGTTTTCGGCTAGTTAGAGTCACTCCAGAAATAATCTTCGATCCCGCTTACACCATTAATAGCGATTTTCTTGCGGAATGCGTTGTAGTCTCCGTCCCAGGCAAGCCAGAAATGGAAAACCGGGCCTTCTTTTGTTTTTATAACATATTCCATTGAGTCGCCATAAGAGCGGTCGGTGGCTCCTTTAACGAAATAATATTCAACAGAAGTAATTGTGTAATTGATTGTCTTGTCTGTTGAATTGATTTTCATGCCGCTTATGTAATTTGATCTGTCAGCAACAGCATCTTTCCAAACAAATTTAAGCTCTGCCTTTTTCTTGTCCAGATCAAATTTCCACTGTATGTCGCTGGCACCAATATCAATATCTTCATCAGCTTCATTACCGCCTATAGAGATTACTGTGCCTTTTTTATAATCTGTTTTCTTGTATTTAGAAGCGTTCACTTCTGATTTATAAATGAATCCAGAATCGCCCTTTGCTTTACTAACCTGGTCATAAAGTTTTTTTACAGCCTTTCCCTGCTCGTTGATTTCATTCATGCTTAAATCGCTTGTTTGAGAAGCAACATCCTGGGCAGAAGCACCAAGGCGGCTATAAAAGTCAGCCAGATCGACGTCGCCATAAGAATAATCATCGCTGTCTGAATCATAAGAGCTTGAAGAACCAGAATAAGAGCTTGTGTCTGCATTTTTAACAGCATTTACTACAGCCTTAGAATTGGCCTGTACAACAGCAAAGTCTTTTGAATTTGTATATTTTTTAAGCTCTGCCAAAGGATCCATGCCGAAGGTCTTCATCATGGCAATACTTTCTGCATCAAGTTCGCTTTCGCCAACAAGAACTACAGCACAGGCAGAAATCATACCGAATTTTTCAATGCAGTTGCTGCCGCTGATTCCGTATTTCTGTAAGATTTTATCTACATCGGCTTTTTGCTTTGCCGTAGCTTGTATACCATTATCATCTGTCAAAACGCCAAGCTTGTCTAATTCCTTTTGAATTGAATCAAAGTTCTTTGCATAATTCTTTACATCGCTGTCGGTAATTCCCGTGCTTTTAGGTTCTGCAAACAAAACAAAAGCAAGGGAAAAACATAAAGTAAACAAAACAATTTTTTTGAACACACTCTTCATAAAATAAACTCCTGTTGTGTGATTTATATTCTTCTATTTTACCACGGGTTATGAATATTTACAAAGCATTTTCTAAATCTATGCAATCTGCTATAATGCGCTCATTATGATCATAGATTTTCACGCACATATATATCCTGAAAAAATTGCCGAAAAAGCTACGATGGCAGTTGGAACTTTTTACGGGGATGCCCCTATGGCCTGGCATGGACGAGCACAGGAATTAATCGAAAGCGGCAGCAGAATTGGAGTAGAAAAATATATTGTTCATTCTGTTGCTACAAAGCCTGAACAGGTAGAATCAATCAATAACTTTATTATAAGTGCCTGCGAAAAATATCCTCAGTTTGTTGGTTTTGCTACAATGCACCAGGATTTTGAAAACTTTGAAGCAGAGCTGGATCGTGTTTACAAGGCAGGTCTTAGAGGTTTAAAGCTTCACCCTGATTTTCAAAAATTTCAGTGTGATATGGAAAAGATGGACGCTGTTTACGATAAATGTGCGGCTTTGAATATTCCTGTTCTTTTTCATGCAGGCGATTGCCGTTATGATTTTTCCGGTCCTAAAAGAATTGCTCATGTTATGGAAAAACACCCTGACCTTATTGTGATTGCGGCTCATTTTGGCGGTTATACTGAATGGGACCAGGCAATAGAGTACCTTGTGGGCAAGAACGTTTATTTTGATACTTCAAGCACCTTGTGGAAGTGTCCGCTTGAAAAAGCAAACAAAATGCTTAAATTACACGGTGTAGACAAGTTCCTTTTTGGTTCTGATTTTCCTATGTGGGACCACGAGGATGAAATGACCCGCTTTAATAAACTTGATTTGAATGAAGAAGAAAGACAAAAGATTTTATATGACAACGGTGCGGCGCTTTTGAAGAGGATAAATGCCTGAAATTAACCAGAATGCCGATGCGCAGTATAACAAGATGGTAAATACTCCGGTGTGGAAGCTTATTACAAAGCTGGCCATTCCGACAATTATTTCCATGCTTGTTACTTCGCTGTATAACATGGCAGACACTTTTTTTGTTTCGCAGCTTGGAACAGAGGCAAGTGCCGCGGTTGGTATTGTTTTTCCTATAATGTCTATTATTCAGGCGTGCGGATTTACGCTTGGAATGGGTTCGGGAAGCCTTGTAAGCATCCGTTTGGGGCAAAAGCGTAACGAAGAAGCTTCAATAATCAGTTCTACGGCATTTTTTGCAGCTTTTGGGGTTGGTGTTCTTATTACCTGCTTTGGAAACCTTTTTGCACAGGCAGTTTTAAGTTTTGCAGGTGCAGACCAGAGCGTACTTCCTTATGCAAAAGATTATGCACGTTATATTTTCTGGGGTGCGCCTTTTATGTGTGCCTCTTTTGTTCTGAATAACGACCTGCGTGCCGAAGGAAAAGCCTTTTTAAGCATGATTGCCCTTACGACAGGCGGCATTCTTAATATGATTCTGGATCCTTTCTTTATTTTTGAAGAGCTTCCGGTTTTTGGCCTTCATTTGAAGGGCTTTGGTCTTGGCATACGCGGTGCTGCCCTTTGTACTCTGCTTACTCAGTTTACAAGCTTCTGGCTGTTGTTCCAGTTTTATCTCCGTCGTAAATCAATCTGTCATATCAGTATTAAAAATGTTTCAAAAGATATCAGAGTGCTTGGAAAGGTTGCATCTACAGGGCTTCCTTCTCTGGCTCGTCAGGGGCTGGCAAGCATTGCTTCCATTATGCTTAATAAAACTGCGGCAGGCTTTGGTGTAAGTGCGGTTGCGGCAATGGCTATTGTCTTAAAAATCATAATGTTTATTGCCAGTATGATGATTGGAATTGGCCAGGGCTTTAGTCCTGTAAGCGGCTACAACTATGGTGCAAAGCGTTATGACAGAGTTCGTAAGGCGTATGTTTTCCTTGTTGTGAGTGGGGCCGCAGTTATGTCTGTTTTTGCAGTGCTTGCTGTGATTCTTGCTCCTCAGATTATAAGGGCATTCCGTGATGATCCCGAAGTTATTGCAGTTGGAAAGGTTGCATTGCGCTGGCAGGCTGCATTTTTACCGCTGCACGCACTTATTGTTGGTACAAACATGCTAATGCAGTCTACAAGGCATATAAAACAGGCTACTTTCCTTTCTATGAACAGACAGGGCGTGTATTTTATTCCTGCAATTTTGATTTTGCCTTATTTCTTAGGGCTTTTTGGTGTAGAAATAAGCCAGGCTGTAGCAGATTTGCTCAGTACGTTTACGGCGATTCCATATCTTGTCTGGTTTTTCAGGAAGTTACCGGCTACGACGTCATTGCGAGCCGAAGACGAAGCAAACCATTAAATTTTTACAAATCTCAAATCTCATGGTATAATTAATGATACTCTATACAAGAACAGGACAATAATATGCGTAAAGATGGACGAAGAATCAAAACTATTGACCCTATGTATAAGATTATAGGTCAAATAATGGTAGATCGAAACGACTCTATGAATATGATAGAGCTTACTGTTCAACAGGATCCTATCAGAAAATATATGAGGAAAAAAAAGGATGAAGGATATACATTCAGTCACCTGGCTATAGTTATTGCGGCTTATATAAGAACTGTAGCTGAATATCCGTTTTTGAATCGTTTTGTTGTAAATAGAACTCTTTATGCCCGAAACGAACTTGCTGTTGGTATGGTTGTTCTTAAGCCTGGTGAAACTGAAGGTACAATGAACAAGATGTACTTTAAACCAGATATGACAATTTACCAGGTTCAGGAAGTTCTTGATGAATATATAAATACTAACCGTGGAACAGGAGAGACAAACTCTACAGATAAAATTATTAATACTCTGCTTTCGATTCCGGGGCTTGCCCGCATTGGTGTTAGTATTCTTAAATGGATGGACTGGCACGGACTGCTTCCAAAGGCAATTATTAATGCAAGCCCGTTTCACTGTACTATGACTATTACAAATCTTGCCAGTATTGGTACTAACTATATTTTCCATCATGTTTACAACTTTGGTACAACTTCTATGATTATGGCAATGGGAAACACCCGTGAAGATGCTGTAAGGCGTCATGGGGAAATTGTATTTGAAAAAGTTATTCCTATTGGTCTTGTAATGGACGAACGAATTGCCGAAGGTGTTCAGTTTGCAATGGCCTGCAGAAAGCTTCAGGGTATTCTGCAGGATCCTTCTGTTCTGGAACAGCCGCCGGCAGAAGTCAAGGAAGATATTAAATAAGGAAACTCTATGATTTATTACGTTAACTCAAAGGTTGAGAACCACGGAAATGGTTCTAAGGAAAACCCTTTTAAAACAATTCAGGAAGCGGCAGATATTGCTGTTGCCGGGGATGAAGTTATTGTTGCTCCCGGGGTTTATCGCGAATGGGTGAATCCGAAGAACGGCGGTGAAGAAGGAAAGCGCATTGTTTATAAGTCCGAGGTGCCGCTTGGGGCTCATATAACCGGGGCTGAACCTTTGACAGGCTGGACGCAATATGGCGGGGCCGGCAGCAAGGTTTATACTGCGCGCGTTTCTAATAAGATTTTTGGAGATTATAATCCTTATAAAGAGCTTGTAAGTGGCGACTGGTTTATTGCTTTTATGACTGCGCACACCGGTGATGTGTTTTTGAACGGTAAATCTATGTACGAAGTGCAGTCGATTGATGAAGTTGAGGCCGCTGCGGTTAGTGTTCCTTCTTGGGACCACGAATTTTCTGTGTATAAATGGTATGCTCAGCAGGATTTGGCCACCGATGAGACTGTTTTTTATGCAAATTTTCAGGGAAAAGACCCGAATAATGAAGATGTAGAGATTACTGCACGTCAGGCCTGCTTTTATCCAAAGGAAGAAGGGCGCGGTTATATTACTTTGAGTGGTTTTAAGGTTAGTAAGGCTGCAACTCAGTGGGCACCTCCTACGGCTTACCAGGAAGGTATGATTGGTCCTCACTGGTCAAAGGAATGGATTATCGAGGACTGCGAGGTTTTTGAAGCTAAGTGTTCGGGCATCTCGCTTGGAAAATATCTTCAGCCGGAAAACGACAACAAGTGGCTCAAGTGGAAATATAAAGACGGCGCTCAGACAGAACGCGACTGTATCTGCCAGGCACAGAGGGAAGGCTGGACTAAGGCTAAGATTGGGTCGCACATAATCCGCCGCTGTAATATTCATGATTGCGGTCAGACTGGAATTGTGGGTCATCTTGGCGGGGTTTTCTCGCTTGTTGAAGACTGTCATATTCATCACATAAACAACAAGCAGAATCTTGCGGGCTGCGAAATTGGCGGAATTAAAATGCATGCGGCAATTGACTGTATTTACCGTCGCAATGTGATTCACGATTGTACCCGCGGAATGTGGCTTGACTGGCAGGCTCAGGGAACACGCGTTACTCAGAATCTTTTTTATAATAACGTTATTCCAAAGGAATATAATCAGAATGATGAGAGCATGGGTGGCTGTGCAGAAGATTTGTTTATTGAAGTTTCGCACGGACCGACTTTAGTTGATAATAATATCTTTTTGTCCGACAGAGCTATTAAGCTTGCGACTCAGGGTGTGGCTCTTATTCACAATATTATTTATGGCGGAATTGTTGCAATCGGGAAGGGAACAAACAACGGGGCTCCGACAATACCTTCTCCTCGCTACACTCCTTATCATGTTCCGCACCAGACAGAAATTGCGGGCTTTATGACAATCCTTCACGGTGATACAAGAGTTTATAATAACATCTTTGTTCAGCAGCCGATTCGTCCTGCGCTTAAAAAGGGCATGGATAACAATATCGCTAACAACAATGACTGGGATGACGGAAACATTCTGGCAGGTACTTTTGTATATGAAAAGTTTCCGACCTTTGATCAGTGGAATGCTCAGTTTGAAGGCTATTGCGGTCAGGGGGCTGTTACAACAGATAAGTATTATGACAAGCTGCCTGTATGGGCTGGCGGTAATGTTTATTTGAATGGTGCCCGCCCGATGTCAAAAGAGAAAGAACCTGATGCTGTTGTGATAGAAGGCGAGAAAGTTGAGTTTACAGTAGAAGAAGGCGGCGGGGACTTTAAGCTTAAGACTAATTTGTATAAGGTGATGGGAACTGCGGCTGGCGGCATGCCAACCTGCAAGCTCCTTCACACCGACGACATGAAGATGGCCTTTGAACCGGAACAAAAGTTTGAAAACCCGGATGGAACTCCGATAACGTTTGATATGGATTATTTTGATAATAAACGTGGTGAAAAAGTGATTCCAGGGCCCTTTTGTGATGGAGAAGATAGATTGTCGGGTCAAGCCCGACAATGACACACCTTTGTCATTCCCGTGCTTGACACGGGAATCTCATATTAGAAGGAATATTCTATGCCACTAGCACCCTTATTTTATCCACAGATCAAACAAACCAACTTCTGTAACCTGCAGGAATTTGCGCCTGCTGAAATCTCAATTCAAGATGATTTTTTGAACGACATAACTCAAAAGGATGTAGATTTTCTTAATACTTTTAATCCCGACAAGCTGCTTTATAACTTCAGGGTGACAGCCGGGCTTCCTAACACAAAGGCCACAAGCTCTTACAGTGGCTGGGAAAATACACGAATCGGCGGACACACAATAGGTCATTATCTTGCGGCAGTTGGTCAGGCACTTGCCCGCGGTTATGGTAAATGCAATGGTGCTGATGGCGTGAGTTTGCAGCAGCGCTTTGATTATATAATCAGCGGACTAGCAGAATGTCAGAAGGCACTTGGAACAGGTTTTATATTTGGTGCAACGATGGAAGATCCTTCAAAACCTGAGCGACAATTTGACCGCCTTGAAGAAGGTAATCCTGCAGACACCTGGGTGCCCTGGTATACAGTTCATAAAATTGTAAACGGACTTGTTGAAGCATACAAATCCGGAGGCAGCAAAAAGGCGCTGGAAATTGGCGTTAACTTTGCACAGTGGATTTTTGCCCGCACAAGCAAATGGGATAAAGAAATTCAGGCCCGCGTTCTCGCAACAGAATACGGCGGAATGAATGACTGTCTTTATGAATTGTATAAGTGTGCAAAAACCGGTGGGTACGATGAAGCCACCTGCGAACATATTTTAGCAGCTGCACACAAGTTTGATGAAATCCCGCTTTTTGAAAAGGTAAGGGCTGCAGGACCAAATGCAAACGTTTTGAATAACAGACATGCCAATACGACTATTCCAAAGTTTGTGGGAGCCATGAATAGGTATTTGACCTTGCTGCCCTTCGACAAGTTCAGGGACCCCATCTATCTGGAATACGCCAAGGCCTTCTGGAAAATTGTTGTAAACAATCACACTTACATAACCGGTGGAAACAGTGAGTGCGAGCATTTTGGAGAAGACAACATTCTGGACAAAGAACGCAGCAACACAAACTGCGAAACATGTAACACTCACAACATGCTCAAGCTTAGCCGCATGCTTTTTATGGCAACAGGTGAGCGTCAGTATGCAGACTATTACGAAAACACTTTTATAAATGCAATTCTTGCTTCGGTGAATGCACAGACAGGAATGACACTTTACTTTCAGCCAATGGCAACAGGCTGCTTTAAAACCTATTGTAATCCTGATGTAGATAAAAACTACTTCTGGTGCTGTACAGGAACCGGTCTTGAAAACTTCACTAAGCTTGGAGACAGCATTTATTTCCACGATGACAAAACGCTTGTTGTGAATCAGTTTATAAGCTCGCGCGTGGAATGGAAGGAAAAAGGATTGGTTTTAAGCCAGAAAGCAGACCTTCCAAACAACGACAAGGTAGAATTTACAGTAGAAAAAGCCCCTGAAGGCCAGAAAATCACTATTGCAGTGCGTAGTCCCGATTGGAACTACCAACCTGCAGACGCTCCGGAAGGCACTTTAGACTCAGGATATCTTCTTTTTACACGCGAATGGCACACCGGCGACACCTTCACTATTAAATTCAACATGAATATACAAGTATTCCCGCTCCCTGATAACGGACAAAAAGCAGTGGCTTTCAAATATGGCCCAGTTGTTCTTGCAGCAGAACTTGGCCGCGATGACAAAATGACACTTCGTCAGGTTGGAGTTCAGTGTGATGTTGCAGGAAACAAGCTTGTTCATGGTGAAGTTTATGAGCTTACCGGAAACTACGGCGGTACAAGTAATCTTCCTCTTTTGCCTGGAGAAACCCTTCTTGTAAAAGAAAATCCGGATGATTTTTTACAGAATATAAACAATCATTTTGAAAAAATCGGTGGAGCCGGCGAACTTAAATTCCGCCTGAAAGATACTTTCTGGAGCGACGAACCTGAAGAATCAGCCAGTCTTATCTTCTCGCCATACTATCAAATCAATAATCAGCGCTACGGCATTTACTGGCTTTTTACAGACAAGCAGGAACAGCCGCAGCAAAAAAATCAGGACGAAAAAACAACCTTCATTGAAGGAATAGGAATCGGTTACGGAGCACAGACAGAAGGAAATAAAACAACATATCCTTACATGAAAGAAAAAGGCACCGGTTCTGTAGGCGATCCTCATGAGCTTACACGTTATGCAAAAAAGGGCGGAAGCTTTTCTTACATGTTCAAAGTTAATCCCGGCAAAACTAATTATCTTGTGTGTACATTCCTCAAGGCAGACAACGGAAAATCAATCTGTATAAAAAGCGGGTTTAAAACAATAAAGGCAGTTGTTCTTAATCATAATGAAAACGAAGAAAAGTATACGATTAAAATTAAACTTCCGGAAAGCCTTACAAAAAAAGAGCAGATTCGAATCAGCTTTATGGGTATCAAAAAACAGGAATCGGCACGACTGGCTTCCCCTGTGAACACGGAGTGTTTGTAGCCATAAAAAAAAGGTTGTGGTATAATCAAATTATGAAGTCTGTACATGGAAACGCAAAATTTATATTGTTTTCTCTTTTGATGGCAGTCTGCTTATGGTTTATTTCCTGTAAAAGTACAGATATAAATGTTTCCGAAACAGAAAGCACAATTCAGGAAGAAGTAGATGCTCTTGCTGCAGACACAGAAGAAGAACAGGTAGAAGAAATTGCTGCTGAAGAAGTGGCAGAAGAACCGGTAGAAGAAGCACCTCAGTTAACTGTTGAAGAAGAACGTGCTCTTAAAAAGGCAACCCTTACACGCGAGCAAAGATTATTTTACGGCATCAAGTATACTTATGATTATGAAGTTATCGGCGAAGATCTTGATTATAAAATCACAGTAGACCATGATGCTAAAACTGTTACACTTCAATACGAAGAAACAGACAGTGACGAAGACTGGAAGAATAATTATTTATTTTTCCCTTGGCCTTTGAAGCTTGATAATAAAGTGATTTGGACAACTTACGGTTATGCTAAAATTTATAAATCATCACAGAATATTCCTATAAATCAATTCTGTGAACTTCTTGAGCAATATCCTGATTATCAGTCTGTAATATTGGGCTGGAGTTTGGGAAGTGCCATGGCAAAAATCACTGCACGTCATTATATAATCAGATCACCAAAGGGAACAACAATTGATCAGCTTACAACTTATGGCGATGTAAAATGCTGGTATAATCCTTTTTACAGCTTAAAAAAGCATTGTGTAAGAATCAGGGAATATGTTAATAGCAACGACATGATTACCTGGTGTATACCGTTCTGCCGACGAGACGTAAAATGCAGGGTTGGAGACAAACTGAATCTTGGAAAACTCAAAAACAGCGAATACTATCACACCCATTATGAAGATTGTGATTTTACAAAATGGGGTGATGTATCGGCAGAAGAAATGAATAATCAGTCAAAGGTAAAAGAATCAAATTCTGCAATTACAGAAGAAGAATCTGAAGTAAATTCATAATAAACAGCGTGTTTACCAATTACTCCGCTTGAAAGTTGGGTTGTTGCCGTTTTATCGCCTTTTTTCATATCAAAACAAGCAATAATCTTTCCCTTATAATCATCAATTCGAATCTTTACAGTAAGATTTTCCAATGCTGTGATATTTGATGTAACAGTCTTTGGTGTGTTTGTTCCAAACTGCAAATAGCGGAAGCCTACAGTAAGAGCACTAGTGATGTCTACGATTGGAGAAGAAATGTTGTCGTCTTTTTCATAAACAGGCTTGATATATGCGCCGCCAAGACCACCGTTATAGCCGCCTTTTTTACCACCGTAAATGTGAACTGCATAGCCGGCAGAAATAATCTTGCGTACATCAAGGCCGTTTACCTGAGCACCCTGGCTTGTCATTTCTACAGGCTCGCTTGCTACCGGTTCTCCATCCTTGTAAGTGATTTTTCCGACAAAGATTCGGCCGTTTTTGTCCATTGCAACATCAACAGGTTCAATCATAGCCTGGCGGGAATATTCATCAATACCAATCTGACGGTGATAGAAAATATACCACTGGCCGTTTACTTCCATAAGGCTTCCGTGATTGTTTCCCCAGCGGTAAGACATCTGATTTTTGCCATCAGGACCAGGAAGGATTTCGCCGCCGTTAAAGCTTATGTCGCCGCCCATCTTGTAGTCGCCAAGTGGTGTATCACAGTATTTAAAACTCAAAAAACCGTTACAGTCTTCGTAAACTCCGTACTGAGGGCGGTGTGTGTAGTAGCGTTTTGAATAAATAAATACATATTTTCCAAAAAGCTTGCGTGGTGAAGAAGCTTCAAAGAAGGCATCGTTTTCATCATCCATGCCGTCATCCGGAGACCACTGTGTAATACTATGTTTAACTACATTTTCGCGGAGTGTTTCCTTTTTAATTGTGCACATGTCATCGTTGAGCTCGGCACAGAACTGCTTGC
>Ga0265301_10006447_pt1 | contig 11214 bp, 6 predicted proteins | sample AusTroGonzalo_MG_2_FD_193488 | JGI IMG/M metagenome (GOLD analysis project Ga0265301, IMG submission 193488) | Bovine rumen microbial communities from tropical cattle in Woodstock, Queensland, Australia - Gonzalo_04 | ecosystem: Host-associated > Mammals > Digestive system > Stomach > Rumen ...
TGAATGTAAAAACAATAGTGATGGCAGTGATGGCCAACACCATTTTCCGAAGTGAAAAAGTAGATTGTTTTGTCATGATTTGTGTTGTTTAAACGAGGTGCCAAAAGTACGATTATTTTTTAAAAATCATTGTTCGGACATGCGAAAAATGGGAATTATTGGTATTTTTGCGGCTAATTATTTGAAATTGAAATCAAATCGTACTATGAAAAAACTATTGACTCTATTGGCGCTTGTCGCATTGACGGGCAACCTTTGGGCCGGTAACGTAAGCCAGCAGAAGGCTCAGCGCATCGGCCAGCAGTTCTTAAGTACCACGGTGTTGGCACAGCATAGGGCAGGAATCGAGCTCCAGCTGGTCAGCACTGTCGCCAATCGTGGCGAAGTGGATTATTATGTGTTCAACGTCAGAGGCGGTGACGGCTTTGTGATCGTGGCCGGTGACGACCGCGTAAAGCCCATCTTGGCTTATTCCACCAAAGGATGCTATGATCCGGAGGATGTGGCCGAAGGCTTTGAGTTCACGCTGAATAGCTATCGTTCTGAGATTCAGTTTGTTCGTGAACACAACCTGACCGCCACGCCTGATATCGTGGCCGAATGGGAGTCGGTGCTTAACACAGGCAGCCTGCAAAGGGGCCGTCAAGCCCGTGCCGTGGTGGGACCTTTGTGCCAAACCATTTGGAACCAAAACTTCCCCTATAACAGCCAATGCCCAGAAGATGAAGAAGGTAACGGCGGTCACGTCTATGCCGGCTGTGTGGCCACGGCTATGGGCCAGGTGATGAAATACTGGGATTATCCGCCACAAGGATTTGGCTCGCATACCTATAATCCTGAAGGATATGCACAGCAAACAGCCAATTTCGGTGAGACGGAGTATCACTTCGAACTCATGCCTCTTGAACTTGACTCGACAAGTACCGAGGAAGACTATTTCTATATTGCCCAGTTTTTGCACCATTGCGGCATTGCTGTTGACATGCAGTACAGTGGTCATGGCAGCGGTGCCTATTCATTTGATGTCCCAACCGCCTTGTCAAACTATTTCAACTACACTACCGATGATATTCAACAACAAGGTTACTGGGGCTTCAACTTCTATACCAACGAGCAATGGACTCAGATGCTGAAAGACGGTGGTCTTGATGAGTCCATGCCTTTGTATTACAGCGGTTCCGACGATAATGGTGCTGGCGGTCACGCCTTTGTTTGCGACGGATACGACGAGAACGACTATTTCCATTTCAATTGGGGTTGGAGTGGCAAAGACGATGCTTGGTGCCCCATCGGAGCACTCAACACCACCAAATACGCCTTCAACGATTCAAATGCCTTCATCGGACATATTGAGCCGGATAATGATGCCGCTTTTATGCGTGCCGATAGTGTTGCCGATATGCATGTGTATGAGAATGGTAGCTTTAATGGTGTAACTATTAGTTGGACCAATCCAGACTACGCCCTTAACGGTGAGCCTTTGGTTGGCTGGACGGAAATCCAGTCAGTTACGGTTCGTCGCAATGGCCAGGTGATTTTCACTTCGACCGATTCAGGGGCAGGACAGTTCATGACTTTTGATGACACGGATCTTGCCCCAGGCCTTTATGAGTACGCCATTTTCGTGACCAACCCGCATGGCGTCAGCCGTACGGTGTATCGTAAGGTTTTGGTGGGTGAGAAATGTGACGTCACCTTTGTGCTTAATGATGAAGGCGGCGACGGCTGGAAAGGTGCTGCCATTAGCGTGACCTCCGAAGCTGCTGAAGGACAGCGCATTGCGGTCATTACCATGGAAGAAGGCTCTGAAAAGACCGTTACTATGCCGTTGTTGAGGGGTAATCTGAACTTTATCTGGAATCATGGCTGGTTCCACCTGACCGAGGGGTATGATACCGACTATGAATGTTCGTTTACAGTCCTTGACGGTGAAGGCAACGAATTGTTTGTCTCCAGCGATCTTGAAGATGGCATTTTCCTGACTCATAACAATGATTGTGAAGTTGTTCCGCTTGCCTGCTATCCAGTGGAGAACCTGCAAGGCGAGAATCAGTGGCATAATGCGCAGGAATATGGCGTTAACCTTACTTGGGACACGCCTGAGGTCACCACTTATCTTAATACCTTCGAAGTCTTAAAGGGAAATGGAATGGTGTATTTTTGCATTGCTACGATTCCATTCGATGGTGAGAATGGCTATGAATATTTTGACAACTGTTTGGGAGAGAATTTGGGCGACTATTCCTATATGGTCAGGACCAACTATAGCCTTGGCGAGAACTCGTGCTTTGCTGAATCGGATGAAATTTCTGTTGAAGTGACTGAAGTTGAAGACAATGCCAACGCTGAAATAGCTGTTTATCCCAATCCAACCGATGGCCTGCTGAAGATTGAAGGCCAAGGCGAGATGCGAGTCTTAGTCAGCAACATGCTTGGGCAGGAGATCCTCAATACGTCGTTCAATGGCCAATCCACTATTGACTTGAGCCGATGCGAAGCCGGAGTTTATCTGGTTCGTATTGAAACTTTTAACGGAGTTTCGCTCCAGAAAGTGAGTCTCACTCGATAACAATCTTCTGTACGGTCACCCCGTCGTCGGTGGTGATCTTCACCAAGAAGGTCCCGTTTGTCAAGCCTTGGAGCTGATAGATGGGGCTTTCTGTTTGGATGCTTTTGACCAGTCGTCCGTCCATGGAGAAGACCTCGATCTGTTTCATGCCTTCGCATTGGATGGTGAAATCGCCATTGCTGGGATTGGGATAAACAGCGGCTTTCATGGTGCTTTCTTTCACCGATTCAGATACAATGGCGTTCACTGCGGCCATGGCATCGACGCGGCCTGAGCCGAAGTCGTTGCTTTTGTGTGCGGACAATGGCACGGCCGTTCTTTCCAAAATCTCGTCGATTTCAGCCGGAGTCAGCTCGGGATTTTTCGACAGCATCAGGGCGATGGTGCCGGCAACGCAAGGCGTGGCCATGGAGGTGCCGCTTTTCAGGCAATAGCCGTTGGTGGTGTTGAAATCCAGCGACTTGATATTAACGCCAGGAGCGCAAACGTCGGGACGGATGAGGCCAATGGCCGTTGAGCTGCCTGAAACGTAAGGGTAGTCGTTGTATTGCGACACGTCGGTCCAGACGGAAGGTCCCTCTGATGAAAAAGCACCTAAGGCATCGTTGAAATCGACCGCACCGACGCAGATGACGCAACTCGTGCCACCTGGGTTGACCAGCTGGTCCTCGTGGAGATGTGGTGGAGGACAGTCGCCGGGCGACCATATGTTATATGGTACGGGTGCCAACATCTGTATCTGACGTGAGTTGCCGGCGCATACTGCGGCTACCACACCTGCCGCCAAAGTGTTGTCGCATGCCTGACGCATCATCAGCTTCACTCCATTATCGGGTAAGGGCTGCCCGAGCGACATGTTCAGCACATCGGCACCGTGCTCCAAGGCGAACTGCATCGCTTCAACGCATAGGGTAGGCTCTGTCAAGTTGTCTTGTCCATGGAATACCTTCAACACCATGATCTTGGCCTCGGGGGCAACGCCCGTTTGCGTGCCTGAAACACCAGTGCCAACGATGGTTCCGGCCACATGGGTGCCGTGCCCGTGTGTGTCTGACGGATCGTTGTCGTGCGAATAGAAGTCGTAGCCGTGATTCGGGTATTCCTCACCTCCGTCCCAGAATCGGCCTTGCAGGTCGGCATGGTCGAGACGGACACCGGTATCGATGATGGCAACGAGGACGCCCTCGCCCGTATAGCCAAGGTTCCAAACCTGATCGGCATTGACTTTCAGCAGGTTTTCGGCAATTTCACGACCGTCGCCGAGATCGGATGGCTGTACGTCTTCTTCATACTTAAGCTGGAATTCCTCGCATTGATACACGGTCAAGACATCGCTGCGTTGGGCAAGCTCTTGCATAACCCTCGCATTGGCATAACAGCTGATGGAATTCACAATCCACAAAGGCCTGGTCTCTTCAACCAAACCATTGAATTCCAGATTTTTAAGATGATTCATTAAGCTGTATTGCGATTGCTCGGCTTGGCTTTTCAGCGTGTTGACCACAAACTCGCGCTGTGCTGCCTTGGTTGGGAAGGTGCTTGCCGTCCGCATCAGTTCCGTCACATTGGATTGCTCCTTCAAGATGATGTTGATCTTGGTTTTTCCTTCAGGATTGGCGAATCCTAAATTGCTATATATCACCATCAATACTGCTATTAATATGCTTTTCTTCATAACTTTTATCTATTATCTTTTATCTCTTATCTCTTAACTTCCCTTGCCACGTCTCCCGTTCCTCCATCCGTTTCTCAATGCGGTTCAACACCTCGTCGTAACGCAGCTTCATCCAAGGCTCGGAAACCAGATATCGCGGCGGCACCTCGCCTGCAAAACGCTCAATGACCATGTCGGGGTGGAGTCGCTCGGCGAAATCGATGACAAAGTCGATGTATTCGTGTAATTCAAAAAGGTGAAACGCTTCTGGATGATGCAGATATTCCTCAGCCATCTTGGTGCCTTTGAAGATTTGCAGTTGGTGGAATTTGACGGTGGTCAATGGCAATTGAGAAATGACGTCAGCGGCGTCGAGCATCATGGCCTTGGTCTCGCCTGGAAGCCCGAAGATAAAGTGTCCACCACAGGGGATGCCGTGTTCAGCGGTCATGCGGATGGCTCTTTCGGCTGTGGCGAAGTCGTGGCCTCGGTTGACACGCTTTAGGGTCTCGTCATAGACGCTCTCCACGCCGTATTCCAGCATGACGTAATGCGTTTGCTGCACTTCGTTGAGATAGTGGAGTAGAGGCTCGTTGATGCAGTCGGGACGGGTGCCGATGACAATGCCTTTGATGTTTGGATAGTCTAGAGCTTGCTGATAGATCGCTTTCAGCTCCTCAAGTGGCTTGTAGGTGTTGGAATACGACTGGAAATAGGCCAGATACTGGCTTGCGCGACGATAACGTCTCTGATGGAACTCTATGCCTTCCTCGATCTGCTGGCGGATGCTTTTTTCGGGCTTGCAGTACGAGGGGTTGAAGGCCTCGTTGCTGCAGAAGGTGCATCCTCCTGTGCTGATCTTTCCGTCGCGGTTGGGGCATGTGAATCCAGCCGAGATGGAAAGCTTCTGCACCCTTGATCCGAAGAGCTTCTGGAAATATTGGTTATATGAGTTGAAGCGGCGAGTCATGGGGCAAAGATACAAAAAAATTTTGTATATTTGTCCCGTGATAGGAATGTTGAGTTCTGAAGCTAAATACCATTGTATATGAAGTTAAAGTCTATACTTATATTCTTTTTGATTTTGTGTAGTTTGACTCTGCAAGCCCAAGATTACAAGGTGGGTGGCATGGAATCACTGCCTGCTGACATGACGGCTCGTGAACACATCAAGACGGATGGAAATGGCAAGCAGTGTGCCGTGTTGCGGATTGCCACGCAAAACATTACGGCTGAGCAGCGCGAGGGCTTCCATTTCGAGAGCGATTGGGGCTCGTATGTGGTGGAAAAGAGCGTCGTTGACGGCGAGATTTGGGTATGGGTCTCTCCGGGATTGAAGACCTTGAAAATCAAGCACTCCAAACTTGGCCAATGGGAACTGCATACGGCAACATACGGCATTACGGTGGAGGCGCTGCACACCTATAAGGTGGTTGTCCAAGGCATGATGATGAACTTGGGTAATGAGCCGAAGGAGGTAACCCAACAATACTTGGCTTTCCGGATTTCACCTGCCAATGCCACCTTGTTTGTGAATGATGAGCTATGGGAAGTCGGCTCGGATGGCTCAGCCGTTCGCTTTGTTCCTTTTGGCACTTACAGCTACCGTGTGATGGCAGCGAACTACCATCCTGAAATGGGAACGGTGACGGTGAACGACCCTGAAAACACACAAACGGTGCCAGTGAACTTAAAGCCAGATTTCGTTGAAGTGACCCTAAAAGTTGATGCAGATGCCGAGATTTGGGTGAACAACGAGAATAAGGGTACACGCACATGGACGGGTAAGCTGGGTAAGGGCAATTATAAAATAGAGTGCAAGCAGGCAGGTCATGAAACCAGCATGATAACCAAGGAAATAACAGCTGATTTGAATGGACAAACTATCAATTTATCTAAACCTACACCCAATTATGGTTCGTTGAACATTGAAAGTACGCCTAATACGGCTACTATATATATTGATGGAAAAGATATTGGCACAACGCCCAAGGCTATTAATGAAATACTTATTGGTCAACATGAAATACGGTTAGTCTTGGAAGGATATACGGCCTATAAAGAAACGATTACTGTCAAAAAAGGCGAACGCACTCAAATAAAGGCATCGCTGGACAAAAAACTCCCCATTTCGCAACCTACAAATACCCGACAAATAGAGACAAAGCAACCTGCTAAACCATTTTTAATGTTGGGTGTTGCCTATTCAGTGGCACCGCAGTTTTCTTTTGGAGTAATGGCCGGGCAAGGGTTGATTAATGAAATAGGGTGGTATGTCAGTGCTTTGAGTAATTTTTTAGAAAAAAAAGCTGATTATGAATGTGATGGAAATGGTGAAATTGATGGTGATTATGGAAATGGATATATTGATTACACTTATTCTGATCAAACTTGTACGACTCGTTATTCTGGAGCATTGGGATTGATCGTTAGAATTGCCGATCCAGTCAGTGCCTATTTTGGAGTAGGCGCTGGATTCCGTAATTTGTATTGGGAACTTGAAGATGGAACCTGGGTGAAAAACAGGGAGTACTCCTATCAGGGATTTGGGTTGGATGGTGGCTTATTGTTCCATTATAAACATCTCGGTTTTTCAATGGGGGTTCAAACCATCGGACTCAAATATTGGGAGATCAAGGCAGGAATAGGTTTTACATTATAAGGAGTTGAGTTATGAAAACAAGACAACTGATAGTATTATTGATGGCAATGGCGATGGTTTTGCCCTCCTGCAAGAAGGATGCTGAAATTCCATCGGGTAAGACGTTCCCATCCAAAGCATACTTGAATGTAAACACTTATGCAACAAACACCGGCCCGTACACTGCAGAATTAGGAGGGAGTGTAGATGTTTATGGTAAAACAAAAGTTATTGAATTTGGAGTGTGTTGGAGCACCCACCATGACCCGACGATCGAAGACAACCAAATGATATGTGAAGGTGACGAGGAGGGCTTTTCCTGCAACATTACAGGTTTAACACCTGAAACGACATATTATGTTCGTGCATATGCAACCTATATCAAAGGCATATCCTATGGCTTTGAAACAAGTTTTATCACACCCCCAGATCGTTTTACCATCGCTGTTTCCGCCAACCCAAGCGATGGCGGCATTGTGACAGGGGAGGGAATCTATCAGGAAGGGCAAACCTGTACGGTTTCTGCAACTGCTAACAACGGTTTTTCTTTCATTAATTGGACGGAGGATGGTAACGTGGTCTCTTCTGATTCCACTTATAGTTTTACGGTGGACTCCAACAGGACTTTGGAAGCTAATTTTTTCACCCATATACAAGCACCCGTAGGGGCAATAGGTGGTCTGTTCTCCATAAATGACAATGGCGACCAAGTCTTTTTCTCGAAAGGGAACCTGCAATACCGAGCAATTAACAACACTTGGCGGTTTGCTGTGCATCAATGGGATTATGTGGGTACACAAACTCCTGACCAAGATGGTAATTATGGAGGAACCGTCGATGGCAGCGACAATGTCAATGCTTCAGAGAGTTACAGTGGATGGATAGATCTCTTTAGTTGGGGAACGAGTGGCTACAATCATGGAGCCGTATGTTACCAGCCATGGAGCAATAGCACCAATTACAATGATTATTGGGCTTATGGTGATTCACAGAGCCATCTGTATGATCAAACAGGTCAGGCTGATTGGGGGTATAATCCTATCATTAATGGTGGAGACACGGAAAATACATGGCGCACCCTTACCAAGGATGAATGGGTTTATTTGTTCAATACCCGAAGCACCTTGACAGATCTTCGTTATGTCCTTGCCCGTGTCAATGAAGTTGACGGGGTGATCCTGCTTCCAGACCAATGGCAATCAGATTATTATGAACTAAACCACTTTCATAACCACACGAGTAGCAACAATGTCATTTCAAGGGAACAATGGTCAACCCTTGAGCGTTTTGGCGCAGTTTTCTTGCCATTGGCAGGTCTTAGTTACGGAGGCACTTATGCTGTTTCCTATGCTGGTCAATTTGGGAATTACTGGTCTTCTACAGGGGTTGTCCCATACAAAGCCAATAGCCTTGGTGTTAGCTTCTCCGGCGCTAATCCCAATGACGTTTCCTGGAGGATAATAAGCATGAGTGTGCGTTTGGTTCGCTCGGCAAATTGATGGCAACGGTACCGCTACTTGATGTTTCACAATAATTCCATATATTTGCAATTTCAATTAATGGATGCATTATGATGAAACAAAAACTGATTATTTATTTCGGCCTATTGCTTTGCTTGATTTCAACCAGTTGCAAGAAAGAACAATCTATACCGAAAGTTGAAGAACAATCTGTTGAGGTGAGTGCTACACAAACCGTCTTCAAATGGACGGTTTTCTATCCTGGGAAACTCGGATCCTTGGTGGAAATTAGCAAAAAGGAAGACATGAGTGACGCTTCCCGTTACGGTTCGGAAGAGGAAACCAACAACAAGGTTTTCACTGTTACCGTAGGAAGCCTTGATTTGGCCACCAACTACTATTATCGTTACCTAGTGGTGACTTCGACAGGTAGGTTTGAAATGGAAGTGAAAAGCTTCACCACAAAGGCTGATATGGCCAAAGTGAATACCGTTGAAGTGAGTGAAGTGACCCGAGTGTCAGCGAAGGTCACAGGTGAAGTTGCCGACGAGTGCGGCTCGCCGGTGACAGAGCGTGGCGTATGCTGGAGCAAAGCCCAGACTCCGACCACAGCCGACAGCCATAACTCTGAAGGACAAGGGGAGGGGCGTTTTTCGGTAACGATAGGCAATCTTATTGCCGGGGAGACCTATTATGCCCGTGCCTATGCCGTCAATGGGGAAGGGACCTCATACGGGAAAGCGTTAAGTTTCACTACCGGCGATGCCATGAAACCTACGGTGACCACAGCGGAGGTCGTTGACATTGACTGGAGAACGGCCAAGGCGGGAGGCGAGGTGACCAACGACTGGGATTCGGAGGTTACAGAGAGAGGAGTTTGCTGGAGTACCTCACACAATCCCGAAGTGAGCGGCGACCATGCCGTCGGTGGCACAGGAATCGGGAACTATACCCTGAGCATGACGGGCCTGATAGCGGGAACGACCTACTACGTCCGCGCATATGCAAAAAACATGGCAGGAGTAGGCTATGGTGAGGAGAAGAGTTTTAAGACCAAAGATCCTGAAGTGCCAGTGGTGACCACTGGTGAGGTGATTAATAATTCTTGGACTACGATTGCGTCGGGAGGTAATGTCATTTCCGATGGAGGAGCCGATGTGACTGAGCGTGGTGTCTGTTGGGGCAAAGACCCTCACCCTGAATACACCGATAACTATGTCAACGGAGGAACGGGCTTGGGAAGCTTCAGTGTGGAGTTGACAAATTTGTCGGATCTCACGAAATACTACGTCAGGGCTTATGCCATCAACAGTGCTGGGGTGGGTTATGGCGAAGAGAAGGAAATCGTGATGCCGCCCATTGGTGCTGTGAACAGCCTGTTTTCAGTAAGTGCCGACCAACAAGTGTATTTTTCCCAAGGCAATTTGCAATATAGGAACGGAGTGCAATACGGCTGGCAATTCGCTGCACACCAATATGATGTTATCGGTGGAGAAAACAGCAATATTGAAAATAATAGCTCTTCGAGTACCAGCTGTTGGATTGACTTGTTCGGTTGGGGAACAGGCGGTTCCCTTACAGCGCATTTTAACGGTATGGTCTGCTATGAACCATGGTCAACCAGTGGCACCGATTCAGACTATTATCCATGGGGTTCAGCCATCAACGATCTTACAGGGACTTGCCGTCCAGCGGATTGGGGTAGAAATGCCATCAACAATGGAGGTTACATGATGGGTTTATGGCGAACTTTGACCCACGAGGAATGGGAATTTGTTTTCAACGTGCGTCAGGCCTCCACAGTCAATGGCACAAGCAACGCCCGCTTTGCCATCGCCAAGGTGGCTTACAAATCGGGAATCATCCTGTTCCCTGACAATTACGAGCATCCATCAGGGGTGACTCAGCCCATGCACATCAACGACAACGGAAGTGCCGGTTTGAATGACAATGTTTACACAGCTTCAAACTGGGTGTTGATGGAAAAAGCTGGAGCCGTCTTTTTACCCGCAGGGGGAAGCCGGTACATTACCTCGGTTTCAAACGTGAATACTGATTGCTGTTATTGGTCGGTATCTGCCAAGGACGAGTCCTGTGCCTATTCCATCTTCTTCTCCCCGAATTCGGGTCTTAATGCAAGTTATGCAGGTCACCGCAGCCACGGCTTTAACGTGCGTGTGGTTCGCGATGCTGAATAAAAACAAATATCGTCATGAAAAAACAATCCGTTTTTATTATCGTTCTGTTGGTCGGCCTGATTACAACAGGCTGCAAAAAAGAAGAGGCCAAGCCTAAAATAGATGAGCGTCCAGTGGAAATTGGTACCACTGAGGCGGTTTTCAATTGGACGGTCTTCTATCCTGGAAAACTCGGCTCTTTGGTGGAAATCAGCCAAAAGGAAGATATGAGTGACGCTTCCCGTTACGGTTCGGAAGAGGAAACCGACAACAAAGTCTTCACCATTACTGCTGATGGCTTGTCAGAAGGAACAAGATACTATTACCGTTATCTTGTTGTGACTGCAACTGGTAAGTTTAAGATGGATGTAAGAAAGTTTACCACAAAGGCTGATATGGCCAAAGTGAATACCGTTGAAGTGAGTGAAGTGACCCGAATGTCAGCTAAGGTCACAGGTGAAGTTGCCGACGAGTGCGGCTCGCCGGTGACAGAGCGTGGCGTATGCTGGAGCAAAGCCCAAACTCCGACCACAGCCGACAGCCATACCTCTGAAGGACAAGGGGAGGGGCGTTTTTCGGTAACGATAGGCAATCTCATTGCCGGGGAGACCTATTATGCCCGTGCCTATGCCGTCAATGGGGAAGGGACCTCATACGGGAAAGCGTTAAGTTTCACTACCGGCGATGCCATGAAACCTACGGTGACCACAGCG
>Ga0265301_10006448_pt1 | contig 11214 bp, 23 predicted proteins | sample AusTroGonzalo_MG_2_FD_193488 | JGI IMG/M metagenome (GOLD analysis project Ga0265301, IMG submission 193488) | Bovine rumen microbial communities from tropical cattle in Woodstock, Queensland, Australia - Gonzalo_04 | ecosystem: Host-associated > Mammals > Digestive system > Stomach > Rumen ...
ACTCACTTCAGGAAAGACTTTCAAATTGGCTCGTATAATGCCTAGCCATTTAGTAACAGTATCAATCGTCATTCCCATCTGTCTGCTCCACTTCTTCGTATTCCTTATCCCACCAGCTCTTAGAAAACTCATAACTGTATCCATCAATTAAGAATTTTGTTATAACGCCTTTGAAATCCACTTCGCTTCTTGGAAATAGCTGTAATATCATTTCTCCATTTGTCATGTATTCCTCTCCTTTTCTTCCTCTGCCAGTTGCTTGATAATCTTAATGATCTTCCACTTGATAGTTACGCCACTTTGCCAAAATGGGTCTAACTGCTGTATGCGCTTAATAAGCTCTTCTGCGTCAATCTTCATTCTTAGTCCTCACTATCCTCAAAGCACTGCTCATAGTCCCAGGACTCCTGTTCCGGATCATAGTAACAACACTTTGCGTTGTGATATTCACAACTCTCGCAAGCACTTCTCTTAGCTTCGCGTTGCTGGTCTTTGTACTCTGCTATCTTGTCTTGCCACACGTCATAATCAATTTTTTCTCTGTCTACCATTAAGCCTCCATAAAATCAAAAATACTCATTTGTCCAGGTTCCTTGTCCGGTATATAGTCCAGGTCATTTTCTATTCGTTGCTTGGCAATATTAAAATACTTTTCGTCTATCTCTACACCGATAAATCCTCTATTTGTACGTTTACAAGCTAATCCAGTTCCGCCTACTCCCATGAATGGGTCCATCACGATCTCACCTTCTTGCGTAGAGTTCTCGATTAGTAATCTCATAAGATCAATCGGCTTTTCTGTTGGGTGCTGCTTTGTCCTCATGATGTTAGGGATTCTAAATATATTCTTGCAGCCCATCAGATTTATGTTTTTGGCTTTACCCTTACGCAACATCAAGATCAATTCATAACAGTTTAAATACCATTTATTCGGCGTTGTATTACCCTTATCCCAAACTATTAGCTGCTGGAATATAAACCCGGCTTTTTCTGCGCACTGCCATAAGTCTTTTAAGTTCCTGGGGTTTATCATCACATAACAATGAGTCTGAGGCTTTAGCACTCTATATACTTCTGGAAGCCAGTCTTCAAACTCTATATCATTATGTTCAAATATCTTGCCTTGTCTAACAAATTCCTGTGAAGAGGCTTCACGCCTACGATTTAATATCCCACCAGTGTTAATATATCCACCAACTGTTACAGCGTTATTAGTGCAGCCTCCGCTAACAATGTGATAAGGGCAATCAGTAACGACAAGATCAACGCTATTGTCTGCCATATCCCGGAAGACTTTCATGCAGTCCTCGTTATATAGTTTTACCTCTGCCATAAATACTCCCAACTTCAACTTTGTAATATCCCGGATATCCCTTAGATATCATTGTCGCTATTGATCCAGCACTCTTCCCGGTCATTTTTGCCAGTTCCTTAGTTGACTCCGCTACTGCTTCCGGCAACTCGTAATCGTCCGTAGTGCATTTTACATACAACGTCATACATGCCTCTCATAAAACTCGTAATAGTCTCTCTCCTGGTCGTCGTGGTCTTCTCTCTGCTCTTCCAGTAGTTCGTCTTTAGTCCAGAAGTCCACTACTTCGTATTCGTCTTCGTACTTCTCCACAAGATAAGCGCCTAGACAATGCTCACAACAAAAGTACAATTCATCCATCACAAAGGTTTCATGCTCTACGTCCTTGCCACACTGGGCGCAAGTTTCACCTTCCCAAACTTTTCGCTCCATAAAACTCATAGCTTTACTGCCTCCATAGCTTTCTCAAAAGCTCTCTGCTTTTTTCTTGCTTTGATTTCTTCTTTGTGTTCCTGGTATCTGTCCTTTGACTTCTGGTTGATTTCTTCTTTATTGGCCTCATATCTGTTGTGGTTATAAGTCAAGTTTCTATGCTGCAAGGCCATAGCTTTTAATACTACTTCTGCCTCTCGCCTTGATATCATAAAAGGGCCTTCAAAAAAATCATGGTGTTTTATTCTCTCTGTGAGTATCTCTATCTTTTCTCTCTGTGTTAACATCCTCAAATCCTCTTGCTTATCAGATAGTAAAAGTACGCCTTCATAGTGCTAAATGTATTTCTGTGGCAAGGCATACCCTGTGCTATCAGATCGTCAATAGTTACATTCTTTTCAGTCACGTACCTTAATATCCATTCCCACATCTGCGGATTGGTTATCATAGCCGTTGTCCTGATTAAATCTATCTTGTGTTCTAACTCCACCCTTTTTAGTGCGGCCTCGGCTGTTGAATCATACCCACCGGAAGACTGTACTTTGTCCTGATCGTAGGTTATGGCCCTTGATGTGTCTGGAAGTGTCTGCAGCTCTTTAACCCACACCGGATAACACCGGCAATAAGTTACAACGTTGTCATAAATCTGCGGCGGCAAGTAATATTTACTTCGCCTTGATGGTCTTTTGTAGCTCATACGTCCTCCCCATTCATCTTTTTTATGTCCTCCGCTGCATCCATTAGAAACTTGCCAAGATCATAAGCAAATTTGTTTTCCGGATAAGCCTTACAGAATCTATCAAACTCTTCATACCACTTGTCCCAATCTCCGGTATGTTCTGTACAGTGCTGCAGTAGTCGTATTACTTTCCAGGCCTCACAATAAGGGCCGTAAACAACTTCTTTAAATCTCTGATCCTCCATAAGCCCCTCCAAATACTTTTAACCTTGCGCTTTTCTTCTGCTCCAATACTCTGACTTTCTCAGGTTGTCATTTATCTGTTGTGTAGTTATAGAATCAAGCCACTCCTGGGCCTCTTCGTCAGACTCAAAGCCCTTCATAAGATGGGGCCTTCCTCTCATAGCCTTGTCACATTCAGGCCAATTATGAAAAATCTTGTACTCTCTATCCTTTGTAAAACAAACTCCGTAGCAACTAGCCATTTTTAACCTCCTTAAAACGGTATATCTACAGCCGGCTCAAACTCCGATACATACCAGCCGTATTGTCTATTCTCTGAAACACTGTTCTTTAGTCTCTTCGTTTCAGGCTCATAAAATAAATCGTTGTATTCATCATCGACTGATCCAAAACGTGCTTTTGCACAATGCCATATATTAGTTCCGGCGCCCTGGTAGGATCTCCCAAACATCTGCTGATAATTGTTTTCAAACAGTCTTCCGTAGCGATAAACATAAATAATGTTGTCAACTGCGTTTACTATGTCTGAGGTTCCGCTTACGTCATACAGTCCTAGTAGGCCGTTAGGTTTTTTAGGATGACAAACTATAATGATGTGTACATTCTTGCGTTTCGCCAGCTCGTGTAATTGCCAGGCGAATTTTGATTGTGCGTCATACTTCTCACTACTAAGACTCGATATATCCAGGGCCATAAGATTGTCTATACATAAGAGGTCCAGTTTATTGTCCTCGATCATCTTTTCAAGCTGTTCAATGATCGCTTCAAATCTGAATCCATAGTCGTTGTTGTATAACCAAAACTTACCTTCCAGCCAATCAGCAATCTTTAATTGATACTCATACGGCACTTTGTAGTAGTTCTCCCACTGTGTAGGTTCCACAAAAGGCTTTCCGGCAGCTTGTAACATCATCCACTTCATGTAGTCTTCGTCACTAAGCTCACCTGAAAAGACCGCTGTATTGTTTCCGGTGTCTATAGCGTTAAGTATTAGCTGTGATAAAAGCGTTGACTTCGCGCTTCCTGTCTGACCGCTTAAAACAGTCACATTCTTTTTCTTTAGTCCTCTAAACTGCTTATCAAACAGGTCTATTCCTGTCTTTATAATCTGCTCTGTTTGTTTAGGTCTTTCGACAATCTCTTTAGCGGAATAAAAAATCGGTTTATCACTTTTCGGCTCTATGTGTACCGGCTCATTTCTGTTGTAGGTTTTAAACATCTGAGACTCTTCATACTGTCTCTTCTTTTCGTAGGCGTCCGGCTCATATATCTGTCTAAGGTCTTGCCATGTATGCCCCTGGCAAGAATTATGAAAGCACTTAAAGCCTATAGCGCCGTTCCTTGACTTGAATATGCAAGCATCCGGGGCCTTATGCTCTGAGTTAAACGGACATTCGTCTAAAACATACTTGTCATAGTCCTTTTCTGATCTCTTTTGATAATTGATCCCGTACTTAAACAACCAGTCATCTAAATCAAAATCAGAAGGCTTATAGTTGTTATACTTTTGTGGCTTCTCCGGCTCTTTTGGAATTACTTCACATAGCTTTTCAAGGTACTGCACATCAGTAGGCTTTAGCTCTATCTCCCTATTGAGTATTCTTGACATTCTATGTGGCCTGATCTCGGTATTAGATCCCTTCTGTGCCAGAGTTCCGTATAGCTTGCATATCCTGGAAGGATTAAAGTTAGCACAGTCAACTTTTACTGCATCAGTACTAAACAACATATCCAGTGCTTTTAAACAGTTCTGTATCAAACTAATACGATCCTTGTTATTGGCGATCTCAACTCTATACAGAAGGTGAACGCCGTTTCCTGAGAATCCCAAAAGTGGCTTTTCAAATCCTAAGTCACTGAGGTATTTATAAATCTTATTTCCCAGGTCCTTTGCTGCCTTTAGTTCTTCTTCAGAAGAGGACACGCCGGAAGGCCTTTCAGGGTCTAAGTCAATCATCAGCCAGTTATAACCTTCTACGTCATTGTCTGAAGTAGTGCTGGCTCCCTGGACAAAACAATCTCTCTGCTCCCTGGAATAACACGCCTCTTTTATGGCCTGAAGTGTGATATATATATTGGCTCCCTTTAGGGACTGCCTTTTTAATTCCCTGATAAGAACATCTGCATCTTTGAAGTAACCAACATAAGGCTTTTGTTTCTTATTCGCCGGGATGATCCTAACCTCAAACAATTCACCAGCCGGCTTCATTATGCTTATGGTCCTTCTTAGCTCAGCCTCGTCAAAATAATCTATTGCCATTTTGGTTTCTCTTCTCTAAGGATTGGTCGCGGATTACTTTGCTTGTCCCTACCTTCCCATGTTCGGACAGCTCCTTTCCAATCCTTCATTTTGTTTTTGCCTACCATCCAACCTTTAGATTCATAGAAGTTTACAAACTGAGAAGCGCTTATATTATTTCCTCGCTCACGACAATAAGCCTCTACTTCTTCCACTGTTGGAGGTATAAACCTTTTGGAAGGGGTGACTTCTTCAGAAGTCCCTCTCTCTTTATTTATCATTATTAATTCATTATTGTTTGTGTTCCTCTGATGTTCCTCTGATGTTCTTTTGCTGCTCTTTTGCGGTTCCCTTGCTGTACCCATAACCTGATAAAAGTCATAGTTTATCACTGTTACAGTGGTGCTTTTGTTGTCCGATTTTAGGTCCAACATCTGTGCCATTTTTAGCTCATTTAAGAACTTTGTTGTTTTCTTGCGGCTCCAGCCCCATTGATCGCTCAACTTTGTAAGACTGGTAAGGGTTTGACCGCGTTCAATTTTTCTATAACAGCCATTAAAAAGAATTTCTTTATCCTCATGATTAACCATTAAAAGAAGATCAATCCATGCTTGGCCTCTTGAAAAAGGTTTATCGTCCCATATAATTTCACAGTCCCGGATCTTCCGGTGTACTGATATCCAGCCTTTATCCATGATTGTCCCCTTTAGCAAACGGTAACGTATTAACGTCCCACTCCTTGTAAATCTGCATCCAATCATCTAGCCTCATACAGACTAAAGTCTCACAGTTGTTTTTCCTAAAGAAGACTGCTGGCATATCACCCTTCTTGGCGCTGTCATGTATTGCCTGGGCCATCCAGTCATAGATCCTAAACTGTTCACAATGCTTGCACTCAATATGTACGCCAGGAAGTCCCATTACGTCTGAGGCGTCCCCGGTGTTTCCACAATACTGTGAGGTCCTTCTAGCGTTGTAACCATATTCGCTTAAAGCCGCTGCGACTTCTCGCTCATAGCGCTTTCCCTTCTCTCGGCTCATTTTTCCCATTACTACCCCCTTTCTAGCCTCTGTCCCTGAAATTGACAGAGGCATTTCACAAAGTCTGATAATCTGTGATAAATTCCTCTCCTCCGGAGAAGTTACAAGTACGATTTTCCGTACCTTTGTATGAAATCATCTATGGACTTGCCATAGTGTTTCATCCATGCTTTTTGTGCTTCCTGTTGTAAATAAAGGTCATGTAATCCTTTATCGTGAAGCGCTGCATGATGTTGTCTACATAGATAAACTGTTAGGCCGTCTTCGTCCGCCAGTTTTCTATTAGCTGTACCATGTATCATGTGGTGAAGGTCAGTTCCGGGCCTTTCAATCGCCAGCTTTTTGCATAGATAACAGTCATGATCTTTTTGAATTATGCTTTTCATAAGCCTTGCCCCACTGTTCTAGCATCTTGTCTTTTTCAGTTACGGTTATAGTGTCTATATCAAGGGCCTTTGCTTCGCTGATAACTCCGTCAATAAGCCGGCCCATTTCAACACTGTTATATGTATGGCTGCCTCGCATAACGATATAGACTCTGTTAAGATCGCCGTTGTCTAAAACTTGTGTCTTACTTGTGGCCTTCAGGTGTACCCCTTCCAGCTTGTTTACATCTATTGAATCTGGAAGGATAAAGTACACAACCTTCTCGTCAATAAACTCCGGGTAGCCATACCTTGAAAGCATTTGATTATGTACCTCATTTAGCGATATTTTTAGCCTATCTGCGATTTTTGTAATAAGGGCATAGAAATAGTTGTTCGCTGATAAAGAACGCGGTTTAACGTCCTTATGCAGCGATAAATCATATAGCTTTTCCTTGTCCGCTTGCATAAGCCATAAGACAAGATCGTTAGGATGACCGGTTATTTTTTCCATTACTTTTTAACCTTGTTATAAGCTGCCTGAATCTGTGCATCTGAAGCCTCTTCCAACTTGCCAACATTAAATGTCTTCAGAAGGGCCGCTAAATTTTCCGATCCAGCCGGGTACTTCTTAGATATCTCTTTAATCATTACGGCCTTAGATGGGTAAGCGTTTTCCTGTTTCTGATACTCGTCAGTGTCAGCGTCCTTTGTATCATCAATAAGGAAAAGTCCGTTAAGGGCGTACTTCCTTGCGTAAGATGATGTGGTTCCTGTTATCTGAGAATCATCCATACCCTTCTTTTCTGCACTCTCCCTTGCGTAAGCTGTGTTCTCAATAATTCCGTCAGTCTCTACGTCCTGGAAGGAAGCTGTGGCCTTGATGTAATATCTGTCCCCTATCAGCTCCAAAGTGTCAGATATAACAAGAGTTGCGTTATACTTCTTCAGAAGTGGCTTAACGTTCTCTAAAATATCCTCACATGATCTGTACTTATACTTTCCAAAAGTATTGGTCTGTCCTTTAGGTGCTTTAAGCTCTGCCTGAACTGCTAATAACTTATCTCTTACTGACATTGATTACCTCCAACTCTTTTTTAATTTTTGGGTCCACCACTTTACGATTGCCGGTGTATAAAACGTCATTCACATCATCCAGCGTTATCGTGCTGTACCCTTCTGCAAGCCTTGTTTCCATCTTGAAAGCAAGTAGCTCTAGTGCGATCTGTTCTCTTGATTTAATATTCATTGATTTTCCCCTCCTTATTTGGTAGTATTAGGGGTGAAAAGATCCCAATTTGCGATAAAGCGGTTCTATTCACCCATGGCCTTGTTTGCAGCAAGGTCATTTTTATTTCTTCAGCGTGTAGAATCTGTGATCTCGATAATCAAACGCGCTGGAAAAATACTTCTCCAATGACTTGTTAGTAGTCTTCTCAAAGCCGATAATCTCAGGTGCTACATCACCTTTTTCAATTCTTGCCAATGCTTCGTGCGCTTCTTGGCTGGCTTCTTTTTTCATTCCTTTTGTATAAAACTGGTAATCTTGATAGATAACATCATGAACATTGTCCGGAAACTCAGGACTGTTTACCCTGTTGATAACCACGCTCATGACAAGCCACTCGCCGTCCGGCCCCTGGTTATGGCTCTCAGCGTCAGCTATCTTCATTAAGAGCTGTGCGTCCTCATAGGTAAGTTCCACACAATCAACTTCATGTGTTCTTGGAAATACTTCAGACTGTGGATCGTAAGCGTCCACTACTACGTATGAGAATATTAGACATAGATACATTAAAATTAGCCCCAAACAATACAATCCCCAAAGTTTTTTTTGTTGCATCTGTTCTCACTCCCTCAAAATTTTTAGTAAGTCTTCATCGGTAAAATGTAATGCGTCATCCAGTGCTAATAGTTCAAACACTGTAAAGCTATGTGGATCTTCTAGCCGTCTTCTTAACCGCTGGTAATCAATTCCGGTTATCCTTGCAAGCTCCCTAAAGCTGTCTATGTCGTAGTCGATCATGTAAAACTTCAGTAGCTTTTCTACTGGTTTTTTTATCTTTGCCATAATCACCTCGTGTTGCTATTTTTTGCAACCTAAAACATAAAAATTTTTGCTTTATCTTCAGGAGTGATTTTTAGCAAATCACAAAGTACATATACCTCTGACGCTCTAAACTTGTTTTTGTTCTTCATTTTCATATCAAAAGCCTGTCTTGATAAGCCAAGTTGCTCAATTATGTAACCCAGCTTATATCCGCTTTTATTTATGTATTCTTCAAGCCTTCCAGCATCAACATTTTGTGTTTTTGTAATCATTTTCAAGTCCTTTCTACAACATATTGATGTTGCTCTTTTTAGCAACTAATTTTATTATATCCAAACTCAAAATCATGTCAATAGGTTATTGATAATTTTTTCAACTTTTTGTATTCTATACTAAGGAGGCTGTTATGACAGTAGGAGAACGTATTAAGAAAAAAAGAATAGAGTTGGGATGGTCTCAACAGGAATTAGCCAAGAAGGCTGGATATAGTGACAAAACAGCAATTTCCAAAATAGAACACGCTGGTAATGAGATTACGCTAAAACAAGTTAAGCGTATCGCAGAGTCAATGAGCATTGATCCAGCAGAGCTTATGGGCTGGACTGAGGAACAAGACAATGACTCTCTGGGGGATAGGGGGGAAGCGCTAAATGAATACGCTAAGAAACTTTACGAGTATTACCAAAAAGCAAGTCCAGAGATTCAAAATGCTGTGGATCTACTTTTAAAAGCTGACAAATAGTCTTTATTGTTTCCTTATCTGCTCTTAGTATTGCCTCAACAAACTCTTTAATATCCATAATAGCGCTCCCTTCATGTGAAATGGTAGCACCCAAAAACCGTCAATAAAAGTTCCAAATAGTGAAACACTGTTCAAGAGGTAGAACGAATGTCAAACACCAGAGAGATCATACTGAAACTAAAAGAGGTACGAGAAGAGAAGGGATATTCCTACGGTGATATCCTGGATATCATGGAAAAACAAGGGGATTTCGTCTCTAAATCTACCCTTTCAAGGGTGTTCGCTGAAGGTTCCGAGAACTGTTCGTTTAAGTACGAAGAGACGATCAGACCTATAGCAAAAGCACTATTAGACATTGAGACTATTGAGGACACTGACAACATGGATGTTCAGGCCATGAAGTCACTTCTCAAATACAAGATCCAGCTTATTGAAGACCTGGAAAAGAAAGTTGAAGTTTTATCCGGCGATCTGGCAAAAGAAAAGCTAAAGTATCACGAAAAACTGGATAAGGAACGTGACAACTTCCAGAGAAGTTTAAATTTCTGTCGCGAACAGATAGCATTAAAAGACAAGCGTATAGATCAGCTATTAGATTCAAACACTAGGCTATTAGATCAGTTATTGGTATGCCCTTGTAGGAACAAGCCCCAACAGTAAGGAAGGAGTGACAATATGAAAAATGAAATCTCTATAGAAAAATACTTCTCAGAGACGGCAGTAACAGTAATATATATTGCCGGCTGTATATGCGGAATATATGTTGCTTATATTTCATATTCAGAAAATCTATCAATGCTTGAACGGATTGCTAACGGAGTATTATATCCCATTTTATACGGCCTTGGATTTGGTTTTATTTATGTTGTCTTGTGCATTATCCTGGCGTGTGTTGTTAGAGATCGTCTGAAGCAAAATACCATTATCCTAATAACAACTATTATAGCTGTAGCAGCCGGCTTATTTGTATCTTTGTTGAGGTAAAAAATGAAAGCAAGAAGGCTTCCAAGTGGAAAATATAATATTGAAGTGTACGTAGGTAAAGACTCTCAGGGTAAACGAATCCGGGAGTCTTTTACCGCTGGAACAAAAGCAGAAGTTGAAATGATGGCTGCCAAGTTTAAAAACAATATAGACCGTCAACGATCATCCGATCTTACTGTCCAGGAAGCTGCAGCGGCCTACATAAAAGCCAATGAAAATGTACTCTCCCCTTCCACCCTAAGAGGTTATAGGATGGACGCCAAGAGACTTGCGCCAATCAGTAATCTAAGGATCAGAAAAATCACTTCATACGATATCCAGTCTTTTGTATCTGAACTATCCACTACCCACTCACCCAAAACGGTTAAAAATACATATGCCTTTTTAATCACTTCTATGGGCTTTTGCGGCGTAGATCATAAGTTTAAGGTGAATCTACCTAAGATACCTAAAACGACTAAATATGCCCCTGAGAATGAGCAAATTAAAGCCCTATATGATAACGCCAACCCTGTAATGAAACGTGCGATCATGTTAGCAGCCTTCCACTCTCTAAGGCGTGGTGAAATATGCGGTCTTACATACGGTGACTTGAAAGGGAACGCCCTTTTAATACACTCAGATATGGTTTTAGGATCTGAAGGATGGGTACACAAGGAAACACCTAAAACAGAGTCAAGTTATCGCCAGGTATTTTTAACGGACAAGGAAGTAGAAATACTCGGACAAGGATCTCCGGATCAATACATTGTACCAATAAAGCCTTCTACCCTTGACGGCAACTTTAAACGTCTATGCAATAAGCTAGGCATTGAAGGTCTTATTTTCCACAATCTCCGTTCCTACTTCACTTCGATTGCTGTAGCCATTGGCATCCCGGACCTTTATGTGTCGCATATGGGCGGCTGGCGCGAAAATAGTTCGGTGCTTAAAGAGCATTACCAGAAAAAGATTGTTTCAATGGATGAAGCCTACACAAACAAAATGAACACTTATTTTGAAAATATGTTAGGAAAAAGTCCGAATGAAATTCCGAATGAAAAATCAGAAAACGCATGAATACTAGGTTATAGATAGTGCCGGCAGTGGGACTTGAAAAGACTTATAAAACTCAGTAAACGCCCATA
>Ga0265301_10006450_pt1 | contig 11213 bp, 12 predicted proteins | sample AusTroGonzalo_MG_2_FD_193488 | JGI IMG/M metagenome (GOLD analysis project Ga0265301, IMG submission 193488) | Bovine rumen microbial communities from tropical cattle in Woodstock, Queensland, Australia - Gonzalo_04 | ecosystem: Host-associated > Mammals > Digestive system > Stomach > Rumen ...
CCGCAGTCATCGGTCGTTTTCGGCCAGTTAAGCTTCCATTCTGTATATTCGGCCTTGCTGATCTTACCGTCAGCAAGGTCTTTTTTTCGTCTCTGCCACTCAGAAAGGAGGTCAGTCATCAGGATAGAGCCGAAAACAATGCCCTTTCTTCTGTTGCCGTCCTCGTCCTCGCAGTCCTCGATGCTGATCGGGTAATGCTCGTCAAGCTCAAAGAGAAGCTCCATAACGCCTTCCGCTCCGAGTATCTCATCATCAACAAGGAAACGGGGGTTCACGTCAAGAGCTTCGGCAAGCAATTCGACAAGTGCCTGCTTGGGTGTTCGAGTGCCTGATTCATACTGTGCGATGCGGACATCGGCAGACCTCTCGTCAAAGCCGACTGCCATTCCGAGCTGTTTCTGCGTCATTCCTCTGAAATCACGAATGCGGTGTATTTTATCTCCGATAATGCTCATGGTGGTTCACTCCTTAATTATGTTCTGTTTTGCAAAATACTCTCCGATGTTGCCTTCGTGAAAAGAAAGAATGGCAAACACCATCTTAAAATGCCATTCTGGTATTTCTCCCCGGAAGCTCATCATTTCACAACCTCGATATTCATACTGGTTTCCGTTCTCATCAACAATAATGCAGTCTTTTTCAGGATTGATTTCCCACGGTAATGCGACAATTAGTCCTACTTCGTGAAGAACTACTTTGTGGATAACCGCTGCCTTATAGAATGTCAAACCATCCAGTTCGACGATTCTATCGTTGTCCTCAATGTAACGTTGATATTTCTCATTAAATGTATCATCAGGTGATTTGTTGTATGGATCATAGATCGTTTCAATATGGAAATCATCGGCTTGACGTTTTCTTTTCTTCATATACATCACCTACCTCAGAATAACTGCTTTACTGCATTATAACATATTTGTTTAGGATAGTCAATAGATACTAAACAAAAAAATTTAGAAAAATTTCGATTTAGGGGTTGACAAAAACAAAAATGTTTAGTATAATAAGACTAAGCAGAAATGTTTAGATAGAGAATTTTGCTGATCGGATACGCAAATGCGCCCGATATCACACAGAACAATATTTTAAGAAAGGGTTGACTACTATGTCAGAAAAATTTATCCGTGCAGAGGAACTGGCAGAGATCATGGAGATCTCCGTTCCGTATGCATACAAGATCATCAAGCAACTCAATGAGGAGCTTGACGCAAAGGGCTACATCACCATCACAGGCAGAGTGAACCGTGAGTATTTCAATGAGAGAGTGTACTCGGCGGAACGCCCGGTGAAAGCACCTGAAAAGAAAGAGGGTGAGGACTGATGCCCGTATACAAGGACAAAAACGGCACTTGGTATGTTATGACACGCTGTGATGACTGGCAGGGACAGCGCAGGCAGAAGTGCAAGCGTGGCTTCAAGACAAAGCGTGAGGCTCAGGATTGGGAGCGCATATTTCTTCTCCAGCAGGGCGGCGACCTCGATATGCTGTTCAAGGACTTCTACAAGCTGTATGAGCAGGACATGAAAGCACGTTTGAAGCAGAACACCTGGGAGCACAAGGCTTGTGTCATCAAGTCGAAGATACTGCCCTATTTCGGTGAAAAGTCCATGAAGGACATTCAGGCAAGGGATGTGCTTGCGTGGCAGAACGAGCTGCTTCGTCACCGTGACAAAAACGGCAAGCCCTATTCGGAGACATACCTGAAAAACCTGCATAATCAGCTCTCCTGTATTTTCAATCACGCTGTCCGCTACTATGACCTGAGTACCAATCCCGCAGCCAAAGCAGGAAGCATCGGCGTGAAGAATGCAAAGGAGATGAACTTCTGGACGAAGGACGAGTATATGCAGTTTTCCGAAGTCATGATGGACAAGCCGATCTCGTTCTATGCCTTTGAGATGCTCTACTGGTGCGGGATCCGTCTCGGCGAGCTGCTGGCTCTCACGACTGCGGACTTCGATTTCAAGAACCGCAAGCTCCGCATCAACAAATCCTATCAGCGTCTCAAGGGGCAGGACGTCATCACAGAGCCGAAAACCAAGAAAAGCAACCGCACCATTGAAATGCCCGATTTCCTTTGTGAGGAGATGCAGGAGTATTTCAGTATGCTGTACGACCAGAAGCCCGACGAGCGGATTTTCCCCATATCCAAGAGCTATCTGCACCATGAGATGGACAGAGGCGTGAAAGCAACAGGCTTGAAGCGAATCCGTATCCATGACCTGCGTCACAGCCACGTTTCGCTCCTGATCGAGCTTGGTTTCTCGGCGGTAGCAATCGCTGACCGTGTGGGACATGAGAGCATCGAGATCACTTACCGCTATGCACATCTGTTCCCGTCTAAGCAGGCGGAGATGGCAAATAAGCTCGAAGAGCTGAAAAAGAAAAGAGGTGATGCAGATGTCAGCGAAGAATCTTGACAGCAAGGGCAGATTCAGGGCGAGGACAATAGGTTTCCGTGTGTCGCCCGAAGAAGATCAGCTTACAAGAATAAACGCTCGGACAGCGAAGCGACGATTGAGGTGTCGGGCAGAGATCAGCCGGACAAGAAGTTCATGCTCTCACGAAACAAGGAAACGCTGTGCTGGGAACTGAGCGGAGAGAAGTCTCCTGAATATACCGAACCGCCAGAACCTGTGCTTGAAGCAATAGGCGGATTCATCAACGCTGACAATCCTACTTGGGAGGGTACGGCTACCGAGCTTATCGAAAAGCTGGAGCTTGACATCAAGCCGAATGCTCTTTCGCTGAAGCTAAATGTCAACGCCGGAAAGCTGTACAATCTTTACTTCGTGCAGTATAGCAACAAGCGGACTCATAAGGCAAAGCTGATCCAGCTCCGCTATGATGCAGATCACCCGATTGTTATCTCGCCTGAACCGGCAGAAGAAGGAACCGAAAAAAGTGCAGATGGTGTTCCTGCCGTTAAGGGAGAACTCATCATCAGCGCCGACACGCTCGATGATATTGCAGGTGAAGATTATGACCGAGCTTATCAGCAGATGATCGACAACGCTTTAGCGTGACGATGTGCGTCGATGCGTCGATGGTTTGAGGGGTGTATAAAACATCGTCACCACCGACGCACATCGACGCAGAAAAAACAAGATGGATTTATGTGAAAGGGGTGTGCTATTTGGTCGATATGGAAAAGGTCGAAGCGCTGACTTCTCTGCTTGAAGAAAGAAGCGGTCTTGATATTCGTGAAGCTGTTGCTCGCAACATTCACTACCTCGATGGATATGAGAGCTATCTCTATAAAAAAGAGATAGAATATCTGCTCGAAACTCTCGATGTCGAGGAGGAGCCGCCGTTCTGATTTTTATGATCTCGGAGAGAGTGTTTTAACAGAATCCGAGCAGAGATTTTTGAAGAAAAATATCATTTCCGATATGATGTTTTTCAAAAAATGTAATGCGGATTTTTGAATTAATGTACCCACATTTCGGCTGCTGAGTCAGCCGATAAAAGCCCCGCAGGGCGCATAAGATACTTTTGATAGACGGTCTTCGGCTGTCGAAAGTATCTTTGCGTTACTCTTGCCAAGAGTAACAGAAGCTAATTCGGCTCCTGCCGAATTATTCGGTGCTCCGCACCGATCGCCTGCTGTGCAGGCTCATCCATTTTCTCAGCCGCATCAGCGGCATATTCATAAGGAGAGTGATCGTATAGTACAAAGAACTCTGAGCGGCTGTTTCGGTCGTGGAGACCTCAACCACAACAACCGTTCTATCATAACCGAAAATGTCAATAAGGACAGGATCCGTGATGATATAATCATCTGTCAGCGTTCATTGAAACAGCTCTATCATGAGCTGTTCGATGAAGCGCTTGTAGAGTACAACGATAAACAGAAAAGACGTGACCGGAAGATCGCAAATTATCAGGAACATATCCGTCACAGCCGACAGGAAAAAGAATTCCATGAAGCTATATTCCAGGTAGGCAATCGTGAGGACACCGGACTGGATTCCGATATGTGCAAAGAAGCGGCTGCGGTGTTGGAAGAATATGCCCGCAGCTTTGAGGAGAGAAATCCTCATCTGAAACTGTTCAATGCCGTGATCCACATGGACGAAAGCACACCGCACCTGCACCTTGATTTCGTCCCGCTGTGCGATGAAAAACGCAAGAACGGAATGCGTGTCCGCAACTCGCTCACGGGAGCTTTACGGCAGCAGGGACTGGCAGGCGAAGGCATCTCAAATACCATCACAATGGCGTGGCTCGAACAGGAGAAAGAACACATCGGACAGCTCATGCTCGAACATGGTATCGAGTGGGTAAAGCTCGGTACTCATGAGAAGCACAAGAGCGTATCGAAATACAAGGCTGACAAGCTCAGGGAGGAGATCGAAGCTGCCGACAAACTGTTGGATATAAAAAAGTCGAAACTCAGCTCGGTTGAAGATCAGATCAGGACAGCAGAAAGTACGCTTGCTGATACAAAGCAGGATATATCCGAAAGCGAGAAAAAACTATCCTCGGTAACGGCGGAAACCGAGAAGGCTGATGCCGATCTTTCAAAGAAAGTCGAGCAGATTAACAGAGCTCTGAAATATCTGCCTGACCTACAGAAGAATGAGAAAGCGGAACACGAATATCTTGTTGCTGTATCCGAACTCCGTGAGCTACTGAAAAGCGGAATGTCTATAATCAAAAACAAGGATTCTATCATATATTGGATAGATACTTTGGAAAGCCTTACGAAAAAGGCTATGGACAAACAGTGCAAAGCTGACCGCACCATTTATGATCTGCGTCAGCGTGGTGAAGAAGTGACTGTTGAGCGTGATGATGCTCGTGAAAAGCTGAAAGCAGTCCGCTCGGAGAGAACACAGATTTCTTCTGAGCTGCAATCGGTCAGGTCTGAGAACAGGGAGTACAGCGAGATATATGCTATGCTTGAAAGAATAGCTCCCGCAATTCTCAGGCAGGCAAAAGAGATGCTACGAGAACAGCAACAACGAGAGCAGGCACAGCAGTTAGCATACCAGCAACCCAAAAAGAAAAAGTCTTGGGACTTGGAATAAGGAGGACTATATTATGATTATCAGAAGCAAGGAAAAGATCAACGTCAACGGCAAGAACAAGCCCGTATGGGTTCTCGACACTGATGCACTTACCGTTACCCACAACACACCCGATGCCGAGCCGAGCGTAACAGCGTTCAGCTCCGATCATATCAAGTATCATCTGCACTACTCGGCGGAATACCGTCCCGCAAGGCTTAGAAAGCTCGTCAATGACGGCACGATTCTCACCTACCTGACCGACCTCGACCGTTCCGTAGGAGAAGCCGTAGAACGCCATGTTGAGCAGATACTTGCCAACGATCAGGAGTATCTCAGAGCTGTGGCGGTCGGTGATTTTGCAACAGCCAGAGGTCTGGAGAACATGGATCGTCTGATTGCCAAAGAGCCGATTTATGAGGCTATGGTGTATGTGTGATGCCGTGATCTCCCCATAAACAAAAAGCCGAAGGATTCCGTGTGAGTCCTTCGGCTTTATTTTGTCAGCTCGGCTGTTATTTTCCCCAGCACCGCAAACTGCTCCTGCGTGAGCTGCCTGCCAGTCTGAGCGTTTTTGATACGATAGGCATCGACCAGGGATTTGACTGTCTCGGTCTGCGCTTCGGTCAGTCCGTGCGTAGAAAGCGTTCCCTGATGTTTCATGCCACAGAGGGTGTCCATAGAAACATTGAAGATACTGGCAATAGAACGGAGTGTCTCAAACGGTGGAGTCATGATATTGGCTTCATATTTGCTGACTGTACCCTCGGTAACGTCAAGCAATTCTCCGAGCTTCTTCTGTGTTATTTTCCGTTCCTTGCGTAATGATCTTATCAAAGCACCGAGATCATACACTTGCCCTCACCTCCAAGTTTCTCGTTTGGAATATTATACCCGATTTTACTTGCCAAATGCGATAGAACGTGCTATAATATATTCTATATGCGAAAGCTTTAGAACAAAAAGTTTCAGTAGATGCAAGTTTTGGAGGTGCGATATGGCAAGTAAGAATAGTAGCTTGGGAAAAGCGAGCAAAGCTAAGAAAGATGAGTTTTATACTCAGCTTTCTGATGTTGAAAATGAATTACGACATTACAAGTCATTTTTTAAAGATAAAATAGTTTTCTGCAACTGCGACGATCCGTTTGAGAGTAACTTTGTCAAGTATTTTGCTATGAACTTTAATGCTCTCGGTCTAAAGAAGCTGATTGCTACCTGCTATGCAACATCACCTGTAATGTATTCTCAGCTGACTTTCTTTGGAGAGCCCGAACCAATCGGCAGCGTTGGAGAGGGAAAGAAACCTTATATGATTGAAATTACTGAGGTTCGTGACGAGAATGGTGACGGAGCGATAGATCTTGATGATTTTGAGTCTATGCTCCGAAACAATCCACCCAAACTATTGCAGGGTGATGGAGATTTCCGCTCTGACGAATGCATCACTCTGCTGAAAGAGGCAGATGTGGTGGTAACTAATCCGCCCTTTTCTTTATTTCGGGAGTATGTTGCGCAGTTGATAGAATATGATAAGAAGTTTATTATCATTGGAAACCAGAATGCGATTACATATAAAGAGATATTTACACTGCTGCGTGATAATAAGGTGTGGTTAGGTTACAAATTCGGAGATATGGCTTTTACCGTTCCTGATAGCTATGAGCCGAGAGAAACACGCTTCTGGATAGATGAGAACGGACAAAAATGGCGTAGTATGGGAAATATCTGTTGGTATACCAATATAGATATTCAAAAGCGTCATGAAGATTTGATACTATACAGAAATTACTCGGAGAATGATTATCAGAAGTATGATAACTACGATGCAATCAATGTGGATAAGGTAAGTGAAATTCCAATTGATTACGCAGGCGTTATGGGCGTGCCAATCACCTTTATGGATAAATATAATCCAGAGCAGTTCCAGATTGTTGGTCTGATTGCAGGAAACATCAAGGGATTGGCTGGTATTACTTCGAGCACTGGTAAAGATGGTCCGTATATAGGCGGCAAGCTCAAATTCGGAAGAATTCTTATTAGAAAGTGGGGTTAACTATGGAGATCAGACTGGAAGAACATACGGTAGCAGAGATATTCAACGGCTATGAGGATAATGATGAAAGTGGTGTAGTCGGCTTCGGCGGAAAGCTCAATATTCGTCCTGCGTTTCAGCGAGAGTTCGTCTACAAGGAAAGAGAACGTAATGCCGTCATTGATACTGTTTTCAAAGGCTTTCCCTTGAATGTGATGTATTGGGTTGAGGACGAGCAGGGCGGTTACGAATTGCTTGACGGTCAGCAGCGGACAATCAGTATTTGTCAGTATTGTAACGGTGATTTTTCTATGCTGATTGACGGAAAGCCCCGTACTTTTGGGAATCTCACACCTTATGAACAGCAGCAATTTCTCAGTTATAAGCTGATGATATATGTCTGCAAGGGAAACGATAAGGAAAAGCTCGACTGGTTTAGAACGATTAATATCGCAGGAGCGGTACTAACAGCCCAGGAGCTTCGCAATGCTATCTACACAGGCTCGTGGCTTACAGATGCAAAGCGTTATTTCAGCAAGAACGGCTGTGTTGCATACAAAACGGCGAATAAGTATCTCAATGGAGAAATGAACCGTCAGGCATATCTTGAACGTGCGATAAAGTGGATTGCTGCCCGTGAAGGCATCAGCATCGAGGAGTATATGTCAGCTCATCAGCACGACAGCAACGCTTCCACCCTGTGGCTGTATTTCAATAGTGTTATTACATGGGTGCAGACTATCTTTCCGAAATATCGCAAGGAAATGAAAGGTTTGGAATGGGGCTTGCTGTTCAATCAGTACGGCAATGATTCGCTTGATCCTGCGGCATTGGAGACAAAAATATCCGCTCTCATGGCAGATAAAGAAATCACCAAGAAAAGCGGAGTGTATGAGTATCTGCTGAGTGGCAAGGAGAAGTTTCTCAGCCTGCGTCAGTTTGATGACGATGACAAGAGAGCAGCCTATGAACAGCAGCAGGGTATCTGCCCGATATGTAAAAAGCACTTCGATTTCGATAAGATGCACGCAGATCATATCACACCCTGGCACGCAGGCGGAAAGACCGTTCCGGAGAACTTGCAGATGCTTTGCAGGGATTGTAATTTGAAGAAGTCGGGGCAGGAATAATAGAATATATAGCTGAATTCCCTTGAAATAGCACGATTATTGTGGTATAATGTAGATATACTGGATAACCGTGTTGTTTCAGGGGAATACTTTTATCCCTTTTTGGAGGGTATGAAACTATGTTCAGAAAGATAAAATATAAGCGTTATCAAAAGTGGTTCTGTAAGCAGTATATAAAAAGATCCACCGCATTGCCGAATTATGATCTGTTTTTAAAACACTGTTCAAAAACGGATCCACTCCCTTCTTCATTTTGTCATGTCGCATTATATGATGTTATTGACAATGACGGAATGAACAAGCTTATAAAATCTATATACAAACTTAAAAGCCGCAAAAAACAATACAGTGTAGACACTCCATATTTATATCATAAGTTTAGAAAACTAAACTATATCAATTCTAACCTTAATGGAAACATATCGGGAATTGTTGCAGAAGTCAAATTCAAATCAAACAATTGGTTAAGCAGTATTGAGATTAGTTACACTTATATAAACTCATCCCAGTGTTTAATTCAGTATACATTTAGTTTTAAAAAGATTATTAGTACGAGTACGCAAATACACAAATTTGTAGTTGATGAAATAAAGAAAATAAAAAAAGAGTCATATTTTCACTCATATGCAAACAAAAAAATAATTAAAACTGTAGGGTATAAGGAACTCTTTGAGTTAGACACCATCTTCTTTGCTGATATTCTTCAAGGGTATATTTGCGATTTATTTTATACAGAGTATGGAAAAGATTACAAATTGCCCATAGAGTATTGTTTGCGCTTGCACAAGTATAATAATAAAAAGCGAAATAAACTGAGAAAGCCATTTTTATGTGAGTCCTATGAAAATGGTAGAAAGCACATGATTATATCAACATTAAGATATGATCGTTTTGAATTATCTTTTTATAACACTGGCAAATACTTACCTTCACCTTCCTTACTGCAATATTGTTCCACTTTTTCTACAGAGATTTACTATAGGGCATTCTTTCACATTGAAACAGAAGAATTAGAGAGGAGAATGCGCAAGTATTTGAACTCAAGAAAGCGTTTTATCTCATCAAAAGATATAAAATGGTTTATAAACAAAATCAGATATATTAAGGAGCAGAAATCCAAAATTGAAAAAGTTATAGATAATAAAGACGAAACATACTATTCAGATTATTTTCAATGGAAATCATACTATCGTGGCGAGGCTAAGGAACATGGCTTTATAAACTATCCTGAGTATACTGATCATTTTTTAAATCAATATGAGCAAAACTTAGATTACCTAAATTCGATTGCTTCTGTGCAGAACAACTTAGTTATTATTCTTGTAGCAGTTGCAACTTTACTGGCGACATTAGCAGGAATTATAATTACTCTATTGAAATAATATAGAGTGAAAGAAAATAATTATTAACACTCTTGACAACCGCCCAAATCTGCGCTATAATACCAAATAAGGAGCAAGCCGCCGGGCACATATTCTCCTATAAGTCGCTGGTTTTTGTTATCATGGCGCTAATAAAATGATAACTTGGCATCAGTGGGCAGTATAGTACAGAGCAAAATGTATAACTGAGATACCACAAAGCAAATTACCTAAACAAATTTGTTTAGTATTTGGTGAAATCTGGGGAGTGGGAATAATTCCCGAAGCGCCGCCAGCGGCGGATGCAGCGAGGGAATTATTGCGCAGCGGTCGAAATATGCAAGCGAACAGCGAAGCAGATTTCGGGTTACCGCAAGTGGGTACCGCTATTCCCGAAGCGCCGCCAGCGGCGGATGCAGCGAGGCGGTTACGGATTACCGCAAGTGGGCGCGGCATATGAGAAAAGCTGCATGGCATATAAATAAAAGAGCTGACCGCAAGGTCAGCTCTTCTTTGTTATGGTTAATTGGTATAGTGACGTCTTACTTGGTGACCTTGTCAACGACAAAGATAATAAGGCAGGCGCCGAGGATAGCAAGGATGATACCGCTTATCATGCCGCCGCCGATACCGATAAGATTACCGAGGAAGCCTCCCACAGCACCGCCGAGGATACCGAGGACTGCGTTTCTGACAAAGCCACCGCCGCTTTTCATGATAACTCCGGCAAGATAACCGATAACAGCACCGACTAAAACAAAAATGATCATGTGGATGAGCATAAGAAAAATCTCCTTTATTGTTTATTGGTACAGGGGTAACTCCCTGCGTATTACGGTAAGATTATAGCACGGAGAGCGGTAAAAGTCAAGGCTATTCTATTTCATATGATTTTAATGTTAGTCCGTTTTCGTCTTTCCATTGTCCCGGACCACTTATGCTATAACCTGCGGCAAAAGCTGCAGCAGCTGAAGAACTTGAAAATAGTTTGTCAACAACTAATACGTTATCTTGAATTTCACCATTTTTTCTGCTTTCTTCAACTTTTTTTTCTTATTCCATTGACTAATGAATTTGATGGATTTTTATGAATATGAGAACCTTTTAATAACACAAAACCGTCTGAAGTTGGTTTGCCATATGCTTTCTCATTTCCTACAGATAAATCAAAAACTATTTCTTTTTCAGAAATAATAGCTGTATTGCTTGAATAATGCTCAAATACTTTATGCCCCAAAGCATTAACGAGGATTTTAGCATTGTAAATGAATTCTTCCAGCTCTGCCTGTTCTGATTCTGAAATTGAAGATTTAGTTGGAATATTACTGTTGTCAATGCTATATCTGTTACACTCCTTAGCTGTGCGATAGAATTCGTATTCCAAATATTTTATGTGTGCCTTATTGAGATTATTATCTTTGCTAATGAATAGAATTACTTCGTTCCAAAAATCTTTTTTATCTAAGTGCTGTTTTAACCGCTTTATTATATCTTCTGCTTCTCCAATATAGACTAATGGTCTATCGTGATTATCATCATAGCCAAAAAGGAAATATACTCCCGGAGACGATAGCTCCGCTCTTTCTTCACTTGTTTTAACTAAATTTCTTGGAATTTTATATGCTATTCCTGTCCAATTGGATAGTTCGCATCTCCAGCGTCCATTTGGGTTGCCAT
>Ga0265301_10006451_pt1 | contig 11212 bp, 12 predicted proteins | sample AusTroGonzalo_MG_2_FD_193488 | JGI IMG/M metagenome (GOLD analysis project Ga0265301, IMG submission 193488) | Bovine rumen microbial communities from tropical cattle in Woodstock, Queensland, Australia - Gonzalo_04 | ecosystem: Host-associated > Mammals > Digestive system > Stomach > Rumen ...
CCCCTGTGCTTCGGGCCCATCGACCGCAAGGGCGAGCTGCCCCCGGGCATCAAGCACCCCAGGTACCTCGTGAACGGAGTCGTGTCCGGGATCAGGGACTACGGGAACCGCGTGGGCATCCCCACCATCACCGGCGGCTTCTTCTTCGACGAGAAGTACACCGGGAACTGCCTGGTCAACGTGGCCTGCCTGGGGATCGTAAAGAGGAAGGACCTCGCGAAGAACTACGCAGGGGGCCCCGGGGAGGTCATGATCCTCATCGGCGGCCGCACCGGCCGCGACGGCATCCACGGCGTGAACTTCGCGTCCGCGGACCTCACCGCCACATCCGACGAGGACTCCAGGGGAGCCGTCCAGCTGGGCGACCCCATCACGAAGGAGCCCGTCATGCACGCGTGCTTCGAGGTCAACGAGAAGCACCTCATCACCGGAATGAAGGACCTGGGCGGCGGCGGCCTGAGCTGCGTCATCGGCGAGATGGCGCTGGACGCCGGCTGCGGGGCGGACGTGGACCTGGAGAAGGTCCCCCTGAAGGAGCCCGGCCTGGCGCCGTGGGAGATCTGGGTGTCCGAGTCCCAGGAGCGCATGATGTGCACCTGCAAGCCCGAGAACGTGGACGCGGTGCTGGAGATCTTCGACATGTGGGACGTGCTGGCCGTGCCGGTCGCCAGGACCACCGACCTCAAGCGCACCCGCCTGTTCTGGGACGGGGAGCCCATCTTCGACATGGACCTGGAGTTCCTCACCGGCGGACCGGTCTACAACAGGCCCTACTCCATGCCCATAATCTCCACCAAGGAGAGGGAGGTCTTCCCCCAGCTGCCCTCCGACAAGGAGGTCATACTCAAGCTGCTGTCCGACCTGAACGTCGCCTCCAAGGAGTGGGCGATCAGGCAGTACGACCACGAGGTCAGGGCGGCCACCGCCATCCACCCCATGGTCGGCGAGATGAACGAGACCGGCCCGGGCGACGCGTCCGTGCTGATCCCCGTCCCCGGCAGCGTCAGGGGCCTCGCCGCCGCCATCGGCTGCAACCCCTGGTTCACCGAGGCCGACCCCTACAAGGGCGGCATGGCCTGCATCGACGAGACCTGCAGGAACCTGGTCGCCGTGGGCGCCAGGCCCAACGCGTTCACCGACTGCCTGAACTTCGGAAACCCCGAGAAGCCCGAGAGGCTGGGCGAGTTCAGGGAGGCCGTCAGGGGCCTGGGAGAGATCGCCAGGGAGCTGAACATCCCCATACCCTCCGGAAACGTGAGCCTGTACAACGAGGCCCCCGGCGGGCACCACATCCTGCCCACCCCGATGATACTCGGGTGCGGCATCATCCCCGACGCCAGGAAGGCGATCACCGCCGACTTCAAGAAGTCCGGCAGCTGCATCTTCCTGGTCGGGAGGACCAGGGACGAAATGGGAGCATCCCTGCTGTTCCGCAAGTTCGGCGGCAAGGAGGGCTCGGTCCCCGCAGTGGACATCCCCGCCCTCAAGAGGATCACCGACGAGCTCCTGGCCGCCATGGACGAGGGCATCGTCCTGAGCTGCCACGACTGCTCCGACGGCGGCATCGCCGTCGCCGTGGCGGAGATGTGCATCTCCGGGCAGGTGGGAGCCGAGATCGACATGTCCGGCATCGACCTGCCCCTGCAGAGGGCGCTGTACTCCGAGAGCTGCACCCGCTGGATAGCGGAGGTCGACGGCAAGGACGTCACCAGGTTCATGGAGATCATGGGCGGCGACGCGACGCTCCTGGGAATCACCAAGGGCGCCGACCTGCACATCAAGGACAACGGGACCAGGGTCCCGCTGGAGGAGATGAGGGCCGCATGGAACGACCCCATCTGGAATATCATGGGAGGTGGCAAGCAATGAAGCCCCAGGACGCCAAGGTATGCGTCATAAGGATCGAGGGAACGAACTGCGAGGACGAGATGGCCAACGCCTTCTCCATGCTCGGCGCACAGGCGGAGAAGGTCCACCTGAAACAGCTGACCGGGCAGGCGCCCGCATCCCTGCGCAGGAGCCTCGAGGACTACGACATCCTCGCCTTCCCCGGCGGCTTCTCCGCCGGCGACTACGTCCGCGCGGGAGCGATCTTCGCCGCGAGGATAAGGTCCGCCATCGGAGGCGACGTGAAGAGGTTCGTGGAGTCCGGGAAGCCCGTCATCGGCGTGTGCAACGGGTTCCAGATCCTCGTCGAGCTCGGGCTGCTCCCCGCCATGGAGCAGACCATGACCGACGCCCCCACCGCCGCGCTGTACAACAACGACTCGGGCAGGTTCGAGTGCCGCCCCACCGTCCTCAGGAACGACAACCGCGGCAAGTGCCTGTTCACCTCGGAGGTCCCCGCCAAGGCGCTGCTGTCCATCCCCTCGGCCCACGCCGAGGGCAAGCTGCTCAGCAACGACCCCGACTTCGTCCAGAAGCTTGAGGACAACGACCAGGTCGTGTTCAGGTACGTCTGCCCCGACGGGTCCGACGCCGTGTACCCCTGGAACCCCAACGGGTCCCCCTCGGACATCGCGGGAATATGCAACCCCGCCGGGAACGTGCTGGGCATGATGCCCCATCCCGAGAGGGTCATGACCAGGTTCACCCACGCGGACTGGACCAGGGGCTACGACAGCGAGGTCGGGGACGGCAGGGCCATCTTCGAGTCCGCTATGAAGTACCTCGAGAAATTCCGAATCAAACGGTTTGTCCCGGGCGGGGGATTTCACCCGCTCGGGAGTTTATCCTTACGTCGATCTTGTCGCCGTCGTTGAGGCTCAGGGTCCTCCTGAGGTGGTACGGGCAGATGATCTCCAGGGTGTCGGCGTAATGGGACCTCTCCGGCACGACTATGGCGCATTCCATGTTGCGTATCTTGGCCCTGTAGGCTATGACGCCCCCGAAGCTGCGGCCCTCGCTGGAGAAGCCGCTTATGACGATCCCGGAGGACTTCCCGATGAAGTCGAGCTTCCCGACATCCTCAGCATCCACCTTGACGTTGAGCGTGCCCTCGAAGGGGGTGAAGCCGAGCTTGCTCTGGAACTGGACCATGTAGCCGGCCTGGCAGATGTAGTAGCCACCCTCCCCCATGCCCGAGGCCACCGTCCCGTGTATGGTCATGTGGTCGGACGTCTCGAAGATGATGCGGTACTCGTTGTACTCCTTCTTCAGCTCCTCTATGCCCCTGGGGGTCAGCTTGATGCGCTGCCTCCTGGCGCCGAGGTCGCGGATAATGAGCTTCGCGTCCAGAAGCTCAAGGATGCGCTTGGACGCGGATTGCTGACTCATTTCGAGGGCATCGCCGAGCTCACGGCTGGAGATCGCGACGTAATCGTCGACCGCCCCCATAAGCGCCAGTTTCCTCAATGCAAAGGAAAACTTCTCGTCCATACTCAACAATTCCACGTTTTAAGATTTAAATCTTTTGAATAATTATTATATTACGGTGTTGAAGACTCCATTTGCTGGTAAGTTTAAGTCATCCAATAACCAATAAATGGGTTATGGCCGGCGCTGGCCAATCAAATGTTAAATACAAGAATGTAGGAGGGTCGGAGACCCTCCTGGATTTTTAGAGTTTCAGACTTTCCTGTTACCGTCAACCCATCCGGCGACGGTAGGGCAGGCTGCGCAGAGGAGGCAGGCGGCTCCCAGGATGAGGAGGACGATGGTCTGCCAGATCTCGAGCGCCCCGTAGATCTGGGCGATGATGGTGAACACGATGATCAGGGCCGAGAGGACCGGCATCGTGGATCCCTGCACAGGACTGTATTTCATGAAGGTTCCCGCGGCTGCGAAGAACATCATCGAGACGAGCATGTCGAGCCCGACGACGTAGATGGCATCGGTGGATCCATCCCATGCGGCGGCCATGAAGGCCAGAGCGAGGATGGCTCCGACGAAGCCGGCAGCGGCGCCGATCTTCATTTTAGAAGGCATTGCACCCATGTTAACCAACCCTAGTACTCACTTGCCTTTTTTAACTCTTGCCCAGGCCGGTCTTGATGCAGTCGATGACGAACCACGCGAGTATGCAGATGACGCCGATGACCTCGAATCCCTCGCACGTCAGGATGAAGTAGGAGGCGAACGAGATGACAACGACTCCGCCTGCGGTGGCGGCGAACAGGGCGTTGCCCTTCTTGTAATCCGCGATGGCGCCGATGACGATGCCGAGCAGGATGCAGAGGAAGAACAGGTAGGCAACGTAGCGGTGGATGTCCCCGGCGTCCTTGTTGAAGACTCCGATGAGGGCGAGGAATATGCCTGCGGCGACGATGAAGATGCCGGAGGCTGCGGTCGCGGACTTGCCGTTCCAGGCTTTCGAGACGCCGTAGAGGGCCATGACGGCTCCAGTGATGATGCAGCCGAGGGTGAACGCCGCCCTAGCGGTATCGCTGTCCGAGATCCCGAGATCGGAGATGAAGTTCTCCTGGAAGGTCCAGGAGGGATCAGCGAAGACCGCGATCATCCAGAGGACGCAGAATGCGAAAGCCCCTATGATGCCTGCGGCGGCGACCATCGACTGGCTGCCTTTGTTGTCAGTCATGGTCCCGCCAATGACTTACTATTTTAATTAGATTGTCCATTGAGAGGCGCTGGGAGAGTCAGATGAAGAACATTTTCTTCGTTGGTACCGCGGGAAGCGGCAAGAGCACCCTCGTGGGTGCGTACAAGCAGTGGCTGGACGACGCCGGCGTGGATTGCATCGTTGTCAACATGGACCCCGGGGCGGAGACCCTGCCCTACGAGCCCGACGTGGACATCAGGGAGTGGATCAACCTGGCCGAGGTCATGGAGGAGTACTCCCTCGGGCCCAACGGCGCGCAGATCGTGGCCGCGGACCTCATGGCGGTCAACATCAGGAAGATGATGGAGGTCGTCTCGACCTACGTCACCGACTACGTCCTGGTGGATACCCCCGGGCAGCTGGAGCTGTTCGCCTTCAGGGAGTCCTCCAACCTCACCGTCAACGCGTTCGGCAAGGAGGACTCCATGCTCGCCTACCTTTCCGACCCGTCCCTCTGCAGGACCCCCAACGGGTTCATCTCCGCCATGACCCTGGGCGCCCTGGTGCAGTTCAGGCTCCAGGTCCCCATGATCAACCTGCTCTCCAAGTGCGACACCCTCACCGAGGACGACCAGCAGAGGATGCTCGACTGGTACTCCCAGTCCGACGCCCTGTACGGCGACCTCCTGGATGCCGACAGGGACCCCCAGTCCGTCGTCGGCATCGAGCTCTTCAAGGCCATGGAGAACATGGGCGTGTTCGGCGGCATAAGGGCGGTGTCCGCGGAGGCCTGGATGGGCCTGGAGGACATCTACGCCGCATCGCAGCTCGTCTTCTTCGGCGGCGAGGACAACGAGAGGGAGTGACCTCTCGGAAAAAAACGCTGTAAAAGTTTAAACGGAGGGGGCTGGCCCCCTCCTTTGATTGTTTCTCGGCCGTTCATCCGAACATCGTGGCCGGAGCGGGGGTCGTCTTGTTGCGGCCCGCCTCGTCGACCTTCCTGTTGGCGTTGACGAAGTCGTCCATGGTGACGATGTCGCGGCCGTCGCGGATGGCGAGCATTCCCGCCTCGGTGCAGACGCTCTTGATGATGGCGCCCGATGCGCCCTCGGTGATGGCGGCCAGCTTCTCGGCGCTGACGTCATCGTCGATGTTCATGTGGGCGATGTGGATTCCGAAGATCTGGGCCCTGCCGTCCTTGTCGGGGAGGCCGACCTCGATGATCCTGTCGAACCTGCCGGGCCTGAGGAGCGCGTCGTCCAGGATGTCGGGCCTGTTGGTGGCGCCGATGATCTTGACGTCGCTGGTGGGGGTGAACCCGTCCAGCTCGCTCAGCAGCTGCATGAGGGTCCTCTGGACCTCCCTGTCCCCGGAGGTGGTGACGTCGAGCCTCTTGGCTCCCACGGAGTCGAGCTCGTCGATGAATATGATGCTGGGGGCCTTCTCCTTGGCCATCTGGAACAGCTCGCGGACGAGCCTGGCTCCCTCTCCGATGTACTTCTGGACGAGCTCGGAGCCGACCATCCTGATGAAGGTCGCCTGGGTGGCGTTGGCGACGGCCTTGGCCATGAGGGTCTTGCCGGTTCCCGGGGGACCGACGAGGAGCACTCCCTTCGGGGGCTCGATACCGACCTTGGCGTAGAGCTCGGGCCTGAGGAGCGGGTCCTCCACGGCCTCGCGGAGCTCGAGCATCTGGTCCTTCAGGCCTCCGATGTCGTCGTAGGTGATGTCGGGCTTGTCGACGATCTCCGCTCCGGAGACGATGACGTCCACCGGGGTGGGGAGCACATCCATGATGGACAGGGTCTGCTTGTTGAGGGAGACCCTGGCCCCGGGGATGAGGTCCTCCATGGGGACGTATTCGGAGACGGAAACAAGGAAATCCGGTCCGGTGGAGCTCTTGACCACCACGCGGCTGTTGGGCAAGACGTCGCGGACGGAGGCTATTATGAGCGGGGGGCTCTTCAGCCTCTCCAGTTCGTTCCTCATCCTGGTGATGTCCTTCTTGAGCCTGAAGACCTCGCTCTCGGAGTATTTCTTCTCGACCTCCGCGTTCTGGAGGTCCTCCATGAGCTTGACGTTCCTCTCCTCGAGGCTGACGATCTTGGCTTTCAGTTCCGAGACTTCCTCGGCGATGGTACTGTCGGCGCCCATGACGTGGGGATGATAGGTCGTTTATATAAAGCAATCGCGCGCACCCTCGACCCGCATGCTGGCGCGTGGTTGCGTATTTATACGTGCACAAACTAGCGGGCATCATGTTGTGCGAGATGTGCGGAAAGGACGTCCCGTCCACCAGGACGGTCATCGTCGAGGGATCTAGGCTGAACGTGTGCCCCAACTGTGCCAGGTTCGGCGAGGACTACCGCGCCCAGTCATCCGGCGGCGCCCCCGTGACCCACACGGTCATCGAGGAGAGGCTGGAGAGGCGCGAGAAGAGGATGAAGTCCAAGGACATCTACGCAGGCTCCTCCACCGTCGAGCTCATCGACGACTACGGCGGCGCCATCAGGGACGCCCGCACGGCCAAGGGCATGGACCAGAAGCAGTTCGCCGAGTCCATCCAGGAGAGGCAGGGGACCATCGCGAAGATCGAGTCCAACAACCTCGTGCCCGACGAGAAGCTCATCAAGAAGATCGAGAAGGCCCTCGGCATCAAGCTGACCGAGGTCGTCCAGGGAGGCGGCAAGGTCGGCGGCGGTAACGGAAACGACAGGATGACCCTGGGCAACTTCATCAGGAAGGAGCGATCAGGATCGAGTTGTACACGTCGTCCACGAAGGGCGATATGTCGATCCCGTTGTCCCTCAGGACTATCAGCGCAGCGGCGGCTATGTCGATGTTCAGCTCGCGCGATATCCTGTTCGACCCCTGCACGAAGTCCTTGCGCTCCATCCCGGCCGCCACGGCGGCGTCCATGAGGACGTGGAACATGTCCGCGGGCGCCTCCTTCTTGGCTGGGGCAGGGGCCGCGGCGGGCTCCTCGAGGATGCTGGGATCGGGGCGGTACGCCATGGGGACGTCTATCCCGCTGAGGTCCGAGGCGGGCCTCACGTACCCGTCGCGCTGCTCCAGGACGCCGGCCTTGACCAGAAGTGCCAGCAGGCGCTTCGCATCGGACGGCGGCATCCACTTGAGCTCCAGGGATATGCCCATGACGAAGCCGTCAGCGGTGGTGACGTCCTTGCCGGTGGCGCGGAAGAAGGCCGCGGCGCATTCCCTGAGTTTCTCGGACATGCGGGGCCAATGCCCCCACGGATAGAAAAACATGGCGGATTAACGCCGTTACCTCTCGCGCGCGCGTTTGTTGAGGTTTTAACTAACAAATAAAATAAGGTAGGGCGGGAAATCTTTATTAATAAGGTGAGGTTAGCGGGAACCCATTGGAACGGTGACTCACATGAAGTACACTAGGTTTGAGAGAGCTAGGATCATCGGCTCCAGGGCGCTGCAGATCTCCTACGGGGCCCCTGTCCTGGTCGATTATCCTGAGGATATGCTCGACCCCATCGACATCGCTGAGCTGGAGTTCGAGAAGGACCTCGTCCCTATCACCGTCGTCAAAAACTGAGAGGAATCACAATGGCAGAAGAAGATTTTGAGACCACGATTGGCGCAGACCTGCTCGTCGCTGAGGACATCTACCTCACCTCCGGTGTCCACATCGGAACCCAGCAGAAGTCCGCCGACATGAAGGACTTCATCTACAAGGTCAGGCAGGACGGACTGTACGTCCTGGACGTCAAGAAGACCGACGAGAGGATCAGGGCCGCGGCCGCTTTCCTCGCCCGCTACGACCCCAAGAGGGTCCTCGTCGTCTCCGCCAGGCAGTACGGACAGAAGCCCGCAAGGGAGTTCTCCAAGGCCATCGGCGCCCCCGCGTTCGCCGGCCGTTTCGTCCCCGGAACCCTCACCAACCCCGCGAACCCCGTGTTCATCGAGCCCGAGGTCCTGGTCGTCACCGACCCCTCCGCGGACAAGCAGGCCCTCAACGAGGCCCTGAACCTGGGAATCCCGATCGTCGCCATGTGCGATGCCAACAACGAGACCCGCAACGTCGACCTCGTCATCCCCACCAACAACAAGGGAAGGCGCGCGCTCGCCTGCGTCTACTGGCTCCTGTCCAGGGAGGTCCTCCTCGCCCGCGGCGACCTGAAGGACCCCGCCGACTTCTCCATGGAGATCGAGGACTTCGAGGCCAAGCTGGTCTGAGATCGGCACAAACTACACATTCCACCAAACCCTTTCCCCTCCCATGCGCCAACCAGCCGTCGCAGGCCGCTTCTATCCGCGCGGGAGGGACGAACTCATCAAATGCATCGACTGGTGCTTCACCCACCCGCTTGGCCCGGGATCGCCGGGATTCTGCACCGGGGAGAAGTCCATAAGGGCCGCCATGGCGCCCCACGCCGGTTACGTCTGCTCCGGGATGACCGCGGCTCGCGCGTACAAGGCGCTGGCCGAGGACGGGAGGCACGACACCTACATCGTAATCGGACCCGATCACTACGGCACCGTCGACTCCGTGGCGATGTGCTCAGAGGACTTCCTGACCCCGCTGGGCGTCTGCGAGGTGGACAAGGAGCTGGTGAAGGCGCTGAAGGGCGTGGTCCCGGACATACCCAGGGCCCACTCCCCCGAGCATTCCGTCGAGGTGCAGGTCCCGTTCATCCAGACGATAGACCCAGAGGCCCGCATCCTGCCCATCATAATGGGCCGCCAGGACCCGGACATGGCCGAGGCCCTGTCATCCGTCCTTATTGACGCCTGCGCCGGCCTGGACGCCGTCGTCGTGGCCTCCACGGACATGTCCCACTACGTCCCCAAGAGCAAGGCGGAGAGGGACGACGGCGACGTTCTCGACCGCGTCAGGTCGATGGACGTCGAGGGCATGTACAGGACGGTGGTCGGCAGGAGGATCACCATGTGCGGCTACGGCCCCACCGCGGTGGCGATGATGTTCGCCGAGGGGTGCTCCTGCGACTATCTGGGTCATACGGATTCCTACGATGCGCTGGGGCTCGACCCGGACGCCGTCGTGGGCTACGCCTCCGCCGTATTCAGGAAGGATTGAGAGAACCCCGGGGCCTCCCCCGGGTAATTGGTTTTCAGATAAGCTTGAGATATCTGAGGTTCGGCTCGTAGATGAGGCCGTTGTCCATCAGGGAGTTCGTGATCTCCTCGAGCTCGATGCTCCCGATGCCCTCGTCCTCGGCGCGCCTCTCCAGGACGTCCCTGGGGGCGCCCTTGCCGTCCTCGTCGAGCTCGGCGATGAGCCTCAGGATGAGGTCCTCCATGTCGGCGTGGTTGCCCTTGTCGGCGCTGCCGGGCCCGGACTCCATGTCCATCTCTTCGGGGCCGTCTACGCCCTCGGCGAAGCCGAAGTCGACGTTCTTGTCCGGGAGCAGTGCCCTGCATGCGGCCTGGATGACCTTGAGGTAGATCGAGGAGTCCGGCATGGAGTCGTAGCTGTCCAATGCGTACAGCACACCCTCCGCCTCGGCCTCGGTGAGGCCCTCGGCGACGAGGTCCTGGACCTTGGCGTCCTCGGAGGACGCGGCCAGCTTGACGTTCTTGAGCCTCCTCCAGGTGGATTTGGCGACCTCGAGCATCCACTCCTTGCGGGCGGCCTCGTCGATCTTGATGATGTGCTCGGGCCTGACGGACACGAACACCCTGCCGTCGTCGGCGGTGTAGGCCCTGACCCTCCCGACCGCGGCCACGAAGCACGGGGCCTCCAGGTCGGCCATGGCGGCGGACGCCTCGGGCTGGTAGTGCCCGACGTTCACGAAGAAGTTGCCTCCGAGGCCGTCCTCGACCCTGGACTTCCACATGGGGTCGTCGGCCCCGCCGACGTTCTCCTTCTCCGTGAGCACGCCGGCGATGAGGACCCTGTTCATCTTGGCGCCGAGGCGGGACACCACGTAGGACGGCGCCTTCTCCTCCTCGGCCTTGATCTCGATGCTGGAGCCGTTCAGCTCCGCGGCGGAGACCCTCCATGCGGTCTCCCTCTGCTTGACGGGGGCGTTCATAGGGACGCCTCCACTTCTGCGAGGAGCTTCTCGGCTTCCGCCTCCACGTCCTCCGAGACGATGTCCACGGAGTGGACGATCATGTTGGGCCCGAAGCTGTCGGACATGACGTTTCCGGTCATGACGACCCTCTTCATCAGCACCCTGGCGGTCAGGTCCCTGGCGACGACGCCCTCCCCCTGCAGGGAGGCCAGCTGCTCGGCCGCGGACATCTTGACCCCGGTTACCTTCTCGGTGTCGGCGCGGTTGATCACCGCCCCGATGGCACCGGTGCCGTCGTCCACCACGATCTTCATCCTCATGTCGTTGATCCCCTCGACGGTCCCGTGCGTGGAGCACGCACCGTTCATGATGGACCTGTTGCACTGGGGGCACCTCTTGATGAGGCCGCTCCCGGCCCTGACGTCGACGATCATGCCCTGGACCTTGATGTCCAGGCCGCCGCCGATCCTGTTGATCTCCGCGATGGTCTTCTGGGTGCTGCTGTCGCCGACGGCGTCGAACACCGCGTCCACGCGGGTGACCTCGCTCCTGTCGCCGATGTTCAGCTGGGGGATGCTCTTCCACGCCCTGATGTAGGCGTTCTTGACGCAGATGGTCTCGCCCTCCTTCAGCTGGTGGTCGCTCCATGCGGAGTACTGTATCTTGCCGGTGTCGTCGGCGATGATGCCGGAGTAGACGG
>Ga0265301_10006452_pt1 | contig 11211 bp, 7 predicted proteins | sample AusTroGonzalo_MG_2_FD_193488 | JGI IMG/M metagenome (GOLD analysis project Ga0265301, IMG submission 193488) | Bovine rumen microbial communities from tropical cattle in Woodstock, Queensland, Australia - Gonzalo_04 | ecosystem: Host-associated > Mammals > Digestive system > Stomach > Rumen ...
ATCGTGGGCGATACTCGTCAAGGAGTCATCCTGTTGCAGAATCCCGGAACTCTGGGACTGACAGGCGTTAAGGCCGAGAAAGTGTCGGGTCCAGCCGCTGTCAACGTCGAACTGGATGTGGCAAAGGCCATTGCAGGTGGTAGTAATGCCACGCTGACCTATCGTCTGACGGCCAGCGAGGGAACGGTTGGTAACGACTGGGAACCGATAGTTCTCCGCGTCACCTCTGCTGAGGGTGTCAAGCTTGACATCACGATCTATTACTATGGGCGTGTTGCAATGGGTAATCTCGTGGTTGCCTCTCACCAGCTGAACACTACCATGCACAAAGATAATGGTCGAGACTATAGCTTCATTGTGACCAACAATGGTCGTGGCAATACTGGTAAGATTACGCTGGCACTGCCCGATTGGATGAAGGCTCTGACGGGTACGACGATGACAGGCTTGAATCAGAACGATACAGCTACGGTCGTGTTGCGCTTTGTGCCTACTAACGATATGCAGCTCAACGTGCCTGTTACGGGACGTATTGGTATCAATTGCGAAAATGGTAATGGTACATATCTGGATTATGTCATTACACCAGTTAGCGATGCCAAGGGTACGCTGGTGGTCGATGTTACCGACGAGTACACCTACTATACCGAGGAGGCTCCTCACGTACAGGGCGCTCAGGTGGTTATCCGCAATCCTTACACCCAGGCCTTGGTGGCACAAGGTGTGACGGGTGCCGACGGTTTGTTCCGCATCGACAATCTGCCCGAGGGCTACTACCGTCTTAACGTGACTGCCGACAAGCACAGCTCATACCAGAACGATATCCTTGTCGACCCAGGTGCCACGACAACGAAGGTCGTCACGCTGCAATATCAGGCTGTTACCGTCAGCTGGGATGTGGTTGAAACAGAGGTCGAGGATGAGTACGATATTGTGACTACTGTCCAATATGAGACCAATGTTCCTGCTCCAGTTATCGAGATTGTTGCTCCCGATAAGATTGATGCCGAGAAACTGGGCGTAGGAGAAAGTCTGGTCTTCAATGTCGTGATTACTAATAAGGGACTTATAACGGGACAGAACAGCCAGTTCGATGTGCCGTCTATTGCCGGCGATTTGAGCTGGGAGCCTTTGGTAGATATTACCGGTATGGATATTGCACCTCAGCAGAGCATTGTCGTACCTGTCAAGGTAACACGTCTGCCCGCTACTCAAGCTGCTTTGCGTCGTGCAGGAAGCAGCGATGGCGACTGCGTAGTGACTGTACGACTGGAGGCCGTATATGATTGTGGTCCGGATGGCAAGCCTTACGTGAAGGGTTATAAGCTCGTCCAGTACAAGGAATGTAGGTCCAAGGGCGGCGGCTACGGCGGCGGTGGTGGCGGCGACTATGGCGGTCTCGGCGGTCCTAATGGCAATTGGCGCACCATCTTCGGTGGCGATACTAACTATCACCCCACTCAGACCAATGACGACTGCCGTGAATGTACGTCGAAGGCAGGCAAGTGGCTGATGGATTGCTCCTTGTCGTTCGTACCGGGCGGTGGCGGTTGTGCCTACGGTTTAACTACTGGCGGTGCAACAATCATGTCAGGAAAAGCAGGTGTGATGGACTATGTTACAACGGGTCTGACGGGCCTTGGCTGTGCACTCGAGGTTGCAGGTGTCGTGACAGCTGGAACAGGCTTCGGTGCTGCATTTGGTGCCATTATGGAAGCTGCTGGCATTGGCATTAATGTGCTGAATTGTCTGCTGACCTTCGAGTGGGGCTGCTTTGCTGACGCTTGGCGTAATAAGGGCGGTGCTTTTGGTGGCGCTGTCATTTCTGCAGGTGGACCACGTCCCACGACAACGGCACCGAGACGTGCATCCGCTGGCGAAGGTGAGGAACCTGCATATCTGGCTCACTTCCGTGATGTGTCGCATACGCAGCTCAAGACCATGACGGGCTTCTATGGTTACTATGCCGAGGTGTTTGGCGACACGCTGTGGCTTTACAATACGTCCATTTCCGAGATGTATAATGTGCTGCATGCGGTGTCTAAGCAGAATGGCAACTATAGTGTAGAGTCGCTGAAGTCAGTTCAGCCTGAGAATATTACCGACGCCATGATGCAACGTTTCGTCGAGCGTCTGAAGAATACCGACGACTTCTATGCCAACAATACGACTCATGACAACATGATTTCTATTGCTGAAATCCAGAAGTACTTCAGGTGGATAGAGGAAGCCGAACAAGAGGCGCATGAGTTTGGTTATACGTCTGCTGAGGATATGTGGGCCAAGGAGACAGAAGTCTTCAAGACCGAGACAGAGAAGGGTAGCAATTCTGTCTGCTCATCTATCACACTGCAGATTAACCAGACCATGACGATGACACGTCAGGCCTTCCGTGGTACTCTGACCGTCTATAATGGTAGTCAGACGCAAGCTATGAAGGATGTCAAGCTGACGTTGAACGTCACCAATCTTGCTACTGGTCAGGTAGCTACCGCCAAGGAATTCGAGATGCATACCGAGTCGCTCGTGGGCTTCAAGGGTGAGTTGCCGATGGATGCAGGCTGGCATCTGGGTGCCGACAGCACGGGTACGGCAACCATTCTGTTCATCCCATCGAAGTACGCTGCGCCTGAGACTCCTGTCGACTACTCGTTTGGCGGCACGCTTAGCTACATAGATCCTTATACGGGCCTTGAGGTGACGCGCGAACTCTATCCTGTCACACTGACAGTGAAGCCTTCGCCTGAACTCGACCTGACGTACTTCATGCAGCGCGACATTATGGGCGATGATGCACTGACTGAGGAGGTTGAGCCTATGGAGCCTGCCGAGTTTGCACTCATCATCAACAACAAGGGTAACGGCGATGCCACCAACGTCAAGATGGTTACTAACCAGCCCGAGATTATCGACAACCAGAAGGGCCTGCTCATCAATTTCGAGTTCATCAGCTCACAGTTGAACGGACAGGACAAGACGCTGGCATTGGGTCAGAGCATTCCTACCGACTTCGGCAACATTCCTGCCCATTCGCAGGCCTACGCCCAGTGGTGGTTGCAATCGACACTGTTGGGTCACTTCGTCAAGTACAACGTCGAGGCTACCCATGTCACCAGCTATGGCAACGAGAACCTCTCGCTGCTCGACCAGGTTACCATCCACGAACTGATCCGTGGCTTCACGCCCTCAGCTAACACCCAGTCTCGCGCCTTCCTTGTCAACGACGTGACCGATGCCGACGATATGCCTGATGCTATCTACTTCACCGATGCGACGCAGGATGCCGTCTATGAGCTGGCCAGCACTACCATCGATAAGCAGAGCGATACCGAGTATCATCTGACGTTGGTACCCACGCAGGCTGGTTGGAGCTATGGCAATATCATGGATCCGACGGTGGGACGCCAGAAGCTGACGAAGATTGTACGCAAGAGCGACGGCAAGGAGTTGAACCTCGACAATATGTGGCAGACCGACCGTACGCTGCGCGATGCCAAGGATCCTATCAAGGAGAACCGTCTGCACTTCGTGGCCAATATGTCCATCAGTGGCGAGACGTTCATCCTGACCTTCGCACCTAAGCCCGATGTCGAGCTGGCTGTCAAGGAGTATGTGGGAGTTCCTAAGGAGGGCACCGTAGCCACCGAACCCGTCAAGACGCTCACCGTGCGCTTCAATAAGGCCATCGATGCCGCTACGTTCACCGCCGACGATATCACGCTGGCTTGTCAGGGCAAGCAGCTCGACGCTTCGAAGATTGTTATCAACAAGGAAAATGAGAACGACTATACACTCAATCTCGAAGCTGTTACGGGTGGCGACGGCTATTATGTGCTGACCGTACAGACCGCTGGCATTACCGACGCTGAAGGTTTCCAGGGCGCTGTCGGCAAACAGGCTACGTGGATTCAGTTCACGGGCGGCAAGGTGACACTGGCTGTCAAGGCTCAGCCCGCCGAGGGTGGTACCGTTACGCCTGCCTCCGGACAGTATACGTTCGGACAAAGTGTCAACCTCAAGGCTACTGCTGCCGAGGGTTACGACTTCGTGCGCTGGCTGGAGAACGACAAGGCGCTGACCGATTCGTCCACCTATGTCTATACGCCGCAGGGTAATGCCGACCTCACTGCCGTCTTCACGCCTAAGTACTTCGATGTCACTATCAGCTACAACGAGAAGGGTGGCACAGTGACTGGTGGTGGTACGGGTCGCTATGCTTACGGCACCGAACTTACCCTCACTGCTACGCCGCAGCAGGGTTGGCAGTTCGACGGTTGGATGATTGACGGCAAACCAGCTAACACCCAACAGTCATCACCCAACATCCTGACATGGACCGTCAGCACTACGGCTACCCTGCAGGCCGTATTCACCGAGTTGCCTACAGGCTTGCTTAGTGGTCGTGTCACGCGCGATGCCGACGATGTGCCTGTTGGCGGTGCTATCGTGACGCTGCGCAGTGGCGATGTCAGCTATGCTGCTACCACCGACGCCTACGGCTACTACCAGCTGAAGGTCGAGGACAAGAGTCTGACCTACGACCTGCTCTGCCAGGCCGACGGCTACATGTGGAGTCCTACCGTACAGATATGGTTCGACGAGACCGCACAGACCAAGGACTTCTCACTGCTTCGTGGTGCTACTGTCATTCTGCCTAAGGAGGGTGCCTGCACCTTCTCGACGCCTGTCGCTGTCACGCTGTCTACCGAGACTGCCAAGGCTTGGTGGCTTAGCAAGTACGACATGCAGAGCTTCGTTGTCGAACAGGTGCCCGATGGTAATATCGCCGCTGGCGAGGGTGTCATCCTTTCGGGTGTTGCCGGTCAGCGTATCGACATGGCTGAGGCTGCCGCAGCATCGCCCATCATGGGCAACATGCTGACGGGAACGGCATCGTCGCCTTACGTCGTCACTGACGATGGCGTCTACCAGATGCGCGAGGACACCAATACCGATGCCAAGTTCTATCTCGCTGTCCGTGGCGAGGTCGTTCCGAAGGGCAAGGCCTACTGCCAGTACACGCTGAGCGGTCAGCCCTCTGAGGTTGCCATCATTTGGAGCGACGAGACGCTCATCAATGCCGTGCTGCGCGACATCAATGATCCCAACACGCCACACTTCGACCTCCAAGGCCGTCGCATCTACAAGATCGATGCCCAGAGCAAGAAGATTCATGTCGTGAAGGGTAAAAAGGTAGTTGTTAAATAATAGAAAAGCCCGCTGAACCAGCGGGCTTATCTTTTATTTCACTATTCACTATTCACTATTCACTCTTCACTTTTCACTCTACTCTGAGTACTTCCAGATTTGCCAGGGACCGAAGATATCGAAGCGTGTGCTCCACTCGGCAACGTCATAGCCCAGGATTCCAATCTTTGCACCGGCCCAACCTTGCAGTGTCATTTTAGCCTCTGCATTGAATTTCAAACCTTTATCGCTGGCAGTCACCTTGGCTTCTGCACCTACACGGGGACCAACGCCCAGCTCCGGACCTGCTACACCGTAAACCTTGACGGCTGTTGTCAGGAAGAGGCCTATACCGGCTTCGGCTTTGAGCTCTATTTCAGGGCGGTTTAGGCTAAACTTGTTCTCCTTCACGTTACAGTCCCTGGTAATGCCCCAACGGTTGTTCTCGTATTTGATACCTGTCTTGAATGTGTTGGAGTAGTCGTATTGGAAGCCCATATTTATAGAACCGGTGACGCTTGCATCAAACTTCAGATTGAGTTCGGGCTCGACAGTGATAACGACTGGGACGGGGCCGGCCATGAAGGTGAAAATGTAAGGCTGGAATTGTACTAATTTGACCTTACCTTTGTCCTCGGGCAGCTTGATTCCGCTCTTGAAGCTGATGGTTGCTTGGGGATGGATGCCGAATTCACCGTCAAGACCTGTCTCGAACTTTTTGACATAGGGTCTAAACCAGCCTCTTTCCCACCTGAGGCCTGGGTCGAGGGTCAGAGTATAGTTAAGATTGTAGTTGACTGGCAGTTTACCTGCAATTTCGATAGCTGAAGCGTCCTTATCTACAGGTATTTTACACTTAAGATTAAAGGTCTTGTTGACTTTGAGGACATGCCATCTGCCGTTGCTGGGATTCTTTGCGATGAAATCCTCGGCGGTGATGTATTCGTACTCACCATTTTGTGAGTTGCGTACGTTATAGGCGGGCTCCTGTCCATCTTCAGTTATCTCGTACTCGTTGCCTACCTTTTGTATCACAGCGGGGTGGAACATACCGTCTTTATCCATATACCTGGCGGCATATTCAGGGACATTGCCTGCGGCAGCACTGGCCTTGACAGCATTAGTGTCCTGGTTCACGTACATGTCTGTGCTCAACTGAGCCAGCTTGTCGCCAACGAGTTCGGCTACTGTAGCCTCTTTGACTTTCAGGATGTAGGTGTCGCCTATCAGCTTCTCTTCAATGGCTTTGCGTCCGTAGGCCAAGTGTGAGGGAGAGTCCCAGATGCCGAGGGGGTGGTTCACGAATGTGATGATGCCCAACTTGTCGGCCAGCGACTTCTTAACGGCAATCTCAGTGGTGTCAGGGTCAAGGATCTGGACGTCGCCAGCGGTATCAAAATTGTGGTAGGTCAGGCCGTAAGGTTGATAATTAGCTTCTTCTTTTGCATGTTCAGCTGCTGCGTCCATACCCTCGGACGGGTTGTCAAGATTGTCATTGCTGCATGCAGCGAAACCGAAACAGAAAACAACTGTTGTGATGATGCTCATAAACATCGACTTTGATAAATTCTTCTTGGTCTTCATAATAGTACTTTTTTTTGATTAAATTTTTATTGTTTAATTGATAAATTGTTTTTTTTTGTTTGGGAGTTTTTTGAGTCCCGTTTTTGTCTTTCGACGGTGCAAAGTTATGATGTAATTTGCAATGTTGTTCATTTTTTCATGATTTTCTTTCGCAGTTGTAGCGACACCAATCTCGTTTTGCGACAAAATGCAGAAAACGCTGCAAAGTGTGTCGCAAAATCGGTTCTGAATCACGGGGACGGTTCTCCTGATCCGTCGTCGTCAGGCGACTGTGATCAGGAGAACCGTCCCCATGACCTTTGTGCTCAGCTGAGCCAACTTGCTCTGTCGAGCTTACTCAAAATTCAGGAAACGGTATTGACCGACTGGCTGGCCTCGATATTCATGGGTCTGGTCGCGTGGCCCTTGCTTTGTGGTGTTGAGCCATTTGCCCCAGCCTGTGAATATGTGCCAGTTGGTGTACTCGTAAGCCTCCTTGAAGGTGTAGTCCCAGGCAGTCTTGGCCTGATAGTCGTCTTGGCTGCTGAGTACTACGGAGATCGAGAACTTGGGTAGGTCGCCAAACGGTGACAGATGCATGTCACAGCGTCCGAGGATGGCTTGGTCAAGACCGTCGTTCAAGTCTTTTGCAATACTGATGAGCTGTGGGTCGTTGGTGTACTCTGCAACCTTGTTGGCATAGTCGCCCAAGTCGTAGAAGTTGTGTGAATTCAAATACTGATAGGTGTGCACCATAGCGGTATCAATCTGGGCTTGCATCGTAGGATATAGCTCGATGAGTCGGTCAGTGAGCTTCATGCCAGGTCCGATGACGCATTCGAAGAGTTTGTCGCTGCTAATCAGTTTCAGGTCGCCATTGTAAGCGCTGGGTGCATAGCCGTCTTCCCATTCTGGCAGCATGCCGTCAAGCATCTGGAGGTAGGCTTTCTCGATGTCGGTCTGCTCAGTGACGGCCTTGATGAACTGACGAATAGGGGCTTGGTTCATGGCCAGCATGTGACTGCTGATGACAGTATAGTCGCAGAATGGTGCAATATCGAACAGCGTCTCAACGCCGCCCATGAGGCAGTTGTGGAAGAAGATGCTCTGGAAATGTTGCACTTTTGAATTTACGATACCACGCAGGAATTCATACATGTTCATGGCTTCTGCCCCTGCCGGGGTTTCTATCCACTCGTCGTAGAGGACGGCACGGTTGCTACCTGGCTGTGTGGGGTCGGGTTTACGTAGGTCTTTCTCGTAGTCCACATTCTTGTCGAATCCGCCTCCATGTCCATAGAGCAGGAAGGCATAGTCGCGAGCGGGCATTTTATCAGCGACAGTGTTAATGACGTCGGTGAGGGTATTCTCATCATAGAGTGCCAAGTCAGACCATTCCGTGCCATAGTTGTCGCTAATCTTGTTGAGGTCGGTGGTATCGGTAAGCTCGAAGAAGACGACATCGCCAGACTTACCATATTTTCCACCTATGGTTCCATATTTGAAGCACACAGCTACACGTACGTCTTTTTGATGGAGATAGGGTTTCATGATTTCCCATGCCGTTTCCGCTTGGTTATCGGCAGAACCTCCTACGGTGCTGTAGAAAATAACCGTCAGACGTGCCGTGTCCGCTTTTTCTCCTGTAGGATTAACTGGCTGGTAGGGATTGTCCTCGACAGAGCAGGATGTTATACCCACAACCAGCATTATAGCTGTTGATAGTAAATAAAATAGTTTTCTCATAATTTTAGTATTGTTTAGATGGTTTGTTGTCTGCAAAGATAGTGTAAATCGATGAAAAAACCAAATTTATTAGGATTTTTTTCTTTAAGTACACTCCGGAGACCGCCCCCAATTTTTAAAAATGAACTTTTCTTTGCATTCGCTGCTCCAACTTTTGGCAGATTCAGAAATAATCTGTATCTTTGCACACGAAATAACGAATCATTGGATATAAATTATGGTATCAGCAGCATATAAGAACAGAACTCGTGAGGAAATCATTGCGGCTTTCCGTGAGTCAATCCGTCGCAAGCATGAGTGGCAAGAGCGTGCAGAAGAAGAGATAAAGAAGATTCGTCAGGAACGTCTCCAATTGAGCATCTAAACGATGAAGCCACTTGATCTTGCTCGCATCAACCGCCTTGCCCCCTACAAGGTGTGGACAGAAGATGGACGTGACTTTCTTATTGAAACCAACAGAGGACAAATCTTCGTGATTGGTTTCATGGATGATTATTCCATCTGGCCAACTGGAGCTTACCAGTTCACGATTAACAATCAGAATCACCAGCCTTCCCCACTTGATCAGAAACTCCGTGAGACTATTTTTCTTCTAATTGAAGCATTCTTCGCGGCCAACCCTGATATTCTGCTTTATATTTGTGAGACGGGTGATGGACGCCAAGCATTTCGTAGCCGACTGTTTATCCGTTGGTTCAATATCTATTCAGGCCGTGATGCTTATGTTATGCAAACTGCTGAGGTGCAAGAGGGCAAAACTAAGAACTTTGCTGCTCTAATTGTGCAGAAGTCAAACCCACGTCTTGAAGAAATTCTTGCGGAATTTAATGAGACAATAAGCATTCTGACCAATAAACCGGAGTAATTCAATACTCCAACAGAAAATCAGTAGAAAATCAGTCCCCAGTTTTTAGTATACCCTAGCAATCATCAATAAGAACCTGCCATTCGGTCTATATAAGCGATTGTAAACTCCATCATTAATAATCTGTAAAAATCGTGGCGTGATGTAAAACAATTGCGCGTAATTGTGTACTTTTGTTGATGAAGGGATCGACAAAAGTACTTTTTTATGCCCTTTTTTGAAAAAAGTTTGGTCTAGAGGTTATCTTTTACGCCCCCTTTCCTGTCTATAAGAATAGAATGAAGAAAGAAGAGATAGAAATATTGTTCCGACAGCACTACGGCCCAATGATACGGTTGGCAAAGCGGATGCTCTACGACGACGAGGAATCGCGCGACGTGGTAAGTGAGGTGTTTGCCACGCTAATAAAGACGGATATCCTCCCAAAGAACATGGAGGGTTATCTGATGGCGAGTGTCAGGAACCGATGCCTGAATCTGCTGGAACACAAGGATGTGAGGGCAAAGTTCGAGCAGGCATATACGCTGGAGATGAAGCAGAATGCGGCTACAGACGATGACGCTATCTCATATACGTCTGTTGAACAATGGTATCAGCAAATGATGGCATTCGCAAAGCGTAATCTTTCAGAACAAACCTTACTGGTGTTCCGCATGAGACATATCGACGGCATGAAGTATCAGGAGATTGCAGACCAGTTGGGCATCAGCCGCGTGATGGTCTATAAACATCTTGCGAAGGCTATTAATACAATCAAGGAGTATAACAATCAAAAGAAATAAGACTATGGAGAGAGACGAGAAAATCCAGTTGCTATTAGACATGCAGGAGCATCCTGAACAGTTCTCAGAACAGGCATTGCAGACGATGCTTGACGACCCCGAAGTGCGTGAACTGATGGAAGCCACTGCACAGTTGAAACAGGCCATGATGTCTGATGAAAACAATGTGAACGATATAGATACCGAATGGCAGCGTTTCGCACAGACTCATCTGACAGAGCAGAAGCCAGAGCGCAGTTGGTTGAAAATCGCTGCCACCTTCATCGGCATATTAATGATGTCGGGTATTGCCTTTGCTGCTATCCATATCATACGCAATTTCTCTAATGCAGGTATAGAGCCGCAAAAAACAATCCAAGAAACAACAACTGCTAATCCGCACCAACTGCCAGCAGACACTATAACAACAGACACCATACCTTCTAAGGTGGTACGCTACGACGAGGCCACACTCGAACAGATACTGACCGACATGGCCAACTATTACGGGCTAACGCTTAATTGGAAGAGCGAGGATGCCAAGACACTGCGGTTGTTCTACATCTGGAACAAGCAGCAGTCGGCTGTAGAAGCCATAAGAAGTATGAATTCCTTCGAGCGCATCCGTCTGGAACTGAGCGATAGCATTATGACAGCAGATATACAAACCAGTAGTCCCAAACAATGACCATGAGAAGATTAATTTTCATCTGTGCGCTCAGCCTTGTGACTACATTGGCTTTGGCTCAGCGTATTACCCGACGCTATGATAACGTGTCAATGTCGAAGGCCTTGATGGAACTCAACGACCTGCAACAGGACTATACCGTTAACTTCATCTATGACGAACTGGAGGATTTTAAGGTCACGACAGATATCAGGCATGAGAAACTGACTGATGCCATTTTGCAGATTGTTGGTTTCTATCCTATCCGAGTTGTCAAAAGCGGTGAACATGAGATTTTTGTAGAGTGTACCCACAAGACCGACCGCCATTTGACGGGAACCGTCATCGATGAACAAGGGCAGCCAATGGCATACGCCAATGTTGCAATTCTTAATCCGAAAGACTCCACTCTGCTCGGTGGT
>Ga0265301_10006455_pt1 | contig 11209 bp, 14 predicted proteins | sample AusTroGonzalo_MG_2_FD_193488 | JGI IMG/M metagenome (GOLD analysis project Ga0265301, IMG submission 193488) | Bovine rumen microbial communities from tropical cattle in Woodstock, Queensland, Australia - Gonzalo_04 | ecosystem: Host-associated > Mammals > Digestive system > Stomach > Rumen ...
ACATTATCAAGAATTGGAATTTTTAATGATTTTGATATTAATAATGAATTATTGAAATTATCACTTTTTGATAAATTAGTTGTTGAATCACCTGAATCATGTGGTTTATCTGCTGAAAATATTACTCAAATGGATTTCTTTTCATTTTTAATTGGTGTTCGTAGATTATTAAATAATGAATTATCATTTATGTTTACTTGTCAAGAGTGTGAAAAACAATTTAAACATACTATTGATCTTGAAAAAGATTTTTCAGATTTTATTTTTAATTATGAAAGAAAACAATTAGTTTTTGAAAAAATGGATAATTCTGATAAAATTTGGAAATTTGAACTTGAAAGTTATACAATGAAAATGTATCTTTATTATCGTTATTATATTGAACGTCTTAAAGAGGTTGATGTAAGCAGTCCAGATTTATTAAATGAAGCAAGATTTATTCGTCCTGTACTTTATATTAAGAATATTTATATGAATGATGAAAAGGTTGAAGATTGGGGTGAACAAGCTCTTGCTACTAAAGTTAAAATATTTAATTCATTTCCAAGTGAACTTATTATTGATTCAACTGGAAAAAATACAGAAAATGTTTTATCAAAATTCATTCAAGAAAATTTTGATGAAGAAAAAATACTTAAATATATTGAAAACATGGAAGTTAAATGCACTAATCCAGAGTGTGGGGAGGTTTATACGGGTCTTTATTCGTTTGATGATTTTTTTACGTTCTAGGATATGCTCAAGATAATCAAGAATTTTATAAGCATATCCTTGAAACAGAATCATGGCTTTTGTATAAACGATGGTTTACAATTGAACAAATCAATAATTTAAGTTATTTGGATTTTACACTTTATACTGAACGAATTTCATCATTATATGAAGAAGAAATAAAGGCTAAAGAGGAAGCTGCTCAAAATGATGATTATTCATCATTTAATTATGATTCATATAGCAGTAATGATTCAGTTGATTTATCAGATCCAATTTAATTATTAAAAAATTAAGCCGTAGAAATACGGCTTTTTATTTTATAAATGAGATTCAATTTCATCAAATATTTTTTTATATTTTTCTTTTACTTGTATAACTGCTTCCATTTGATCAATAAAATATGTTTTATATTCTTCTTTTAAAACCTCTTTTTCTTTTTCAACTTCCAATAATCCAAAAAATATTTTCTTTTTAACTTTTATATCTTTATATTTTGTACATAAAACACATTGTCCAAGAAAGAACGAAGTATCATTAGCTTTTAATAAAAATCCAATATGAATTTGTTTATGTGGAGTGCTATAAAATATTTTATAATCAAGTTTATCACCATACTTATGTTTTACGTTAACAAAATCAAAATCAACAGGCTCATACATTAATATTGCATCACCATTAAATTTATAATCTTGAGGTGTAAAATATTTACCACAATAAACATATCCTGCTTCATATAAATCATAATTTGATTTTTTTGGATCTTCTATAATAGGTAATGAATTAATATTATGTTCATAATCTTTATTTCTATCAACCCATGTCAATAATTCCCCAGAAAAAGATAATGATTGAATTGAATGATATGGAATGATTTCATTTTCAATCTTTATATAATTATCTTTTATTTCCAGGTCTTTAAAAGGATCGACTATTTTATCATAAACAAAATCTTTAAGGTCCTTCATAATATTTTCCTTGATATTTCATATCCAATAAAAATTTTATAACTTTATCATTTGCAGGTTTATGTTGATCAAAAAACGTTTTCCAAATTATTCTATATTCAAAATCATTTATTACAGTTGTTGATAAAAATTCAAAAATTTTTGAAATAAAACACTTATCAATTTTTTCTTTAAAATATTCATTATCAAAAATAGTTTCAGGTAATCTATTTAAAAGTTTAAAAAATTCACAACAAATAAGAAGTAATGCTGTATTTCTTTTATGTTCAAAATTACTTTTAAAAAATTTTGATTGTGGTTTTTCGAGTAAAGTTTTATCCCAAAGGTCTTTTATTCTTTCAAATTCTTTAAAAACCTGTGACAATTCAGGCATTGCACAAAAATTTTTAATTTTATTTAAAAATTCTTTATCCATTTATTTACTAAGAAGTTCTCTACAAACTTTTTCACATCTCTTAACAATATATGAAACCGATGATGCAAATGGTAAATTATACTTTACCTTTAATTCTGAATATGTTATTCCATTAATATAATAATCATAAAAAATCTTATAATCTGATTCTGAAACATGTTCTTTAAGTGTTTTTAGTAAATCTTTTAATTCAATTTTAGACATTGATGAATTATCTAAATTATTTTCAATATATTCACTTACAAGTTTTGATTCATTAAAACTTTCATTTCCTGAAGAATCGCCAACATCAACCGGTGCATTAAAACTTACAAACTGGAAATTTTCCCCATTATTAACATTCAAAATATTCTGAACAACCTTTTCTGATAAATCTACATGAGCAGAAATTTCAGAAACACTTGGTTTTTCTCCATACTCTTTTTCATATTTTTCAATAAACTTTGTTACCTTTTTTCGCTTACTTACGAAATTTTGATTAAGCTTAACTGGATAAAACTTTCGAATTTCTTCATTAATATAATATCGTATCCAATAAACAGCATATGATATAAATTTACATTCATCAGCTCTTGATAAATCATATTTTGTTGCTGCATAAATCAAGCCTTCCAATGCTGCGGAATTCAAATCTTTTTTAACATCCCATGAATATTTTGAAAATTCTTTATTTACAATACTATATGCAAAATTTTGATTATCAATAATTAATTTTTCAAATTCAGCCTGTGATTTATTAGTTACTGCAGTGTTTTCATTCATATATAAGGTTCCTTTCATTTATCTAATAATTTTAATTAAATTTACATTACAACTCTTTAACATTTCAGTAATTTCATGATTTTCTTCAAATTTATCATAATCATCTTCAAAGAAAATATTTCTAATTGAACAATTACATAAATTCTTTAAACATTGATTACATGGATGTAATGTACAATAAATACTTGCTTCATTAATTGAAATATCATTTTTTGCAGCAAAAAAGATGGCATTCATTTCTGCATGAATTTCATATAATTCTGAGAAATGATGATGCCTTTCACGATCAAAATCTTTATCAAAAACTTCATTACAATTTTTAAATCCAGCCGGAGTTCCATTATATCCAGTTGAAATAATTCTTTTATCTTTTACAATAAGAGAACCAACTTTATGGGAAACACATTTTGACATATTCGCAATTTCTTTTGCAATATTCAAAAAACATATTTCACCATTATATTGATTCTTAAATTTTAAATAATCATTTTTTAAATTTAAATTCAATGTTATCATTTAAATAAAACCCTTTCAATGGTGTTTATTAAATAATAACATTAAATTTTATTAAGTAAACAATTCAAAAAAATATCAATTATATGAGTTCTTTTGTTATGGTAATAATATCATTTTCTTCTTTACCAATTGAAAGATATTTAATTGGAATTTGAATATTTTCTTGTAAAAATATTATAAAATGTTCAAAATTTTCATCTTCCATAGAACATTCTTTCCAAATTTTGAATGTTTCATAAATAGGTTCACAATCATCCAATTCCCAAATATTTGCAACACAATCTTCATTTCTTGTCTTTTTATTTCTATATGCAACACAAACTTTAAATGAACCAACATCTTTAAATGCTTCCATTAAAGTGTCTAGACAAGTTATACATAATTCATTTGCACCTGATGTTTTAATTGAATATTGTAATAAAGGAAGATCAAACCAACCAACTTTACGAGGTCTTCCAGTTGTTGCACCATACTCTTGACCTGCATCACGAATTAATGTTGTATTTTCATCATCAAGCTGAGTTAAAAACTTACCAGCTCCAACTGATGACATATAAGCCTTTGCAACACCGACAATTTTAAACTCGTTATCTTTTAATAACTTATTATAATTGATTCCTGTGCCTGCAATCACACCATCAATACCTACCGATGATGAAGAAACATTTGGATAGTATGGACTATTGATATCCAACAAAACCCCCTGAGCGCCTTCAAAAAGAAGATTAATCTCATCCGGGTACATATCATTAATCAATAATTCATCATCAACGGCACAAGTCAAAATTGTTTGTAATTCAAATGTCGAAAGTCCAATATCTTTTTTTAGCTGTTGAAACTTTTCAGAATTCACTTCATTAGGAATCATTTTTACTAAATCAAAAACACGTATTCCTGAACGATAATACTTATCTCTATATCCTGGAGCAATACCACACTTTGTTGACCCGTTTCCTTTTCCTGAATCTTCTCGTTCAATATCTTCTTGAATATGATGTTGAAAAATAATATGCGCACCATATGAAATCTTTAAATAATCAAATATAGAATCTTTCTTGGTAAATCCTTCCAATTGATCATCTTGTATAAGATCATTTAGTTGTTGAACTTCATTTAAAAGTTTCTTTAAATCAACCAAGCATCCTCTTCCAATGACGCATTCCTTCTTATGCAAAATACCTGAAGGAATTTGATGAAGGACAATCTTTTTATCACCACGATATAAAGTATGTCCTGCATTACAAGATCCTGCATACCTTATAACTACATCGGCCTGTTTTGCAAAATAATCAGTGATCTTTCCTTTACCTTCATCACCACGAAGCAATCCTAATACTAATCTATTCATTTTTCTTCTTTTTAAATCCTTTTCTATATTCAATTCTTTCAACATTGTTGTCTTTATCATTAATAAATTTCCAACACTTTACCCAGCACATCCAACCAAATGTACACTTTGGATTGGTTCCCTTTTCACGAAAACCATACCCACACATATATGCATTCATTGGTTTATCCATGCTGTTAATGATTTCAATTTCCAAACCATTTTTATTTGTTGGAATGTAAATTGGTTTATACCAACCTTCATTTTCATTTAAATACTTATTAATATATTGTTCATATTTGTTCTTTTTAAGAAATCTCTTTAAACGATATAAATCAAAAATATCAAAAATATAATGATACCATGAATGATCTTTAAAATATCGATTTTTACTTCGGTGTTTTTTGTAATATTTAAAAATTGACTCTTTAAAGTCAATTATCCTATCCATAAAATCGGATTTTTTGAATTTTGACTCATCCTTAATTTCAATTAAGACCTCCTCACACCATTTTTGAATATTCATCTATTCCGACCAGCTCCTTGTTTGTAAAATATTTCCATATTTAAAAATAACATTTTAGTGAAAAAAATAAATAGTTTTAAGAAGATTTAGGTTATAAAAAATGGGTGAATTAACAGTTAAGCTTGGTCAATTAATTACAATTGAAAATAAAGAAAGAAAAAAGTTTGAAAATGAAAAATACGTTTCATTACAAGTAGAAGAAGAGGATGGAAGTAATGAAAGATGTATTCTTTTTACAGAAAAAGAAGTTAACACATTTAAAGAAATTGATTCAAAGAATAAATGGATGTATAATAGTTTAAAAGCTGGAAGATTATATCCATTTTATCAAAATGATCAATTAGCAAGTTTCTTTGTTAAGATTTTTGATGAAAATGAGGAAATAAAGTTTGTTAAAATTGCAGCAAAAATTATTAAAGCGGCTGATGAAAGAGCCAAGAAAAATCCTGAAGATTTAACAAAGAAATCATTTTTTAGAAATTTAATTGATTAAATTGAGCTGGTCAATGGACCCAGGTCCACCAAATAGTGAAAATTTTTCACTTAAATAAAAAAAGGCCAACTTCGTTGGCCTTCATAGTATTGTAATTTTGAATTACTTTTGATTAAACATTTCACTCATTTTTGCAGCAAATGATGGAATATTTGCGGACCAACCACCAAGAATGAATGTCTTATTAAAGAACTCTGGAACAAGAATATCATCATATCCAGCGGTCTGAATAAGATAAACCATCACATTCGGATTTACTACTTTACGATATTCCTTGATTAATTTAGGAACATCAATATAATCCTGATATGAATGTCCATCTTTCCAAATATAATCATTATAATTATGTTTTCCATCAATTCCATATAATCCACCATGTCCACATTGCATATCGGAATATACGAAAATGTTATCATAATGCTTCTTATTCTTGATTGCATCATCAAAGAATAACCAAATTCCATTTTCAGTGCCACCGCCAATATTTTTACTGGCAATAGAACATTTTTCAAGAATATCAAAAACCGATTGCTTCTGACGCACGCGAAGTATTTCAAGTCTATCACCAAAAATACCAACTTCACCTTCATCTGACATTCTTGCCGTCATCACTGCCATGAGGTTTCCAATCTCGGCAACATGCATTGTACCAAGTTCTGATGTTAAAGCGCCCCAAGCTGAACCTGAATTGTCAGAAAGAACCATTGTTTTACCTTTAAAATGTGGAGCATTCTTAAATGATTTTTCAAGGCATTCTTCCACAGTATCAAGGACCTTTCCATTTGTAATGTTGTGAATTGCCTTATAAGCTGAGTAATATCTGAATGGGAGCTGCTTTCCACCTTTAACACCATTAATCAGCTTATCAAGATAAAGATTCTGATCAACATCATTTTCAATCAAATTTCTCAGATTGCGAAGAAGTGCCATGTGAGGCATTCCATCAAGTGCCTTTGTCCAAATTTCCTTCTTGGTAAGCTCTTTCTTATTAGCATTGGAAACAATACTATTCCAAGTCTTCTCCTGCTTTGCTTCACCCTTCATAAGCTTATCAATTGATGGAGAGAATGCATGAACAAGATTAACAACATCACGAGTCTTTACAAAATTATTCTCCATCTTATACTTAGAGATAGTATAATCATTGAATGACTCAAGAATTTCCTTCAGAGACTTCTTAATTGAGTTAGGAATTGGAGTACCCTTCCCATAAGTTGCAATCAGATATGAAATTACTGCAGCAGGCTCATCACCACGTTGACAAATCTGACTTGCATACTTCTTAATTAGACCAGTTCCCTTTGAATTCTTATGCATTGCTGCACGAACAAGAATAACCTGTGGGGTTGAACGAATTAAATCAATGTTTCTCAAATCAGCTGCAAGCTGAAGTGTCTTTTCAACATCGGTATCAAGACAGTCATCAATCAACTTTTCAAACTGCTTTTGAACTTCCATTCCATCTTGAGGTTTGAAAATTGGTTCACCAAGACTATTTACTACATAATCAAAATCACATTCATATTTATATTCATCTTTAAAAAGATTTGAATTGATTGTACCATCTTCATTGTAATACTCTGGTTCACCAAAAAATGAAGATGCTGCAACCATTCTCAACTTGAAAAATGGATTTGAAACATCCCATGAATTTCCATCCATGTAGTTCTTGTGAGAAGTTTCTGTGTATGCCGGAGTTTTTACTGTCTTATTAAGTTTTGCCATTTTAAAGTTTCCTTTCTTGTTAAAAATAAAAAAGTTTAATCATCTCTTAAACAATTAAACTTTCAAAATTTCAAAAAATGTTAAGAGAATCGAAAAACGAGTAATTAAAATACTTTTATAATCCACCAGTATTCCAAAAGCATTATAATCGTTAAAAATGAATACTCATAAACCTTGGTTCCCGAAGGAATTCCAAGAGAATTTCCAAAACACGGAAATTCGATCCCGTCTATTACATTTATAAAATGTTGAAGTAACTCATTTTATCACTGCTTAACATAATTTTTTAAAAATATTTGAAAGAATACCAACTCGAGTGTTTGTTATTCGGTTATAAGCGAATTTTCTTTAATAATTACCAATTTATTTTAGAAGTAACTCAAGTTTCACTGTTCAAATATAATATTCAATTTTTAATCAACCTTAAAAATAATTATTCGCTGAACATTCTATTGGATCGCTTACACCATGCGGAACTTCTATTGTTTATTTGCCGGCAGAACTTGAACCATTAACCGTAGCGAATAACCATATTTAATTTTTATTTATTAGTATAATAACTATAGAATGTGAAAAATAAACACATTTTAAAAGTTTTTTCAGAAAATTTTTCCGAAAAATGTAATCCTTTGTCATTCCGCCACCTGCACCTTTATGACCACCACCGTGGAGCTGAGATTGACAAATTTCACCAACATCAATCTTTGGATTTGATGTATACATTCCATAAAAATAATTTTTACCATCATATGACCATGTAATCAATAAATCTGCTTTATCATAACCTTCATATGATTCAAATTGTGATGATCCAGGAATTGTTGTATTTAATACTAAACAATTATAACCATTCCATTCCATTGAATAAACCTTTTTTACATTCTGTCTTTCTTGTGATCTAACAAAATTTAATATATGTTTTCCAATTTTGATTGGAATTTCTAATGAAGCATCATTTGCAAAAAATTCCTTTAATGTTGTTACCAATTCACCTTTATTATCATTTAAATCTGTTCCTAAAGATTGTAAATAATAATTAATTGGTAAAATCTCATCTTCCCATGAAAATTTAGAGTTCTTATTCCAAATATCAATATCATTAATCAATTTAAGAACTTTAGGACAGTAATCAAACACTTTTTGTTGTAATTCACCCATAAATCCCCATGTATTAACTGAAGCAGATGTTCCATCATATACATAACCAGGAATTACATCATCTCCAATATTTTCAATTGCAGTAACATGATGATCTATCCAGAAAAATTCAATTCCTCTCATTTTCAACCAATTATAAAATTTAATCATATCTGCATTTGGTTGAATTGCATAATCTATCATGTAAACTTGAATATTTTCCTGATAATCTGTAATAAATTCTTCAACTTTTTCTTTAAACCATGATAATGTAAATGTTTTATTATATGAACAGCAATAAACTTTTACATTATTATCCCAAGCATCATTTTCTAGATTATTATCAAAGAAATGCTTAATTACATATCCGACCTAAAATTCCGGTCAGCATCATTATGTGTAAATACTAATATATTTTTATAATCAGTTTTAATTGTTAAACTCATTTGTTTTCCTCTTCTTTCTCTTTAGCTTCTTCTTTATATTTAATGAAATCTAAGATATCACCTGATTTAATTTCAACTAATTCACTTTGTTTATCTTCAGATATTTGTCCTTGAGCAAGCTTTTTCTTAAAAACGGCAAAATCTTTCTTATTAGCAAGTCTCACCTGCTCAAGTTTAACTGTATTCTGAAATTTAATATATTGTAAATGAATTTTTGTAAATTCTGCAATACATGCTCTTATTGAATTTATCAATGAGGCGGTTGCACCAAGTGTTGCAGGATTTGATTCATCCGGATCAATAGCTTGTAATAATTCCAATGTTGAATTACCAGTATCAATGATTTGTGCAATCTTCTTATAAACATAATCAAAAGAAATAGCATCACCAGTTTTCTTATTAACAATATTACTATTATTTGACCATGTTTTATCAGATTCATCTAAATATGAATCACTATTATCATCATATTCTTGTACATTAGCTTCTTCAATTGGTATTATTCCGTTTGGCATTTATATCTGCTAACTCCGTTTTTAATTGATCGGCATCCTGCAAAGATTCATTAATTAAATCATCTAAAGCATGCGCATTAAAAAAATTCTTACTCATTTAAATCTCACTTCAATAAGTTATTTATTAATTTTTAAAACCTGTTCTCTCAATTCAACTAATAATTTAAAAAGTTTAATTTTTTCTTCATTATTTGTGATTAATCGATATTGATAATGTGGAGATCCATGAAATGATGTATCATATACATAATAAACACCATCTTCTAATAATTCCAAGTCATTAAAAGGACATTTAAAATAATATCTTATCAATTCATCTACATTTGCTAATGCATCAGAATAATCCTTTAATTCTCTCATTTAATTAGTCCCTTATCAAATGCAGCTATCACATTTGGATAATATTGAGCAAGAATATCATGCATTTCATTAGCATACTGACGAATTTCCCACTGGGCATGCTTATCCATTCTTAATCCAAGAAAATGAAGAACATTTCTTAAATTACCAGTACAATAAAAAGTTGTCATCATATTTTGAGGAAGAACTCCACGTGCCTGTTCACGACAAACACCAATATGTAAAAGATAATTATAATGTTGTAAAGCCTGTTCATTTGCTTGTTTCATAATTAAATTTGCAGAATTGGCTTCTAATGATCCAACAAATTCATTATCTTCTGAAGCCTGCTTATTATCAGTTGACTGCTTTCTAAACTTTTGTGGAGCATAAAATTCCATATCAACTTGAGTATAACGACGTGAAATTTCATTATAAGAAAATGTTCTATGTCTATGCCATTGACCACGAACATATAATGGACAATGAACTAAAAATGAAAGTGTAATATGTTCAAGTGGAGCAAAATGTTTTTCTTGAATCAAAAAATCAAGTAATACCTTATCTTTTTCATCAAATGTTGTCTTAAGTTTTCCAAAACTAACTCGAGCAGCATTAACAATATCAATTTCTTCACCGCTTCTTCTAATTAAAGAAATCCAACCTTCATTATTATCTAAAACAAAACGCGCATCTTCTGGAGCAAAATTTACACTTTCCATAATATATCCTTTCTATATTTCTATATTTTATTATAAATTAAAAAGGTGGAAATTTTACAACTTCCACCTCAAATATTTTATTTAAAATGATTTATATATTAATCGATATTCAAATTTATAACTTCCATCTTCACAATATAAATTATCATTTTCCATTAAAATAAATGCATCCAAAACCGTTTTTACCTTCTTTAAAATATGAAAACTTTCATTTTCTTCAAAACTGTCATATGCTATTTTATCAGCTTTATTTTTATATCTATTATAAAATGGAGTATACATTTCTTCAAAAACTGAAATAAAATAATTATTTAAAACATTTTCCACCTTTTTTGAATAATTAAATGAAAGAATATAATCAATAGCTTGAACAATTTCCTTTGCTTCATTTAATATAATTTCATGTTCTCCATACTTATTATATGAATTCATATTAAATTCATCCTTTAAACATGTAAATACCGAATTAAAATATGCATCCATAACTAAATCATACTTCTTTTTTGTTTTGATGGAAACATAAGTTTTATCATTTACTTGTTGAAATTCTTGAATTTCAACTAAAGTATAATCATGTCCTGGATTAAATTCATTTTTTAACCAATGA